>Ga0182014_10005474_pt1 | contig 14086 bp, 14 predicted proteins | sample 612S2DmetaG_FD_120489 | JGI IMG/M metagenome (GOLD analysis project Ga0182014, IMG submission 120489) | Permafrost microbial communities from Stordalen Mire, Sweden - 612S2D metaG | ecosystem: Environmental > Terrestrial > Soil > Wetlands > Permafrost | place: Sweden: Stordalen | collected... | reverse complement strand
CCGGATCAGGCTTTCAGCCTCGCCTCACTGCCGGTGGATGGCATCGGGCTCGCGCGCATGGAATTCATCATCAGTGAATACATCAAGGTACACCCGATGGCGATCAAACATCCCGAAAAGGTGGACGCCGCCACACGCGAGAAGATCGCCGCCCTGAGCATTGCCTACGATAACCCTGCGGAGTTTTTCGTCAAGACGCTTTCCGAGGGTGTGGCCACGATCGCCGCAGCGGTTTATCCAAAGCCCTGCGTGGTGCGTATGAGCGACTTCAAGAGCAATGAATACGCCACCTTGTTGGGCGGGACGTTTTACGAGCCGGACGAAGACAATCCAATGCTCGGATTCCGAGGTGCATCCCGTTACGCCCATCCCGCCTATGCCGAGGGCTTTGCGCTCGAGTGCGCGGCGATGAAACGGGTGCGCGATGAGATGGGACTGACGAACGTGAAGTTGATGATTCCCTTTTGTCGCCGAGTCCAGGAGGGCGAAAAGGTGCTTGAGGCCATGGCGGCCAATGGCCTCAAGCGCGGGGACAATGGACTTGAGGTCTACGTCATGTGCGAGATCCCCAACAACGTCATCCAGATCGACGCCTTTGCCAAACTGTTCGATGGATTCTCGATCGGCTCCAATGATTTGACCCAGTTGACGCTCGGCGTGGACCGGGATTCGCAAATCGTGGCCTTCGATTTTGACGAGCGCGATCCCGGCGTGAAAGAGATGATCCGCCTCGCAGTGGAGGGTGCGCGTCGCAACGGCCGGCATTCCGGACTGTGCGGGCAGGCGCCGTCGGATTATCCCGAAATGGCCGAGTATCTGGTGGAAATCGGCATCGATGCCATGAGTCTCAATCCGGACGCCGTACTCGCCACAACCCGGCAGGTGCTAGCGGTGGAAAAGCGCCTGTCAGAAGCTCCTAAATCATGAAGCCGATCGGCGAGAAAAACCCAATCGCGATCGGAAAGCACGGATAGTATTGCGGAACAATTTGTTGCGAAATATTGCTTCCCGCTGTTGTGCCGGATTCGGCTACGCTCGAATCGAATCGTTTGCATTGACTGGGATCGATTATTGGTGTTTATAGGATTGTGAAATAGTCGGCGGAGCACGCTGGTTTTGGTAATTTATCCAGCTACGCTGGCGTCGGCCTTCAAAGCGGTGGAGTGTCAGATCATTCAACATGTCTCAGACAACCAGGCAAGACTGCTCATCACATCCGAGGGTCTTCAGGCGCTCATTGATGCGCTCGCGGGCCGTGGCTACCAGGTGCTCGGTCCGGCCGTGCGGGATGGCGCCATTGTCTATGACACCATTGCGCGCGTTGCCGATTTGCCGGCCGGATGGACGGATCATCAGGAGGCGGGACGCTATCGGCTCGAGCGGCGCAACGATGGTGCATTATTCGGGTTTGCGGTCGGCCCGCAATCGTGGAAGCGATTCCTGCATCCGCCGGTCGAGACCCTGTGGACGATGCGCCGTGATGGTGCTGCTGTCGCGATTTCAAGCGCTGCCACGACCACTCCCAAACTGGCGTTCCTGGGCGTACGCGCCTGCGAGATCCACGCCATCGCGGTCCAGGATCGGGTATTGCGCGACGGACCGTATCCGGATACTGCTTATGCGATGCGTCGTCAGGATGCGTTCATCGTTGCCGTCAACTGCGGGCAGGCAGGAGGAACGTGCTTCTGCGTCTCGATGCAGACGGGACCGAAGGCGAACTCGGGTTTCGATCTGGCCCTGACCGAGCTTGTGGATGGCGACAGCCACCATTTCCTGGTCGAGGTTGGCAGCGAAGCCGGCGCCGAACTGCTCGAGCGGGTGCCGCATCATCCGGCAACGGACGCACACCGGGCGGCCGCCGAAGCGGTCATCGCACGCACGGCAAGCCAGATGGGGCGGAGCCTGGAAACCGACGGCATCAAGGAACTCCTGCAGAGCAATCCGGATCATCCGCGTTGGGATGACGTCGCCCAGCGCTGCCTGGCCTGCGGCAATTGCACCATGGTTTGCCCGACCTGCTTTTGCACGACGGTGGAGGATCACACCGATCTGATCGGGAATTCCGCGGAGCGGGTGCGCATGTGGGACTCCTGCTTCACCATGGACTTCTCGTACCTCCATGGAGGCAGTGTGCGATCGACGGCCCGCTCACGCTACCGGCAATGGATGACCCACAAGCTCGCATCTTGGTTCGATCAATTCGGCACCTCAGGCTGTGTCGGCTGTGGCCGCTGCATCACCTGGTGCCCGGTGGGTATCGACATCACGCAGGAAGCTGCTGCCATCCGCTCAACCTCGACTGCGGCGAAGGGAGACCAGAATGGAGGGTCTTGAGCATATCCTGACGCAGCATCCATTCTTTGCGGGTTTCTCCGACGAACACAGCCGGCTCGTCGCCGGTTGCGCCCGCAATCATCGCTACGATGCCGGCGAGTACCTGTTTCGCGAGGGCAGCCCGGCCGACGAGTTCTTCCTGATCCGCCACGGCCAGGTGGCGCTGGAGATCGTATCGCCGGGACAGGCACCGATCGTGTTTGCGACGCTCGGCGAGGGAGAAATCGTCGGCGCCTCCTGGCTGGTCCCCCCCTATCGTTGGATGTTCGACGCGCGCTGCGTGGCGCTGACGCGGGCGATCGGTATCGACGCTGCATGCCTGCGCGGCAAATGCGAGGCGGACCATGATCTCGGCTACGAGTTGATGAAGCGCTTTCTGCCGATCCTGGTGCAGCGGCTTCACGCAACCCGGCTGCAGATTCTCGACGTCTACGGCAAGCGTTGATATGGGCGCCGCACCGCAGACCGACCCCTTCGTCCCGCAGCTCTATCGGGTCGGTCGAGTGCGGCGCGAGCTCGCCGATACAATGACGCTGGAACTCGCGCCCTTCGCCGGTCCGCGACCGAGTTTCGAGCCCGGACAGTTCAATATGCTGTATGCCTTCGGTGTCGGCGAGGTGGCGGTCAGCATCAGTGGCGCAGCAGACGCGAGCAGTTTCATCCATACCGTTCGCGACGTCGGTGCCGTCAGTGGAGCGATCGCGGCACTCGAAGCGGGGGCCACGATCGGTCTGCGCGGGCCGTTCGGCACCGGCTGGCCGGTCGTGTCAGCGCAAGGCGCAGACCTGCTGCTGGTGGCGGGCGGCCTGGGCCTCGCGCCACTACGTCCCGCGATCTACCATGTGCTGGCCAACCGCCCTCGCTATGGCCGCGTGGTCATTCTGGTCGGCAGCCGCAACCCTCTAGGCATGCTGTATCGCCGAGAGTTGGAGGAGTGGCGTCGGCGTCTCGATGTGGACATCGAAATGACTGTCGACCACGCCGATGCCGACTGGCATGGAAACGTCGGCGTCGTCCCGTCACTGATCCGCCGGGTGGCTTTCGACCCTCACGAGACGATCGCGCTGATTTGCGGACCGGAAGTGATGATGCGATTCACCGTGAACGCGCTGCGCGAGGCCGGCGTTCTGCCGGACCGGATCTATCTGTCGATGGAGCGCAACATGAAATGCGCCATCGGTCTGTGCGGTCACTGCCAATTCGGACCCGCCTTCGTCTGCAAGGACGGACCGGTGATGCGCTTCGACAGGATCGCCGAGATCCTCGCCGTGCGCGAGATATGACATGAGTGACAAGAAGCGCCCAAGGCTCGCAGTCTGGAAATTTGCCTCATGCGACGGCTGTCAGTTGTCGTTGCTCGATTGCGAGGATGAACTCCTGACGCTCGCGGCTGCGGTGCAGATCGCCAACTTCCCCGAGGCCTCGAGTGCAATCGAGGACGGCCCGTATGACCTGTCGCTGGTGGAAGGATCGATCACCACGGCGCATGATGCAGAGCGAATCCTCGAGGTGCGGCGGCAATCGAAGCATCTGGTCACGATCGGCGCCTGCGCCACCGCCGGCGGCATTCAGGCACTGCGCAATTTCGCCGACGTGAACGACTACATCGCCGCTGTTTATGCTTCACCTCAATATATCAAGACGCTGGCGACCTCGAGCCCGATTTCGGCGCACGTGCCGGTGGATTTCGAATTGCACGGCTGCCCGATCAACAAGGCGCAGCTCATCGAGGTGATTTCCGCATTCCTGGCCGGTCGCAAGCCGGCGATTGCTACCCACAGCGTTTGTATCGAGTGCAAGCGCAGCGGCATGATCTGCGTGATGGTGCAGGGCACGCCGTGCCTGGGTCCCGTCACGCATGCGGGTTGCGGCGCGATTTGCCCCTCGTTCCGGCGTGGCTGCTACGGCTGTTACGGTCCGATGGAGAGCCCGAATACCGCAGCGCTGGCGCGCGAATGGCAGACGTTGGGAGCTACACCGCGCGACCTGCGACGCGCCTTTCGCAGCTTCAATGCTACCGCCAAGCCGTTTCTGACCGAGAGCGAGGCCCATGGCGACTAAGACGATCCGCGTCGACCTCCTCACGCGCGTCGAGGGTGAAGGAGCGCTCGATCTTCAGATCAGCGACGGCCGAGTCACCTCGGTGCAGCTCAATATTTTCGAGCCGCCGCGTTTTTTTGAAGCGCTTCTGCGCGGACGCGGCTATGCTGAAACGCCGGACATCGTGGCGCGCATCTGCGGCATCTGTCCGATCGCCTATCAAATGAGCGCGGTACATGCGATCGAGAACGCGTTCGGCGTCACGGTCGATGGACAACTGCGCTCGCTGCGGCGGCTGATTTATTGCGGTGAATGGATCGAGAGCCACGCGCTGCATGTGGTCATGCTGCACGCGCCGGATTTCCTTGGCTTCCCCGATGCAATCCGGATGGCGGGTGAGCACGGCGACATCGTACGCAGCGGACTGGCCTTGAAGAAGGCCGGCAACGAGTTGATGCGTGTGCTCGGCGGGCGCGAAATTCACCCCGTCAACGTCAAGCCCGGCGGCTTCTATCGGGCGCCGAGCCGCGCAGAACTGGCTCCCGTAGCCGAAAACCTCGCGCGCGCACACGAGCTAGCCGTAGGTCTCGTGCGTTGGGTCGCAGCTTTTCCGTTTCCGCAATTCGAGCGGGACTATGAGTTTGTCGCGCTGCGACATCCGCACGAATATCCGTTCAACGAGGGACGGCTCGTTTCGAATCGCGATATCGATATCGATATCGCCGACTACGAGACGCAGTTCGAGGAACGGCATGTCGAGCATTCAACCGCACTGCATTCGGTGGTGAAGCGACGCGGCGCTTATTTGGTCGGGCCGCTCGCTCGCTATGCGCTCAATTTCGATCGCCTGCCGGCATCGGTTCAGGCCCTTGCGCGCGAATCCGGGCTGGGTGCGGTGTGCCGCAACCCTTTCCAGAGCATCATCGTGCGAGCGCTCGAGATCGTCTACGCCTGCGAGGAGGCGCTGAGGCTGATCGCGGCGTACGAGCCGCCGGATCTCGCGGCGCTGCCCGTCGCGCCGCGAGCGGGTATCGGCTTCGGCTGCACCGAGGCCCCGCGTGGCATCTGCTGGCATCGCTACGAGTTCGATGCCGAGGGCACGATCCGCACGGCGCGCATCGTGCCACCGACGTCGCAGAATCAACCCAGTATCGAGGCGGATCTGGCAGCGGTCGCCACATCTCTACTCGACCAGCCTGATGAGTTCATCCGCCATCGCTGCGAGCAGACTATTCGCAACTATGATCCCTGCATTTCGTGTTCAGCGCATTTCCTAAAGCTATCAGTGCATCGAACATGACGGGGACAGGCGGTCAGGCTGCGGCGCCCCGCAAGGTGCTCGTGATCGGTCTCGGCAATCCGGATCGTGGTGACGACGCCGTTGGCGCGATCGTCGCACAAGATCTCGGCGGCAGACTGCCGGCCGATGTCCCGGTTTTCGCGCGTCGCGGCGACATGCTGTCTCTGATCGAAGACTGGGCTGGCTTCGATGCGCTCGTGTGTGTCGATGCCGCGGCGCCGCTGGGGGACCCTGGGCGCATCCACCGAATCGATCTGCGCGCGAGCACATTGACCAAGCAGATTTCACTGACCTCGAGCCATGGCTTGGGTCTGGTTGAGGTGATCGAGCTCGCCAGCGCGCTGCATCTCGAGCCGCGCGAGATCATTGTCTATGCCATCGAGGGCGCCTCGTTCGACAACGGCACCGCCTTGACGCCTGCGGTCGCCACCGCAGCGCGAGTCGTCGCGGACCGAGTCTTGGCCGACGTCGGCAGGTTGCAGTACGCGTCGATGGTGGATGTGTCCGATGCATGAAACAGGCATCATTGAATACGCCGACTTCTGCGATTGTGCATCGGGGGCTGGGTCTCGGTGCTGGATGTTGTCCCCGGAAAATCTCTTCGACCGCAACAGCCGCGCATTGCTGGCGCCAGCCTTCACTTCTGATTTGAGTTATGCCGATGCGGGATTCTCCAGCATTCGCATTCGATGAAGAGTCGTGTGGGATCGATATTGACACGCGGTCCTTGTGTGGGGATTCTTGCCGTATCAGCGGTGCCTTCAGGATCCGATGAGTCCGCGAGCGGTGGATGGACGCAACGCGCGGTGGAAAGCCCGGATAGCGGCGGGCCACGAAGCGTGGGAGCCTGACACCGAAACTTTGACTCGTGACCTGCAGTGGAGGAATGATCGTGAACCGACGAGAGACAGTGGCTGGAATACTCGGGGGCGCCGCGGCGGTGACCGGTCGGGCGTTCGGCGCTCAGGCAAAGAACATGTCGCTTCCCGCACCCCGTCGCGAAGGCGGCCAACCCGTGCTGTCGGCGCTCAACCTGCGCCGCTCGACGCGCGCCTATTCGACTCGATCGCTTCCGCTGCAGACGCTGTCGGATCTGCTGTGGGCCTCTTTCGGCATCAATCGACCGAGCGGCGATCGGACCGCGCCTTATTGGCGGCACGTGATGGTGATTGATATTTATGTGGCAATGGCCGACGGGGTTTGGCTCTATGAGCCGAAGGAGCACCAGCTCCTCGGCTACCTGCCGGCAGATATTCGCGCGCAAACGGGATCGCAGGATTTTGTCGGCGTGGCTCCGCTCAATCTCATTTACGTCGCTCACGGCGAGCGTATGCCGGAGCTCAAGCCCGAGGAGCAAAGACTGTACTGCTCGGTGGATACGGGCTTCATCGGCCAGAATGTGTATCTATTTTGCGCATCGGAGGGACTCGGCACGGTGTTTCGAGGCGCGGTCGACTACGCGAAGCTCGCCAAGACCCTGAACCTGCCCGATCATCAGTTTGTGACTTTCGCGCAGACCGTGGGCTACGCGGCGAGCTAGGGGGAGAGATGGACGGCAGAATGTCGCGTCGGGGTTTTCTCCAGCAGTCGGTATTGACAACCGCGAGCACCACACTCAATCGCGGGGCCGCGCACATTGCCATGCAGGGGCAGCACCGCCGGCGTGAGGCATGAGCTGGCGGATGCCTTCGGCTTGCCGCTGAATAAAATTCGGGTGGTGGTCGAAGCGATGGGCGGGGGCTTCGGATCGAAATCCATGCTCGGCAGCTACGGTCGGATGGCTGTCAGGTTGTCGCAGCAAGCACGCGTCCCCGTACGAATTGATCCAAGTCCGGTGCGCCGCGAAGAACGGCGCATCGGTGCGCAGCTGCACTGTGCGAGGAGCGGATTTTGGATCAGCGTTCCGGTCGCATGCTCAACGCGAATCTGGAGGAATACAAGATCTCGGGAAGCTGCGACATGCCACAGATCGATGTCGTCGTTCTCGAGGACTATCGCGCAACGAGCGCTACCGATGCCTATGGCATCGCGGAGCCTTCGAACATCGCAACCGCCCCCGCGATCGGCAACGCGGTGTACAACGCGATCGGTGTGCGCATTCGGTCGCTCCCGATGACGCCCGCGGCGGTCCTCGCGGTGCTCGGGCAGCAGCGAATCGGTCATCACCAACAGCTGCGGGCTGTCGAGCAGATTGAAAAAATCCACTGCCTCGGCGTCGCGCACGCGCCGCCTGATCTGCTTCGCATGTTGCTGCAAACGACTCTCGGCATTACGATGACTCATGGCTGACCTTCGAGGAGACTTTCACAGCACCGCTGTCAAGACTGCAAACAGGAGCCTCGCTTAATGACGACCGTGCGAGCACAAGGTCCTTCGTGATTACGATCAATCCCAAAGCAAGACAGCGGGCCACGGTAATCCTGGCGGCGGTGCTCGGCCTCTTCGTCGCCGCGGCGCTGATCGGCCATTCCAAATTCGACGCGGTGCTGGCGGCGATGAGTCCGATCGGATTCGGAGGATCCCTGGCTGTGATCGCGGCCCAGGTCGCGCTCTACTTGCCCCTGGGCCTGGCTTGGTGGATGGTCGCGCCCGGCCTGCCGCTCGCGCGAGTGGGCGTGTTTGTCTGGGGCAGCCTGATGGCCGAGGCGGCTTCGAACCTCCTGCCATTCTCGCAGGTTGGCGGAGTCGTGATCGCCACGCGTGCGGTGGTGCTGGGCGGAGTGCCATTGGCTACGTCGTTTGGCTCGAACGTGGTGGATATCACCATGGAGGTGGCCGCCCAGGTGATCTACACCCTCGTCGGCGTCGTGCTGTTGGAGCAACGGCTGCACTTCACACCGCTCCTGCATTCCCTGCTGGTCGGCCTCGCCATCACCGCGTGCCTAGTCGGTGGTTTCATCGCAACCCAAAAGAGCAGCTTGCGGATCACTGAGGCCCTGGTCCGCCGAATAGTCCCGGCCGCCGGCGAGGAAGCCACTGCCGTGAGCCTCTTCATCAAGTCCGTTTATGCCAATCCGGCGCGGCTCTGGGCCTGCCTCGGCGTGCACGTGGGAGCATGGTTTGCTACGGCGGCTGGGACCTGGTTGATTCTAGCATTCATCGGTCGGCCCCTGCCCATGATGTCCGTGTTGGCGATCGAGAGCCTACAGTTCGCCTTCCGCAATGCCGCCTTCATGGTGCCCATCGGGCTGGGCGTTCAGGAAGGGGCCTATGTGCTGCTGGGGCCCCTGTTCGGCCTGCCGGCAGAGGCGGCGCTCGCGCTTTCCCTCATCAAGCGTGCCCGTGACAGCATCATCGGTTTGCCCATGCTGCTCAGTTGGCAGTTCGTGGAAATCCGCCGGCCATTGCGCGGGAAGTAAGCCAATGTCGGGGACCGTATCTAGGGTGGGGGTTGCTGTCACATACCAGGCCATTTTCGCGCCGGGGTGTTAGGCGAAATCACTAATTCTGGTCGCGGAATAGGTCATACGGCCACGACACGCCGCTTGGATTATTACACGCAGTCCGTGTCACTCCCACCTTTGATGCAGTCCCTTTACTTCAATGGACGAGGGCGTTTTCACATGATTGGTCGTGCGGCGTGCGGTACACTTGCACGCATGGTGATTACTTTGCACAGCCGGGGCGACTTCACCCTCGCGAACTTCGCCGCCGTCTCGAGGGACGGTGCGTCCATACGCCTCACCGCCGACGCTTGTGCGCGCATGAACGCGAGGCATGCGGCCTTTATCCGTTTCCTGGACACGGAACCCATGCCTTGGGTCTACGGCGTAACCGGAACCATCATGTCCGGGCGTGCGGTGATCCTGACGCCGCTGGAGCGTCGCGCGCAGGTGCGCCGTCCCATTGCCGCCGGCGCCGTGCTGTTCGGCGAGCCGATGCCTGAACGTATCGTGCGGGGCATGCTGTTTTGTCGGCTCAGCAATTTCATCGAAGGGCATGCGGCTGTGCGCGCCGACGTGGCGCTTGCAGTGGCGGCGATGCTCGAACGGCCGCTGCCGCAGCTGCCGCGGCGGGGACATGGCGCGGCGGGCGAGATGCTGCTCCTTTCTCACCTGTTCGGCGCTCTGGTCGAGGGGATGAATCTCGAGGAGAAGGAGGCGTCGGCGCTGGTCAACGGCGCCCCGGTCGCGGCGGCGCTCACCGCAGATTCGCTGCTGCGGGCGGGGCCGCTGCTGCGCGAAGTGGTCGATGCCGTGGCGCTGGCGATCGATGTCTATCGCGCGCCGCTGGACGCGTGTGACTCCGTGCTCGGCGAGCTTTGGCAAAATCCTTATGCGGAGCGAGCCCTCGCTCTTCTGGCGCGGGCGACGGCGGCCCCTGTGGGCCCACCACGTCTCCCACAGGCGCCGGTCTCCTTCCGGGCGGCACCGCGGCTGCTTGCGCGGGCACTGCGCTCCTATGAGGCGCTACGCGTGACGGCGGAACGTGCGATCGGCGCAGTGACCGACAATCCGGTTGTAGTGGGCGAGGGCGAATCGATGCGGATCCTCGTCAACGGCGGTTTCTTCGATGCGGATGCGCCGGCAATTTTCGACGATTTCGCCGGAGTGTGCGCCGACCTTATCCGACTTCTGGAGAAGCTCGCGGCCCGACTCGCTGAAACCGCGGACCTGGCGACGCTGCCGCGCCCAGCGCAAGCACGGTTGCGGGGACTCGTATCGGCGCTGGCCGGCTACGCGGAAGATGCAGCTTCCACGGCGAGCCGCACGCCGTTGCCGGGCACCGAAGGCGGCGGTGCCCCGCAGAACGACCTGATCTCACCGGTGGTGCAAGCCTGGGCGAAACAGACTGCGGCGAGCGACCTGCTGTCGAGCGCTGCCGCGGTATTGCGTGCGGTGGCGGCCTGTGTCCAGGGCGATGTTCACATCGACCCTCTCGAGCTCGATCAGGCGCTGCGAGATCGCATGGTGTCGGTAACCCACTTAGAATTGTCATTGGAGTAAGAGATGGACTTAGGACTTGAGAATCGTCACGCGCTGGTGACCGGTGCCTCACGCGGGCTCGGTCGAGCGATCGCTTCGACACTCGCGGCGGAGGGCGCGGAGGTGATTGCAGTGGCGCGCAACCTCGAACGCTTGAACGATCTCGTGGCAGCAACCCCGGCGGGGCGCGGGACGATCACTGCGCATGCGTGCGATCTGGCCGATGGCTCTGCAATCGACAGTCTCGACAGTCTGCTGCAACAAGTGGATATTCTGGTGCTCAATACCGGCGGTCCGCCGCCGGGGCCGGCCGCCGAGACGTCGGACGCGGTGTGGAGCAAGCAATTCGAGGCGATGTTCCTAAGCGCCATCCGGTTGACCCGTCTAGCATTGCCGGGCATGCGCAAGCGTGGATTCGGCCGAATCCTGGCAGTCGTTTCGTCCGGTGTGATTCAGCCGATTCCCAATCTGGGCGTTTCGAACGCTCTGCGGTCGGCACTGGTCGGATGGGCCAAGACCCTCGCGGGCGAAGTGGCGAGCGAAGGCATCACCGTCAACTGCGTCGCCCCCGGTCGCATCGCCACGGACCGAGTCGCCGAATTGGATCAGGGCCGTGCGAAGCGCGAAGGAATCGACATCGGGCAGGTGGAAAAAGAGTCGCGGGCGGTCATTCCTGCCGGGCGTTACGGCGACGCCGCCGAATTCGCTTCGGTCGCCGCTTTTTTAGCGAGCCCTCGTGCGTCTTATATGACGGGTGGGGTCATCCGGGTGGACGGCGGCATGATCCGCAGCGTCTAGGATCTCGATCGCACAGGATGGCTTCGGGGCGCCGGGAGATGCGGGCAGCCGCCGACGCGAGTCCAGTAGGGGAGGTCATCGTTGTATGCGTCGCTGTCGTACAGAAAGCCGCCGGTCTCCACAACGGTCAAATGCCGGAGCGGCGTTCCGCCGCGATCCAGTCCATGTAGGCGTGCAGCGCCTCACGCACGGGGCGAGGCTTCCAACCGGTTTCGGCGGTGATGCGCGAAATATCGTAGGCACCCCACATGCCGTCCCACTGAGTCGCATCCTGCAGAATATCCGCTTCGCTGGCCGCGGTGATCTCTGCGTGGAAGCCCGGTCTCTTTTCCGCCGCCCAGCCCATCAGGTCGCCCACCGTCGCGGTCGCACCCATGGCGATATTGTAGGCGCTGTAGCGCAACGCCGGGGCACGCAGCAACGAGACAATGGCGCGCGCCACGTCCTCCACGTGAATATAGTCTCCCACTGCGGTGAGCGTATTGACGCGCACGCGCTGCACACCGTCCACGGCCATATGGGCGATGCGATTCGGAACGTGCCGGAAATTTCGGCTCGCCGTCACGCGGTCCATGGTGCCGTACACCGATGAGGGGCGCACCGATGCGGTCGACAGGCCGAACAGGTCGCCGTAACGCTCGGTGATCAGCTCCGAGGCCAGTTTTGAGATGCCGTACAGCCGCCGCGGCATCACATAACCGTCCTCCGGCAAAGGCTCACCGGGACGATCCGGACCGTGATGCTTGTAGACCGCACCGGAACTCACATAGATAAATCTCTGCAGCTTGGGCAACGTACGCGCCCAATCGAGCACGGCCACCGTTCCCATGACATTGACGTCGATGATCCGAGCCGGATTTTCCGCTTCCGGCTCGCGCTTCGCCTTGGCCTCAGTGCCCCGCGACAGCGGCGTTACCGTGGCGCCGTGAACGATATGCGTAATGTCGCTGCCGCCGAGCGCAGCTCGCCACGTATCGGGCTTCGTCACGTCCGCGACCACGACGTCGAGCCGATCCGCCACGGAAGCAAAGTAGCGCACAGCCGCCGCATCCGGTGCCGCGGCATCGAGTACCACCACGCGCTCACTTGGATCGGCGTCGAGCCAATGCCGCCCGAGCACACTCATGACGAAGCCCGTCGCGCCCGTGACCAGCAATGTCATGACAGGGGAAAGTTCAGCAGCAGCCCAAGCAAGGCTCCTGTCGCGATGCCGAAGTCGTCCAGTGTCATTGCTTCATCCGGATTGTGGCTGCCGTGTTCGTTGCGGACGAAGATCATACCCGTAGGAATGCCCATTTTCGCAAATACCGCCGCGTCGTGGCCGGCGCCGCTAGCCATTTCGAACGGGCGCTCGAGCTGGTCCCGGAGCGAGGCGCGCAGGCGACTATCCATCACGGCCGGAGGCGAGTCGCTGGTGGCGCCGAGGTCGAAGGTGACGCGATACGCCTCGCCTATACGCGCCGCAGCCTCACGCGCTTCGGCGGCGACGGCATTCATCGTGGCATCGGACACGCTGCGCACGTCGATGACAAAATGAGTTTCGCCGGAAATTTTACTGGGCCCATGCATCACGGGGTCGGTATATAGCTCTCCTGAAGTGATCACAAGATCTGCGCCGGCTTGCTCCTGTTGCAGCCAAACTGTCTCCAGATGGTGCAACAGCGCCACGGTGGCCGCGACTGCATCGTGACGATGCGGACGATTGACGGCACCGGAATGGCCGTACTGGCCGATGCAACGGGCGTTGCGAAATCGTTTGCATCCTCTGATGCCAGTCACCACGGCGGCGGGCAGTCGTTCGGCGACCAGTGTCGGACCCTGCTCGATATGCAGCTCCAAGAAGGCGCGGATCCGCGAAGGATCGAGGAGCGGCCGGCGCTCTCGAATCGCCTGCGGATCGAATCCGCGCTCGGTCAGGGTGGCTTCGAGACTTCGGCCATTGTCCGATCGCGGTATCGAAAGACAGGCCGGATCGAGCAATCCGAATGCGCCGCAGCTCCCGAGATACGCAATGTCGAACCAAGCCGACTCTTCCGCGCGAATACCCATCACGGTGATATCGCAGTCGGGTTCGATCCTCGCTTGCCTCAGTGCCGATACAGCGCTCAAGCCCGCCACTACGCCTGCGGCACCGTCGTAGTTGCCGCCCTGCGGCACGCTGTCGAGATGCGATCCGATCATGATGCGTCGTGCGGCCCGGTCTCGTCCGGGGAGGGTCATCATGAGATTACCAATGGCATCGATCGAGGTTTCGAGACCGATGGTCTCGGCGGCAGCTCGCATGATGTCGTGCGCAGCCTGCTCCCCGGAGACATAGCTGTCACGCAAGATGCCCCGTCCACGGCGAGTCGCAAGGCTGAGACGATCAAATAGCGCTGCGGCCAGCGTCATGTCGGGTCGGATTTGTTCGATCAGCATGTTGGGGGCCAATGTAAGTCTAAACAGGCGAATAGCCGGCGGCGTTTTCTTGATCAGCCACGATGGTTCTGCCGGCCATATAAAAATGATACACGGCCCACAAGCCGGTGGGTGCAAGAATCAACAACGCGAGGCGCAGAGATGCCGCATCTGCAACGGCGCCACGCTTCGCAGCAAATATATCGCTCAGGATTCCCACGGCCTGCGGAGCGACGATGAGGTTGAACACATTGCCTACGAGCAAGGACCAGGCCGCGAACATGGCACGCAT
>Ga0182014_10005473_pt1 | contig 14087 bp, 15 predicted proteins | sample 612S2DmetaG_FD_120489 | JGI IMG/M metagenome (GOLD analysis project Ga0182014, IMG submission 120489) | Permafrost microbial communities from Stordalen Mire, Sweden - 612S2D metaG | ecosystem: Environmental > Terrestrial > Soil > Wetlands > Permafrost | place: Sweden: Stordalen | collected... | reverse complement strand
GCATGCAGGCGCGCATCCTCAGAGTGGTTGATTGTCGTGGTCATGTTCGGGGCTCGTTTCCCCGCCCTCAGTTCAATGAATCAGCAGCTCGATCTGCCTCACATCAGGTTGACACAGAGGGCGAAGCGATTCGATATCTGTGCCGGGATCGGCAGGGGTCATGTCCTATTTTGGCATCCTGGTTCCACGGAGTGCCCGTGGCTCGGGGTGGTACCTGCTGCCGGCCCCGATCTGGCAGTCGTGCCGGGCCGCTCCGTCAGGAGCCGATGGCCACGATCGGTTTGTTGAGCACGATGTTGCCGGCCGATCCGGCGTAGCCGGCATCGCCGTAGTTGAAGATGCCCCCGTCGGACGCTGCGAGCCAGTAGCCCTTGCCGTCGAACGTCGGTGCCAGCCCGACGATCGGCTTGTTGAGCGCGATGTTGCCCGCTGATCCGTAGAACTTCGAGGAGCCGTAGTTGAAGATGCCTCCGTCAGACGCAACGATCCAGTAGCCGCCGCCGAGAGGATTGGCCGCGATGCCTACGATCGGCTTGTTGAGGTGGATGCTGCCTGCCGACCCGTAGTACTGGGCATCGCCATAGGCAAATACACCGCCGTCGGAGGCGACCAGCCAGTAGCCACCACCGTCCGGCGTTGCGGCCATACCTACTATCGGCTCGTTCAGGTGGATGTTCCCGGTCGATCCATAGAACCGGGCGTCTCCGAAGGCAAAGATTCCACCGTCGGATGCGACCAGCCAGTAGCCCTTGCCTGAGGGAGTCGACGCCATCCCGACGATCGGCATGTTCAGGTGCTTCTTCCCCATCGACCCGTAGAACGGAGCGCTGCCGTAGCTGAAGATTCCACCGTCGGATGCGATCAGCCAGTAGCCCTTGTCGGACGGCACGAGGCTCATCCCGACGATAGGCCGATTGAGGTGGATGTTGCCGGCCGAGCCGTAGAACTGGGCGGTTCCGTAGTTGAAGATCCCACCGTCAGATGCAACCAGCCAGTACCCGGGATGCGTCGTGACCGTCTGTCCCCCGGTACTGCAGTCCGGTTCATCGCTCGCAGTCCACGTCAGATGCAGCGTCACCGACGTCGGTGGCGCCGTCTCGCCCGCCAGGGTGACGATGAACTGCGGTAACGGTGCGCTCGCGAAGTTGAGTCCACTGAGGTTGGCGACGCCGAAACTGTCGACCGACTGGGAGGGAATGTCGAGCGGCGTTCCGGTGGCCGTGGCGAACTGGACGGTGGCCGACGAATACGTCGAGCGCATCGGGCTCGTGATCTGGAGCGAGACGTAGGAGAGAGGCTGACATGTGGAGTTGGAGACCACGAACGACGACGCCAGCACCCGGATCGGCCCGGGCTCGCACGCACCCCCGGTAATCGCATCAAAGTTCTGGATCTGCGCCGAACCGTGATCCGCATTGACCCAGATGCAGGTGGGTCGGTCCGGGTCGGTGTTCACGGTGTAGAGCAACGAAAGATGGTGCAGCGCCATCGGGAAATTCGGGCAGCTGCTGGTCGTGGTGTAGTCGAAGCATTCGACGGCATTCGAGTTGGAGTTCGCGACGTAGACCCTGGAGCCAATCACCACTGCCGGGCCGTTGGCCGTGTTCGTGGCCCCTATCACGTGCTTCAGGTTGATCGGGGTCGTTGTGCTCGCGCCTGTGAAGGAGAAGCACGGCACGGCGGCAATCGGCACGCACACGCCGACAGCGCTGCCGGATGCGTTGAGCAGCGGGAACGGTGACCCGGCCACGTTGCCGATCGTGACGGGCCAGGTACCGGTACAGCCTGCCTGGGTCACGGTGTCGAAGCACCCGAGCTCGGTGGTGGCGTTGCCGGACACCGTGGCCTGCACCGGGATGAAGACATCCGTGCCGGCCGATCCGATCGGCGGCGCGGTACCGAATGACCCGTCGATGGTCCCGTTGAGGGGCACAACGTAACCGTTCCGGGGACATGCGGTGCCGGTGGCCACGTTGAAGCAGAGCAGGGTGTTCTCCGTGCCTGAACCGGCTGCTGTCCCGACTCCGGCCACCTCGTTGAACGAGTACCAGCTGTTCCCGATGACCACCGGGGCGGTCAGGCCGGGATAGAGGGCGATGGGCGCATCGCCCGGCGCCGACAATGCGGTAAATCCGCAGAATATCTGCTCGCCGGTTGCCGTGGCGGGCAGGTTGGTATCGATGCATGCGACGCCCGCGGTGGTGTCGGCACCTGTGCCGTCCGTCTCGTCGGCGAAGACGTACAGATGACCGGTGGTCTGATTCAGGTACATGCCGGCGCCTACCGACGTGGCGAAATTATGAACCCCGTCGGTCACGGTCTTCGTCTCCATGCCGGGCCAGCAGAGGGAGCCGTCGATCTCGTTGTGGCAGGCCACCTGGAGCGTCGGCTGATGGTGGGTGATGTTGAAGACCCTGGTGCTGCTGACTGCCACGGCCCATCCGTCGGTCGATCCGAAGGACGTCGCGAGGGCTCCCGGCTGAGTCAGACTGGCCGAATAGGTGGCGATTCCGGTGGTGGCCCCTGCGGTTGCGGGTAGGACCGCTCCAGCTCCGAAGAGGCCGACAATGGTCGCGAGTAGGAGACCGACAGCGCCCTTCAGACGGGACCGACTCCGTGGTGACACGTTCATGTGGTGCATTTCCTTGCTCCGCTCCTGCAGTCCATCGAGATCTGACCGGTAGTGCTCGTCGCATCGGCAGACCTGCAACGGCTCAGCTGGAGAATGGGACCCACACCTCGCTTGACGACCGCCGGCCTGCCATCTGACGGAAGACGTCTGAGCGTAGGGCACCGGGATCCGGTAAATACAGCGCTGCGACCAAGTTGCAACGCCTATGTCCGGTTTTCCTACCAATCGTGGTCACGCATCCACGGATGGTGATCAGACGTACGCCTCACATTGCTCTACGGGTCCAGACGGACGCGGGCAACCGGAGCATTGACGCACCATGTCGGACCGCGACGCCAGCCCGGTTGGACGTCGTTGCCGGAACAGGAGGCGGTACGATCCGGAGGTGCAGGTGCATCGTTCCGATCGCTTGCGTCCCAGGAGGTTGCCGTGCCGGAAATCATGTCCCTGCCCCCCAAGATGTCGTTCGACGATCCCGCCGACGAGCGCCTCCACCGCAAGCAGCGCCTCGCCGCCGCCTTCCGCCTCTTCTCCAAGTTCGGCTTCGACGAGGGGGTCGCCGGTCACATCACCGCACGGGACCCCGAGCGGGCCGACCACTTCTGGGTCAACCCGTTCGGCATGCATTTCGGGCACATCCGCGCCTCGGACCTGCTTCTCGTCAACCACGTCGGTGAGGTGGTCGAGGGCGACCGTCCGGTCAACGTGGCCGCCTTCGCCATCCACAGCCAGGTCCACGCAGCGCGTCCCGACGTGGTGGCGGCCGCCCACGCCCACTCGGTCTACGGCAAGTCCTGGTCCTCGCTCGGCCGCACCCTCGACCCGATCACCCAGGACGTCTGCGCATTCTACGAGGACCACGCTGTGTTCGACGACTACACCGGCGTGGTCATCGACGTCGAGGAGGGCAAGCGCATCGCCCACGCCCTGGGCGACAACAAGGCGGCGATCCTGCGTAACCACGGGCTCCTGACGGTCGGCCACTCCGTCGACGAGGCGGCGTGGTGGTTCATCACCATGGAACGCTCGTGTCAGGCACAGCTGCTGGCCGAGGCCGCCGGCACCCCGGTGCTCATCGACCCGGACATGGCTCGGTTGACCAGTCGCCAGGTGGGCAGCCACATGGCCGGATGGTTCAGCTTCCAGCCACTGTTCGACCGGATCGTCCGCGAGCAGCCCGACCTGCTCGAGTGAGCCGCACCCGGGGCGCACCCGGGTCGACGGTGGGAGGCGGGTCAGGAGCGGTGCGCCGATGAGCCGCCGCGGCTGGTTCCTGTTCCTGGCCATGTCGGTGATCTGGGGCTGCCCGTACCTGCTGATCCGGATCGCCGTGCGCGAGATCTCGCCGGCAACCCTCATCTTCCTGCGCACGGCACCCGCCGCACTGCTGCTGGCGCCGATCGCCCTGCACCGTGGCGCGCTGACCGGGATCCTGGCGCGATGGCGGTGGCTGCTGGCGTTCACCGCCGCGGAGCTGGCCGTGCCCTGGCTCTTCATCGGACGCGCCGAGATCCACCTCACGAGTTCGGTCACCGGACTGCTCATCGCCTCGGTGCCCCTGGTGGGCGCCGTCATCTACCGGGTCTTCGGCTACGACCGCTTCGACCGACGGCGGATGGTCGGCCTGCTGGTCGGGTTCGGCGGTGTGGCGGCCCTGGTCGGTGTCGACCTGCGGGGTGCCGACCTCGGTCCGGCCGTCGAGGTCCTCGTCCCGGCCGTGGGCTACGCCCTCGGTCCCCTGATCATCTCCCGCAAGCTCGACGACCTGCCGGGCATCGGGGTGATCACCGCATCGCTGGCCATCGCCTCGGTGGCCTACAGCCCGTATGCGCTCACCCACCTGCCGGCGTCGGTGTCGTTCGAGGTGGTGGCCTCGGTGGTCGGTCTGGCCCTGGTCTGCACGGCACTCGCCTTCGTGCTGTTCTTCGAGCTCATCGTCGAGGTGGGGCCGGCCCGCAGCACGGTCATCACCTACGTCAACCCGGCGGTGGCCGTCCTGCTCGGCGTGCTGGTCCTGGGCGAGCCCTTCACCTGGGGCATCGCCCTCGGGTTCCCGCTGATCCTTCTGGGCTCGTGGCTGGCGACCGTCGAACCGCCCGAGGCCGCCAGCCCCCTCGCGGCCGAGCCGGCGTCGGCCTGACGTCAGTCCCCGCGGTCCGGACGGATGATCACCACCGGTATCGGACGGGACGTGTGGCGCTGGTAGACGTCGTAGCGTCCCCGCACGCCTGGGTGGAACAGGCGGGACATCCCACGGTTCGTCCGGTTGACCTTGGGCCAGAGCTGCTCCTGCTCCTCGGTGCCGGCCACCCGTGCGGTGGCCGGCAGCACCCGTCGGCCCACCCGCACCGTGACCCGGGGGTCGGACTGGATGTTGAGGAGCCATGCGGGCGGCCGGTCGCTCCCGCCGTTGGAGGCCACCACGATCAGGTCGCCCCGGTCGGTGCAGTAGGTCAGCCCGTTCGTGCGGGGCAGCTCCGACTTGCGGCCGGTGGTGGTGAGGAGCAGCGCCGGGACCCGATTGGAGTGCTTGCCGATCCGGCCGTCCGACCGCTCGTAGACCCACGTGTGGGCCCGCAGGTAGGGGCCGACGAAGCGGGTCGTGAAGATCCCGTCCACGACAGCCCTTCCGGTCAGGTCCGGGCGTCGAAGGTCGGGATGAGCGTGCGCGCCGCCCTGGCCTCGTCCACCCGACGCACCGGTGTCACGAGCGGGTGGGCGGCCATCGCCTCCGCCCCCAGTTCGCCGGCCTCGGCGGCGATGGACTCGAGGGCCCGAGCCAGTGCCTCGAGGGTCTGGGGGCTCTCGGTCTCGGTGGGCTCGATCATCAGTGCCTCGTCGACGATCAGGGGGAAGTAGACCGTCGGCGAATGGAAGCCCTCCTCAAGCAGGCGCTTGGCGATGTCGAGCGCCCGCACCCCGTACTCCGCCTTGAGGCTCTTGGCCGACAGCACCACCTCGTGCATGCAGGGACGGTCGAAGGGCACGTCGTAGGCGTCGTGGAGACGCCGGCGGATCCAGTTGGCGTTGAGTACCGCCACCTGGGCGATCCGCTTCAGCCCGTCGCCGCCGTTGACCAGGATGTAGGCCAGTGCACGGGCCAGCACCAGCGTGTTGCCGTGCCACGTGTGGACCCGGCCGATGCTCCGCTCCGGTGTCGCCCAGGTGAACTCGGCACCGACGTCGTCGACTCCGGTGCGGACGGGCCGAGGTCCCGGGAGGAACGGCACCAGGCGCTCGGACACCGCCACCGGACCGGCGCCCGGGCCGCCGCCCCCGTGGGGCGTGGCGAACGTCTTGTGCAGGTTCATGTGGATGATGTCGAAGCCCATGTCGCCGGGTCGGACCACGCCGAGGATGGCGTTGAGGTTGGCGCCGTCGTAGTAGAGGAGTCCCCCCACTTCGTGGACGGCGGCGGCGATCTCGGCGATGTCCTCCTCGAACAGGCCGAGCGTGTTCGGATTGGTCAGCATGATGCCGGCCACGTCGTCGTCGAGCACCGAGCGCAGAGCGTCCATGTCGACACATCCCCGATCGTCGCTCGGGACGGTCACGACCTCGTAGCCACCGAGCGTCACCGAGGCAGGATTGGTGCCGTGGGCCGAGTCGGGGATGATGACCTTGTGGCGCACGCTCCCCTGCGCCTCGTGCCAGGCCCGCATGAGGAGCAGCCCGGTCAGCTCGCCGGCCGCGCCGGCTGCCGGCTGGAGTGTGGCGGCGGCCATGCCGGTCACCTCGCACAGGGTCTCCTCGAGCTCGACCAGCAGGGCGAGCCAGCCCTGGGTCATGGACGCCGGCGCGGCCGGGTGGACACCGGCCAGGCCGGGTAGGCCGGCCACGGTGTCGCAGACCTTGGGGTTGTACTTCATGGTGCACGACCCGAGCGGGTACGCGCCGAGGTCCACCGAGAACTGCCGGTGCGACAGCCGGGTGAAGTGGGCGACGAGGTCCCGCTCGGACACCTCGGCGATGTCCACGGGAGCCGTGCGGCGGTGGATCGCCGGCACGAGGTCCTCGACGGGCACCTCGGGGATGCCGGTCGTCCGGAAGGACCATGCGCGTCGTCCGGGATGGGAGAACTCGAAGAGCGTGGGCTCGGACTCACCTCCGAGCAGCGGGGTCGAGACCGCCCTGCCGCCGGGCGCACCTGTCGTGGTCGTGGGCATCGTCGTCTCGTCGGGCATCACGCCACTGCCTTGGCCAGGGCTGCGGCGTAGGCGTCGATCTGGTCGGCCGTCCGGCGCTCGGTGGCGGCGATGAGCAGGCCGTGGCCACCGCCGTCGACCGCCCCCTCGAGGGAGATCCCGGCCAGGAAGCCGGCGTCGGCCATCCGTTCGATCACCTGGTCGGCCGGCCTCGGCAGCCGCACCGCGAACTCGCGCAGGACCGGCGCGTCGGCCCAGGGGGTCACCCCGTCGATCGCCAGGACGGCGTCACGTGCGTAGCGGGTGGCACGGGCGCAACGGGTGGCCACCTCGACCAGGCCGGAGGTACCCAGCCAGCCGAGCTGCACCGCCGCCGTCACGGCCATGAGGGTCTGATTGGTGCAGACGTTCGACGTGGCCTTCTCCCGGCGGATGTCCTGCTCACGGGCCCGGAGGGTGGTCACGTAGGCCACCCGGTCCTCCACGTCGACCGTCTCGCCCACCAGTCGGCCGGGAAGGCGTCTCAGGTGTGCGGAACTGCAGGCGAACAGGCCAAGGTAGGGGCCGCCGAACCCGAGGGAGGTGCCGAACACCTGCCCCTCCCCCACCATCACGTCGGCGCCCCAGTTCCCGGCGGAGCGCAACAGCCCGGCTGCCAGTGGGTCTGCGCCCACGACCATCAGGGCACCGGTGCGGTCACAGAGTGTCCGCACGGTGGACAGGTCCTCGAGGCAGCCGAGGTAGTTGGGATAGCCGACCAGGACGACCCCGGGGGACTCGTCACCGCCGTCCGGACCGTCGGGCCAGGCGGTGACGCCGTCGACCAGCGGGACGGTCACGATGCGGTGACCGGTGCCGACCGCGAAGGTCGCCAGCATCTGGCGCCAGTGGGGATGGATCCCCTCTGACACCCAGACCGTCTGGCGCCCGGTGGCGGCCACGCCGAGGTTGACACCCTCGACTGCCGAGCTGCCCCCGTCGTACAGAGAGGCATTCGACACGGGCAGGCCGGCGATGCGGGCGACCATGGTCTGGAACTCGAAGACGGCCTGCAGGACGCCCTGGGCCACCTCCGGCTGGTAGGGCGTGTAGGACGTCACGAATTCGGACCGGCCCGCCAGCGCCTGGGTCACGGACGGGATCTCATGGTCGTAGGCACCGCCCCCGGCGAAGCACACCAGGCGGTCGTTGCGGGCCCGGTTCCGGCCGCCGAAGGACTCCATTTGGGCCAGGACGTCGGGCTCCCCCACCCCGTCGGCCAGTTCGAGGTCGTGCTGCAGCTTGACGGCCTCCGGCACGACGGCGAACAGCTCGTCCATGCTCGACAGGCCGAGGAACGCGAGCATGCCCGCCAGTTCGTCGTCGGTGTGAGGGATGTAGGTACCCAACGTGCTCCTTCAGCAGTCAGTGGACGATGAACGGTAGACCAGGGGCTGCCGTGCGGGCCAAGCCGTCATGAGGGCAGCGCGAACTGCCCCGCCCGGACGAACGGGGTGGCCACCACGGTTGCCTGCCGCACCTTGCCGCGCTGCTCAAGTTCGAGAGAGGAGCCGGGCTCGGCGCGAACCGTGCTGTCGACCAGGGCCAGCGCGATGCCGTGCTCGAGCATCGGCGAGAAATTGCCGCTGGTGACGGAGCCGACCGCGGTCCCCCCGTCGAGGACGGTCGAACCCTCGCGCGGGGGCTGACGTCCCTCGGTGGCCAGACCGACGAGCCGTCGAGCGACGCCCCGGTCGCGCTCGGCCGCCAGTGCGGCGCGGCCGCGGAAGTCCCCCTTGTCCCACCCGACGACCCATCCGAGCCCGGCCTGCAACGGCGTGATGCCTGCACCGAGCTCGTGCCCGTGGAGCGGCAGTGCCGCCTCGAGGCGCAGGGTGTCCCGCGCGCCGAGCCCGGCCGGCACGACGCCCGTGGCGACGATCGCCTCCCACATGGCCGGTGCCGCGTCGTTGGGCACCGCCACCTCGAACCCGTCCTCGCCCGTGTAGCCCGTCCCGGCAGCCACGCAGTCGGTCCCCTGCCAGGTGAAGCGCCGGACACCGAAGCGAGGCACGTCGGCCGCATCGGGGATCGCCGCCGTGGTCCGTGCGCGGGCCCGCGGCCCCTGGACGGCGATGATCGACCGCTCCACCGTGGTGTCCACGCCGCCGATGGCCGCCACCACGCGGTCGGTGTTGGAGGCGTTGGGCATCACGTCGAAGACGTCTTCGTCGACCCACCAGACGATGATGTCGTCGACGACGGAGGCGTCGGCCTCGTCGAGGAGGTGGGTGTACTGCGCCCGGCCGGGTGCGATCTTCGCCAGGTCGTTGGTGAGCGCCGACTGGAGCCGGTCGAGCGCGTCGCTCCCCTCGACCCGGACTGTCCCGAGATGGCTGACGTCGAAGGCCACTGCGTCCTGTCGGCAGGCCCGGTGCTCGGCGATGGTTCCGTCGCCGTAGGCGAGCGGCATCTCCCACCCGCCGAATCCGACCAGCTTCGCCCCGAGCGCCCGGTGGACCCCGAGGAGGGCGGTGTGCTTCAGCGTGTCAGTGGTGTCCTGGGCGTCGGTCACCCGTGCAGGCTAGCCCCGGCGGTGGTCAGGCCGAGCGGGCCACGCGGCCGTCATCGGCACCCCCGCCGGCCAGGCCGTACTTGGCCAACAGGGCCAGCGTGTCGCGCTGGTAGAGCAACGTCACCCGTACGTCGGGGTGCAGCGCAGCCATACGGCGCACCTTGCCGTTCTTCTTGGTGACGAGCCGCTGGTTCAGGGTGGTCACCTCGACGAACAGGCCGGGTCGGGGCAGCCAGAAGTCCGGGCGGAATGCCGAGGTAGGACGGAGGTCGGGCCCCCAGTCGAGGACGAACTCGACGGGCTCGTACTCCCATTCGACCCCGTAGAAGTCGAGGATGCGTGCGAAACGCTGCTCGGACTCGTGGGCGAAGCGGACGCTGCGTCCCGGAGCCGCGGCCCCGGCCGGTACGAGGGCAGGACTCACCGCGCGGCGGACCCGCCCGCGGCCAGATAGGCGGCCGCCGGGTGACGGCTGTCGGGGGCCGCCACCACCTCGGGTGCGGTGAGCTCCACGATGGCCGCCTCGAGCTCGGACACGACGCCCGAGAGGGGCAGCACGTTGAACACGCCCTGACCTCCGGCGAGCAGGTCGACGAGCTCGCCGTCCGAGGTCGCCAGGACCGAACGGCTGTCCGCCAGGACGAGCTGGGCCGACGCCAGGTCGACGCCGAGGTCGCCGCGGAGGCACTCCACGGCCTGGCGGGCCTGTTGCAGCTTGAGGCCGGCGTCGAGTAGGCGCTTGATGACCTTGAGCTCGAGCACGTCGCTGTAGGAGTAGCGGCGCTGGCTGCCGGACCCCGTCGCGTCGGTGATCGAGGGGCGGAGGAGGTCGGTACGTGCCCAGTAGTCGAGCTGCCGGTACGTGATCCCCACGATGGCGCAGACCTGGGTACCGCGGAACCCCTCCACGGGTCCGGTGGATGCCGCGTGGGCAGCCGGTGCGACGCTCTTCTCGGGACGACGGGCCGTGCGATCCTGGGCCATGCGATCCTCCACCTCGATCAAAGGTTCACGATGACGTGAACCTCACGGTCAACCTGGGCTTTAACGGTATCACACGCCCGTAATTACGTGCATGTGACCGGGCGCCCGCCGGGGTGATTTGGCGGAGGGGCCACCTCGGGTCATGATCGGTCGGTGCGCACACACCTGCCCCACGAGCGAGGACGCCTCGCGTGACCGACGTCGCCCGACCCGGGGAGGATGCCGTCCCCATCCACCGCCGGGCGATCGACTACCGGGCCTGGGCGGTCGACGACGACCTGGTGGTCGTCGGCCGACTGACGGACTCACGTCCGTGGGCCAAGGACGGGTCGACCGTGGCGACCGTGCACGACCTCGAACTGCGCGTCCGGGTGCGCACCGCCGACCTCACCATCACCGGCGCCACCGCCGAGATGCACACATTCCCCCACACCGAGTGCCCCACGATCGAGGCGGCCTTCGCCGGCCTGGTCGGTCTCAACGTCTCCCGTGGCTACACCCGGGAGGTCCAGACCCGGTTCGGCGGGCCGCGCGGGTGCACCCATCTCGAGCACCTGGCCCGCTCGCTCGGTCCCGTGGTCATCCAGGCGGTGACGTCGCGGCGGGCGCTGTCGGTCAGCAGGGGCGAGTCCGATGACCTCCTGGCGGGGGGCGGGGGCACGGGCAGCCCCTGGGCGCGCGACTCCTGCCACATCTGGGCCGAGGGTGGGATCGCCGACCAGAAGCTCGCCGCCGGCTGGCGCCCGGGGACGGGGCCCTATCCCTCCCTCGCCCTCGTCACCTTCCTCGATCGGTCGGACGGATGAGGCCGGGACCCCGGGCGCTCGTGTCGACGGTGCTCCTTGCCGTGGCCGGTCTGGCCGCAGCCTGCAGCAACGGCACCTCGGTCAGCTCACCGTTCTCGACGTCGCCACCGGTACTCCACCACGGTCCCGAGTACGAGATCACGACCGGGAACGTGCCGGGGCTCGGGACGGTGCTCGTGGACGGCCAGGGGCTGACGGTCTACATGTACGCCACCGACGTCCGGGGCCAGCCGTCCCGCTGCTACAACATCTGCGCGGTGCAGTGGCCGCCGGTGGTGCTGAAGCCCGGGGTGGCCCAGCCGGTGACCGGCGCCGGCATCGACGCCTCCCTCCTCGGGACGTCCGCGCGCACCGACGGCACCACCCAGGTCACCTACAACGGCTGGCCCCTCTACCTGTGGCCGCCGGACCGTGCACCGGGCAAGGCGACCGGCCAGGCGCTCACCAACGCCGGCGGCCTCTGGTACGTCCTCTCCCCCGCCGGCAAGTCGATCGTGACGCCCTCGCCGTGACGGACGAGGACGACTGCCCGCGGGCCGGGCGCGGATCGCTGTGGTCGATCAACTCGTCCGGGTCGATCCTGTCGATCAACTCGTCCGGGTCGATCCTGTCGATCGGGTCAGCGGGCTCCATCGCGTCGATCGCCTCTGCCGGTTCGATCGCCTCGGTGGCGTCGGCGGGCAGCATCCTGTCGTTCGCCTCGGCGTTCTCGTTCCGCTGCGCCTTCGCGCTGCTGTCGTACCGGTCGGTGGGCGGGGCGCTGGCCTACCGGTCCTGGTCGACGCGTTCCATCGACTCCCGGTAGCGGTGGCCGTTGGCCACGTACTCCTCGGCCGACAGCCGGATGACGGTGAGGTTCGACTTGTCGGGGCGGATCTGGGCGGGCACGCCGACGGCCAGTGCGCCCGGAGGCACCTGCATCCGGTTCGGCACGACGGCATTGGCGCCCACGGTGGCCCCCCTGCCCACCACGGCCCAGTGCAGGACGACCGAGCCCGAGCCGACGAGTGACTCGTCCTCCATGGTGCAGCCCTCGAGGTGGGCGAGGTGCCCGATCACACAGCCGGCGCCGACGATGGTCGGAAACTGCGGGCCGGCGTGGATGACGGTGCCGTCCTGCACGGAGGACCGGTCGCCTATCGCGATGTGGCCGTAGTCACCGCGCAGGACGGCGTGCGGCCAGACGGTGGCCTCCGAACCGATGGAGACGTCTCCGATGATCACCGCCTCGGGGTGGACGAACGCCTCGGGGTGGATCTCGGGCACCAGGTCGCCCAGTCGGTAGATCGGCATGTCCGGACTGTAGGCCACGGGAGATTGGCCAAACGGCCCGGCGATCGGTGCCGGGCCTAGACTCGTTCCGCCCGCCGGGCACACCACGAGGAGATCGCCCATGAGTGACGCCACGACGCTCGGACACCCGGTGTTCGACGCCGACAACCACTACTACGAGGCCGAGGACGCCTTCACCCGTCACCTCGACCCTTCCCTCGGCCCGCGCGTCATCCAGTGGTGCGAGATCAAGGGCCGCCGTTACCACGTCATCGGCGGCCAGGTCAGCCGGGCGGTCACCAACCCGACCTTCGACCCCATCGCCATGCCCGGGGCCATGTACGACTACTTCCGGGGCAACCCGGACAACCGCAACCCGATGGAGTTCCTGTCGCGCCGTGAGGCCATCCGGCCCGCCTACCGCAACCCGGCCGACCGGGTGGTGGCCCTGGACGAACAGGGCCTCGCCGGCTGCCTGCTGTTCCCCACGCTCGGCATGATCTACGAGGAGCCGCTCGCCCACGACCCCGAGGCCGTGTGCCATCTCTTCCGGGCCTTCAACCGCTGGCTGGTCGAGGACTGGGGCACCAACCACCAGGACCGCATCTACGCCGCTCCGTACATCACGCTGGCCGACCCGACGTGGGCCGTCGAGGAGCTGACCTGGTCCCTCGAGCAGGGTGCCCGCACGATCGTCATGCGGCCCGCGGCGCCCACGACCGCCGTCGGCCGTCGCTCGCCATTCGACCCGATGTTCGACGGATTCTGGCGCCTGGCCAACGACGCGGGTATCACCGTGGTGGTCCATGCCGCCGACAGCGGGATCTCGTCCAACGGCTACGCCGTCGACGGCTTCGCCGCTACCTTCAGCGGAGGATGGAAGCCGTCGATCAAGTCGTTCGCCATCGAGCAGGCGATCCGGGATTACCTGCTGTCGGCCGTGTTCGAGAACCTCTTCGTCCGGTTCCCCAACCTGCGCCTGGCCTCGGTCGAGAACGGCGCCCAGTACCTGCCCGACCTCCTCGCCAAGGTGCGTTCCACGGCCAACAAGATGCCCGGCTACTGGTCGGACGATCCGGTGGACACCTTCCGGCGGCACGTGTGGATCAACCCCTTCTGGGAGGACGACGTGAACGTGGTGGCCGACTGCATGGGCCCGTCGCGGGTGATCTTCGGCTCCGACTGGCCCCACATCGAGGCACTGCCCGAGCCGATCGACTACGTGCGGGAACTCAAGGAGTTCGACGCCACCGAAAAGCGGCAGATCCTGTTCGACAACGTCCAGGAGCTGCTGACCCTCCGTCCCACCTGAGCCGACCCGCCCGGGTCAGTGGCCCTGGCCGCCCCCCCGTGAGTTGTGGGCGCCCTTGCCGTAGTGGGTGGTCCCGTGACTCGCGTTGCGGACGTTCTGCTCGCGCCTGGCGGTCTGGCGGCTGCGGCCGACGAACCCTCCGGCCACGATGACGACCAGGGCGATCGCCACGATTGCCAAGATGATCATGGGTTCCCTTTCCGACCCGGGCTCCCGGGAGGCAGGCGCAGGATAGCGGAGGTCCCGAGTCCTGCTGCCCGCCTAGGAGCCTGTTGAACAACCCGCATTCTCCGAGATCAGCGGCACGGGCGCACTGAACCGGGGGCATCGGGGCCCGGGAGATCGACGAACTGGTCGTTGTGAGGGCCGATTCGTGGGCGGT
>Ga0182014_10005470_pt1 | contig 14094 bp, 13 predicted proteins | sample 612S2DmetaG_FD_120489 | JGI IMG/M metagenome (GOLD analysis project Ga0182014, IMG submission 120489) | Permafrost microbial communities from Stordalen Mire, Sweden - 612S2D metaG | ecosystem: Environmental > Terrestrial > Soil > Wetlands > Permafrost | place: Sweden: Stordalen | collected... | reverse complement strand
TCTACCAAACCCGCTGGGTCGGACTTGGGTGCCATTGAGCACGTTGTCTACCTCATGCAGGAGAACCGCTCTTTTGATCACTACTTTGGTTCTTATAAGGGAGTCCGGGGATTCAACGATCACTCCGCGACATCACTGGGCGCATTCGCCCAGCCCTATCCGGACAACACGACTCGCCAGCCCACTGGCTATCAACTGCCATTCCATTTAGACACGCGCACCGGACTGGGTGAATGCACGCAAGATCTCAACCACAACTGGTTGCCCCAGCACCTTTGTTGGAACAACGGAGCCATGGGTTCGTTCGTTCAAACGCACACGTCGACTCAATTCGATGGACCCGGCTACGGACTGCTGACCATGGGTTACTACACCCGGGCCGACCTTCCCTACCACTACGCATTGGCGGATGCGTTCACTATTTGCGATCGATATCACTGTTCAATCATGGGACCGACCCACCCCAACAGACTGATGGCCTTGTCGGGCACCATCGATCCAGATGGAAGGCACGGTGGACCAGTACTCACCACCGAGGCGGGATCAGAAGCACTCTTCAGTGTGAACTGGACCACCGTCCCGGAACTGCTCGAGGATGCCGGGGTGTCGTGGAAGACCTATACGCCTCCATTCCAAGGCTACGTGCCCGGCTACTCTGAACAGGGTTTCGGCGACGCCATTCTCCCCTACTTCTCCCAGTACAAGAGACCGTCCTCAGCGCTCTACAAGAAGGCGTTCCTACCAACATTCCCCAACGACTTCGCCCACGACGTCAAGTCGGGGTCGCTTCCGAGCGTGTCGTGGATCATTCCTCCAAACGGATACGACGAACACCCGCCAGCCCCGCCGGGCAACGGAGCCTGGTTCATTGATCAAGTGCTAGAGACGCTTGTCTCCAATAAGGAGGTTTGGTCCAAGACCGTGCTGTTCATCATGTACGACGAGAATGACGGTTTCTTCGATCATGTGGCGCCGCCCGTAGCGCCGATCGGCACCCCCGGGGAGTACATCACCGTGAATCCCTTACCGGGAGTTGCCGGCGGCGTTGCTGGGCCGCTGGGCCTGGGTTTCAGGGTTCCAATGCTCGTGATCTCTCCGTTCAGCAGAGGCGGCTACGTATCATCCGACGTCTTCGACCATACGTCCCAGATTCGATTCCTCGAAGAGCGATTTGGAATTCGATCAACAGAGATCTCCGCCTGGCGGCGCCAGGCGGTCGGAAACTTGACATCAACTTTGCGAATGGAACACGCGAATGTCGTTGCACCGCACCTCCCATCAACAACCAAGTACCGGAGTGAAGCGACGACCATACAGGGGTGCACCGAAGCCGACATCAACGAGGTCAGCGGTAGTCTGCCAACCTATCCATTGGCTGCCGTTCAAACGATGCCCACTCAAGAAATGGGAACCATCAAGCGGCTGCCCTAAGTTCGCTGCCGCAACCACCCCCACCGGCTGGCCTTGGTCACGGCTGCGCAAGTTCAGGGACTACGCAGCGCCAGATCCGCTTCACAGGAATACCACGTGGAGATGCGGACTTGCGGGGCCCGGTCTCGGCGGCATCGAGCTGACTTCCAATGGCCAGCGCTGGCTCCAAAGGCCAACTCGTTCACCAGGACGAATGAACCACGACGACCAAGCCGGGTATCGCCAACCAGTCCCCCTTGGTCAGGGATACCAGACCCGACGACGAATCGACTCTTCAAGATGTCCCTCAACAAGACCGAGACGCCACCCCATCCTCCACTGCCAAGGTCCCTCGCGCCTGACCATTTCTCCCATGGCCTGCTTGATGAGATACAGCTCCGCGCGAACGCTCAATCTCGGCTGGCCCAAGGATCGATAGCGGAGAAAGAGCCACACGTGAGCGCGGCCGTAGCTACGGGCCTTACGAAAGTTCTCGATTGCGTTGGTCGGTCGTCGGTAGTGAAGCACGGCACCGGGCGCCATGCCCATCGTGACGCCCAATCTGTGAGCACGCCACGTGAAATCGACATCTTCTGCTGACAGTAGGTCCCCATCGAAATCACCAATACGCTGCCAGGACGACGCGCGCACGCCAATCAGCGCGCCAGGGATGTACGGCAGGTAGTCAAGGAAGACCGTCAACCGATCAGGCGTGAGCAGTTCATCCTGCGCCCATGGCGGATTTAGCAGCGTCAGGTCCAGTTGGCCGCTCACCATTTCGAGGTGATCAAGCGAGGCGGCCATCGCCTCAAGATAGCCAGCTCCGACCACGTCATCGGCGTCGACAAGCACGATGTACTCGCCCGACGAAGCGGCCCTTCCCGTGTTGAGAGCGTGTGACTTGCCAGCCCGCGGTTCCGAAATCACCTTCAATCTCGCAAGCTTCGATTGAAAACTCCGAGCGGTGTCGGCCGAAGAGTCCATCGAGCCGTTGTCCACAACGATGAGCTCCCATGGAAAGGAACACTCCTGCGCCGCCAAGGCCCTCAACTGTTCACCGAGGAAGGGCTCGCCATTGCGAACGGGGAGGATCACACTGAGACGGACTCGGTCGGTCGCGTCAGTACCTCCTTGTCCGAGGTCATCGGCGTTGTTGGTAACCATCACCGTCGTAGATTAACTCAGCCCTGAACTGCTCATGCTGCGCCGTAACTTGCGGAACATCGCTTGACGAGCGCCACTAGTGTCTGTGCCGTGACCGACGAACAATTGTTTCATTCAGCCGCCGTCGACATCGAGAAACTCTCGGAGGTCCAAATTGAGGCGTGGAGACGATGCGCCGAAACAGCGGCCGTCGCGAACCCGTTCTTTGAACCCGAATGCCAACTTCCGGCCGTCGAGTACCACGTCGACGGCGGTCATGATGCGCAACTCGTCGTCGCTGAACGAGACGGCGATCTCCTGGCATGTCTTCCAGTCCACAGCACAGTTCATCGCTGGGGCCCGTTGCACCGTCGCGAGGCGAACTCTCGTACCGCGTGGACCTCAGTCGGCCTCGGAAGTCCGCTCATGTCCTCACGTTCGACCGATCTGGCGGCGCAGGATCTTCTTTCAGCGATGCAGCGTTGGTCCCGTGCCGGCGGCCCGGGCATCATGGTGCTCGATTGGCTGGACGACGACGATCACGGCGTCGGGAGCACGATTCGCAAGACCTGTGCCGATCGACGAATACCGTTGTACGTGAGACGGACTTGGGAGCGGCCGGTGGTTCGACGATCAGCGAGCGGGTTGTCGTTGGATGACACTCTGAGCAAGAAGTTTCGCGTCAACCTCAACCGACATCAGCGACGACTGGAAGAGGCCCTCGGAGGGCCACTGCAAGTGACCGATCGGGCTAACGACGCTGACGCCGTCGACGAATTCCTCCGACTAGAGGCGTCTGGTTGGAAGAGAACAGATGGCGGGGCGTACGCAGTGCGCCCCGAAGCCGAACGCTGGTTCCGAAGTCTCTGCACGAATTTTGCGGCTCTCGGACGCCTTCACTTACTCAGCCTTGAAGTAGCCGGACGAACCGTCGCGATGGAATGCTATCTGCGTAGCGGATCCAGCGCATTCCTCATGCGTATCGCGCACGACGCTGAGTTCGACGTCCACGGTCCTGGGGTGCTGATGCACGTAGCGGGTGTTCGCTACCTCGACACGATGGCGATTGACCTCATTGACACATGCTCGGATCCCGGCAATGCACTACTGGCGAAGCTCTACCCGCAAAGGCGTCAGTTGGCTACCTTCGTCATCGCCACGGGTGGACGCGTCGACCGTATCGCGGTCAGAGCAATGCCTTCTCTCGCCGCAGGCCAAAGAACTCTTCGCCGATTATCATCGGCGGCGAAAGCACGCATTAAGTCTCGCGAGAAGGAACCGCGACACGGCGTCGTCGTCGACTAACTCTCCCCGCAGGATTTCCGAGACGATCGGAACATCAGACGACCAACTGGAGCGCCGCTCTGCGGGACCGGGGCCGGCTTGACGGCGCCGCGGTCAAGACCACGGGTTTCACACCTCCCCTACCAAGCACAGCATTGGTGATTCCGGCCACACCTTGGGAGCCGCGGCGCATTACCGAGGGCACCCTCGATCGGCGACGGCCATGTCTCAATTCGCCAAGATTCCACTCGCTTGGCGGTCGAGTGGCCGGCGGTCAACTTGCCAATTCTGAGCGAACGCCAACTCGCTTCACCCCTCCTCCTTGCCACGAGACTCACCCAGAGAGATGATCGCAACTTTCGATAAGACCCGATCCAGCAAAGCGCACAAGCGAGGGTACCGGCGCCTGAATGGCGAACCAACACCCAGCGAGTTCAGCGCCGCGGCATAGAGACGAAAATACGACCGAACGAACGGGCCGCCGACGGCAACCAGCACGGTTGAGACTTCGCGACGGTCCGGGTATAACTGGAGCAGCGTTCCGTTCCCGGCGAAAGTGCACGAATCGATCCACTGCGCATCCGTCTCGTTATGGAAGTAGTCAATCAGCGCAACGTGAAGTTGGATCCCGGGGCTGAATTTCGCGTACTTCTCGTCGTAGACGGTCTGGATGCCGAAGAGTCCTTCACCGCCGCGCAACATCAGATTCATTGCCACGACCGAATCTCCAACCTGCAGGCTGTAGAGGACCACGCGATTCTCCTCCCGGAACTGAGCACACATCTCGCGGAACCACTCGGACTCGCCATGGTGCGACACAAAGGACACGCCAATCTTCGATTTGTAGCCGGCCGCTTCAATAGCGATCAACTGGTCGACGGCCGACGCGTCAGCGCTGCGGTCGACAAATTGCACTTCACCCTCGAGTTTGTTACCGAGCTGACGACTCTTCTTGGCAATCTTCCCAAGGCTCTCACCCCCGTAGGGGGCGTGATACGTGAATTCATCGCGCCGTCGCACTATCGGGCGTTCCCACTTCCGATACGTATGAGTAGGCAGCCTGAGGCTCTTGGCGGCGGACTCGAAATACGACGACACCGGACCGGCGGTACCAATCGCCTCGAGCACCAAGATGCCAGCGCCCTGGGTTCGAGACAGGCGTGTGACGGCTGACAGTAGGGCCGTCGCCGCCTCGACCCCTCGTTCATCGCGGACGAGCGGGGTGTCGTCATAGTCCATACGACGGACTTGGGTTGTGAAAGCAGGTTGGCGAATCCCCGCCCAGGTACTGCTCGGCTTAGTGCCCCCTCCGACCCGAAGAATCGGAAAACAACCGAAGAAACGACCCTCTTCCTCGGCGATCACCAGTGACATCTGATCACCGTTTGGGAGACATCGCGCGGTCGGAATGAGGCACTCCGGCTCGAACAGAGGATTCGGCTCAACTGAATGCGCAGCGAGATCTCGCCAAGCCAGGACATCACTTTGTGAGAGTTGACCAATAGGAGCAATTCGGCCATTCATGGTGAAGCGTGTCGAACTGAAGGAAGCGTCTGTACCTTCTCTTTACAGGCAAGATTCATGGTCCGAGACACCTCGCAAGATCGGAAGCTCACGCTGCGCTGTTGGGACATTAGTCAGAATCTTATAGCGTCACTCCGGCGAAAGGCCTCGGCAGCGCGACGAGTCCCAACTACTCAATGCACCTCAAGAGCGCGAGAACGCGAGAACGAGTCTCGTTGACAGCAACGTTCGACCAATCTGGGTGTGCACCTGCTATCTCGCTCCGTAACTTGCAAAGGAGCCCCTTCCGACGTCTCAGGTTTGTCGGAGTGGAACGCCAAGGCATCTACCGAGGCCAGAAGTGATGAACATCGAGCCCGGGCTGCTCCATTGCCCTCGCGACTACGTTTGGCGAGTGGCTTCGACTCATGTAACGGACGGCCAACGTGCAGAATCCTCGGCGGTCCTGACGAGGTCGGTGGCCTCCGGCATCGCGCATTGCGAACCTCGAGTTCCGACACAGGTTGTTGCAGGGTTCGCCCCTTACTCCACGATTTTGTGAGGAAGCACACATTTGGACAGGACCCAATCGAGTGCACCACAGAGGCGAGGATGTCGAAGTCTGAATCTCGAATCAACACCCAACACGTTCTGGCCCGCTACGGAAAACCGAAGCAGCGAACGGTCGACCAGGCCGCCAACGGCAACCAGCATGGTTGAGACTTCGCGTCGGTCCGGGTACAACTGGAGCAGTGTTTCATTTCCCGCGAACGTGCAAGAATCGAGCCACTTCGCGTCGGTCTCATTGTGGAAACGATCGATGACCTCGAGCTCGAGTTGAATCCCTGGACTAAATTTGGAGTAGCCCTCGTCGTAGACGGTCTGGAGGCCGAAGAGGCCCTCGCCGGCGCGCAGCATCAGTATCATGGCGACGACCGAGTCTCCGACCTGCATGCTGTAAAGCAGGACGCGACCCGTTTCTCGGAACTGGGCGCACATCTCGGCGAACCACTCGGGCTCGCCGGGGTGCGACGCCATGGCTACGCCCTTTGTCGTTTTGTAGCCGGCTGCCTCGATGGCGATAAGTTGATCGACGGCCGACGCGTCGGCACTGCGATCGACAAACTGCACGTCACCTCCGAGTTTGTCTCCTAGCTGACGACGCAACTTCGCAAGTTTTCGATCGCTCTTACCCTCGTAGGAGTTCCGATACGTCAACTCATCACGCCGTCGCACAATCGGACGTTCCCACGTGCGATACGCGTAGAGCGGTAGTCCGAGATTCTTGGCGGCGGACCGGAAGTATGACGAGACCGGACCATCCGTATCGAGCGCTTCAAGCACCAAGATGCCCGCGTCGCGAGTGTGAGCCTGATCGGTGAGCGCCGACAACAGAGCTGTCGCCGCCTCGACACCCCGCTCGCCCCTGATTAGCGGAGTCCCGTCGTAGCGCAGACGCCGTACTTGAGTTGTGAACGCAGGACGGCGTACTCCCGCCCACGAACTGCTCGGCTTGGTGTCACCCCCGACCCGAAGGACCGGAAAACAACCGAGGAAACGGCCTTCGTCCTCGGCGATGACAAGTGATATCTGTTCACCATTCGGAAGGTTGTGCGCTGCTGGAATGAGGCACTCTGCCTCGAACAGAGGATTCGGCTCAATAGCGTGCTCGGCCAAATCTCGCCACGCTCTTACGTCGCGGTCCGACAGTTGACAGATGGGGACTATTCGACCGTCCACGATTATCCGAGTTCAATCCAGGGCAGAAAACAAAATCCAACCTCGGAACGGGGTCTCGAAATCGATGCTAAGCGGCGGAGGTGTCTGCCAGGGCCTTGCGTACGGGACATTAATCGCAATCCTACAGTGTGGCCTTCTTAATCATCCTTCCCTGAAGGAAGCGGCGACGCCGGTTCAATTGACTTAGCCTGGAACTGGAGATTTCCCTAAGCTCCTTGATCTCGATGTTCTGGAGTGCCCATCCACATCAACAAGTTATAGTGAAGTCACCAAATGGGAGAAGGTCAGTGATCGAACACGGCAAGCCGACGCTGCTGGCGTTCTACCTGCCCCAATACCACCCAATTCCCGAGAACGACGAGTGGTGGGGGGAAGGTTTCACGGAATGGACCAACGTCACCAAGGCCCTGCCGCAGTTCCCAGGGCACTATCAGCCGCACGTTCCTTCAGACCTCGGCTACTACGACCTTCGAAATCCTGAGGTACGTCACCGACAAGCTGACCTGGCCACTGAGGCTGGAATCAACGCATTTGCGTACTACCACTACTGGTTCAACGGTCGACAGTTGCTCGAGAAGCCGGTCGAAGCGATACTGCACAGCAAGGAGAAGGAATTCCCGTTCGTCCTGGTGTGGGCCAACGAAAACTGGACCCGTCGCTGGGATGGTGGCGAGCACAAGATCCTTATGCAGCAGCACTACTCGCTCGAGGACGACCTTGCGCACATCCGGTCCCTGCGTGCCGCACTCACCGACGACAACTACCTTTGCCGCGGCGGCAAGCCAATCCTAGCGATCTACCGCAGTTCCTTGCTCCCCGATCCGCGAGCCACCACGGACCTTTGGCGGGCGGAGGCGGTGCGCTGGGGCCTTCCCGGCCTCTACCTCGTGTGCATCGAGAGCTGCGACGACGAAGTCAGCGATCCCCGCCCTCTCGGCTTCGACGCCGCCGTCGAATTTCCGCCTTCGTGGCTCAACACTCCGAGGAAACCTGCACGTTTCTTTCTCCGTCGCGGTTTCGGCTGGTTAAATTCACGCTTCTCCCATCACATACTCCGCTACGACGACGTGGCTAAACGGGCGATGACGACGCCCGATCCGGACTACCCGCGCTGGCCGGGCGTCACCCCGGGGTTCGACAATACGGCTCGACGTCGCCGCAACGCAACGGTTCTCATTGATTCGTCGCCCGAGAGCTACGAGCGTTGGTTGGTGAATGCACTCCAACGTAGCGAGAAAGTTGCGAATGAGTTCGATGACGGGCATGAAGGTCTCGTCTTCATCAATGCGTGGAACGAGTGGGGCGAGGGCAATCACCTCGAACCGGACCAACGGTACGAGCACGAGTTCCTCCACGCAACCCTGAACGCTCAGAAGATAGCGACCCCCGCGGAGCCTACAGACAAACCATGAGACCGTGGTGGCCCCAATTTGGGGATTCGCCTTGAGCTCGATTCCGACGGATTCGATTAAGGCGACCGGTGGCGATCCAAGAGACTTGTTCGCCGCGAAAGTCGTCGAATAACACTGCGTCAGTTCGTCCTTGCGAGCCCCCTTTGATCACCCACGACGACGGATGTGCACCGACGATCGAGCTGTTCACGAGTGATCGTGACAGTCATCGCCGCGGCCGCCTCTTCGATCATCTTTCAGTTTGCGGGTCGATCAACATCGTTGATGGCACATGACGTCGGGTAGACCGGCCAGTCGCAATTGCACGTCATCTCCGGCGCACGGTGGCACCAGCGTTAGGTGAAGCTCGCGCCGAAGATTTGATCAACCCAGTTGGCGGCCGTAAAACGACGCTGCGCGATCTCTTGAGCACGCCGTCCCATCGTCGCCCGCCCGGCTTCGTCGGCCCAGAAGGCGACAAGTTTGTTCCCCATGCTCGTGACGTCACCGGGCTCGATGAGGAATCCGGTGTTCCCATCCTCGATCAGCTCTCGCGTACCGCCACTGTTGACGCCGATGACCGGCAACGCGAACTTCATCGCCTCCACGGTGACCCGACCGAACGCCTCGTCCTTCGAGCACATCAGGAACACGTCGGCGTCCCGGTATGCCGGGAACGGGTCGCGCTTCGCGCCGGTCATCTCCACCCGACCTGCCAGTTCTTCTTCCTCGATGACTGCCTTGACCTGTGCGACATAGGCCGGGTCGTAGGGGGCGCCGACCAGTCGCAGCTGCACATCGGCTCCAGCACGCACGGCGGCGCCGACAGCCCTCACCGCAAGGAGTTGCCCCTTCGCCTCGGCGATCCGGCCGACCAGCAGAGCCAAGAGCGGCTCCTTCGACCGGCGATGCTCGACCCGTGTCCCGGGCGCCGGAGTGTTCACTGCGCCGTAAGCAACGGCAAGCTTTGCTTCAGGGATCCCGTGCTCCGCAAGCTCGTCGCGCACCGCTCGTGAACAGCACAGAACGGAGTCGGAAAGGCGGCCAATGGCGGCGACAGTTCTTGGATAGCCGAGAAGAAAAGTTAGGTCGTGATCACGCTTCCCGAACTCGTCGACCATCCAAATGTGACGCACCCGACAGAACTTCGCTGCTATCGGGCCGACCGGTATCGTAAGCGTGTTGGTAATGATCAAGTCGGGACGCCACGAACGTATCAGCCGGACAGTTTGCACCAGCGTCACGGCGCCGAGCAAGAGGCTCCGTGCCCAGTATCGGGTGCCGCATTTTCCGAAGTCGGCCCAGCGGGGCTGAGCGATGAAGGCGACTTCCGCACCGTTCGAGCGTGCTCGATCCGCAATGACTCCCTTCTTGGGTGACACAGCCAGCAGCGAGACAGACGGTGCGTGCGTCCTTAGGCTCTGTACCAACTCGTCGAACGCTATTTCTCCGCCGCCCCCGAAAGTGGCGCCATGAGAGATAAGCATCACCCGGTTACACGCGCCCTGACTCACCCGTTCCCGCCCCCCCGTGGCCCGAGGCCCACCAAAGTGGCGTGCCACGGCGGCGCCGTCGGAGGGAAGGCTGAGAGGAAATGGCGCTGGTGGACCATGGTGGTCGTTGCCCGGCACAGTTCGCTGATGAGAAACGAACGAGGGTTGGACAAAGTAGCGGCCGCTCCGTGGCCATGCTGCACCGTGGGCTCCTCGAACTCGTGACGCTGATCAAGCGCAGTACGCTCAGTATCTCTCCTCCGAATAGATACGTCAAGTCCACTCCGGAGTCCCTTTCTGCGCAACAATGCCCTGGGCACGACATCTCTGGTCGCCATAGACGAGGAGTTTACTGAGGCCGAGCGGGTCCTTCATCACTGGACCGAATCCAGGGGCTTCTTCGCGCTGCGTAGATGTAGATGCCTCTTCACCAGCAAGCAAAAGAGCGAGGACGACTAGCACCGACGGCTCCCATCATTGACTTCTCAGGTTCTTGCCTGCCTCACTCGCAAATCGCACGTGATGACCCTGTTGAGCCGGGCGCACAAACCGGACGCAACGTACTCAACCGTCAATCAACCAAATCGTCATGATTCGACCAGCGAGACGATTACTCCCCCCCGTCTGGTGATTCTCGGTGACCATTGGAGAGGTTTAGGGGTAGCGCAGCGTTTCGAGCTCGCGGAAGTCAGGCAAAATGCTTCCCGCTCCGACCTCACGCCCAGTGAGTAGAATCTGCCATGCACTCGATTTCCCATCAGAACTCGCTAGCTACTCATTCGCCATGAACGCCCATTCAGACATCGAAGGCAAGAATGTCACGCGATCGCACAGAAGTTCATCGAACGCCCTGACCGTGATAATCATCGTTTTGGCCGCATGTGCGGTGCTTGGCGCGGTTCTGTGGTTCGCGCTCTCCAATTCCGACAGCGCGACCTTTCGGGACTTGACGAAGACACCGGGCAGTGAGTATCCAATAGGAACCCCGTCGAGTTCGGAACCTTCTGGGATGGCTCCCCCCGCCTCGAACGCATTGGCCGGATACTCCTTGAGCTACGAGAATGACTTCAACGGGACGACACTTCCTTCCGGGTGGTACGTATTCACCGGAGTTCCAGGCGGCGATCCCGGGGGTCAATTTGGAGCCTCGCATGTCGTGGTGGGCAGCGGCTTGCTTCAACTCAATACCTTTAAAGACCTAGCATTCAACGACAAGTGGGTCAACGGGGGACTTTGCCAGTGCGGACTCTCCCAGACCTACGGCGCGTATTTCGTGCGGTCTCGAATTACCGGATTGGGACCAAACGAGGCCGAGGTCCTCTGGCCGAAAGCGAATGTCTGGCCGCCCGAGATTGACTTCAACGAAACCGGTGGCGACGTTGTCGATACCTCCTCCACCGTACATTTCGGTTCCTCGAATCAAATTGATCAGCGTCATCTCGCAATCAATATGACGTACTGGCACACCTGGGGCGTAATTTGGACGCCAACGGCAATCACGTACATCGTGGATGGAAAGGTGTGGGGAAAGATCACCGTTGCATCGGAAATTCCGAATCAGCCGATGACCCTCGACTTTGAGCAGCGTTCCAGGTGCACCACGGGTAGCCAATGTCCGACCGCTCCCGTATCGATGAAGATTGACTGGGTAGCAGAGTACGTCGCGAAGTAGTTGCGGTCTCGAAGAACGCCGTCAACGCAAAACCCACGTTCCTCCCGGCGTGAAAGGAAATCGGCATCCGCAAACATGACGCTCTATTACCCGTCACGATGTCGCCAGCGTCGAAAATAATTACGCCTTCGAGGCAACATTACTGGCGCCTCCTTGCGGGGCGTCGGTGTTGGATGTCATACGGTAACGCCTGATGGAAATCGGTAGGAAGAAGATCGCTTGGATTCCTGAGGAGACGAGCGAAGCAATGCCAATTGACAGAATTCCGTAGTGCCCAATGAGGACGAACATCACGCCGAGGAAGATGATCAAGCTGGCAAGCTCCCTAAGTGCCATCCACCACACGTGCTTGTCCAGCCACGCAAACGAACTGTAGAAGATTGTAACGGCCATGCAGGGCAGCGAGAGCAGTAACATCCTCAACAATGTCGTGCCATCCGCCGCGTAGCTCGCTCCAAATACTTGAAGAATCTCGGGAGCGAGAATCACGCCGATCACGACACTCGGCACCAGCACGACGGTCAACGCCCCTATCGTGACGTTGGCGTGGCGGCGCATGGCCTGTGGGTCCGACGCTGCTTCGACCAGAAAGGATCTAACGATGCTCCAGTTAAAAAGAGCGAGACTGGTGGTAATCAACTGCGGCACATAGTAGTGAGCATTGGCGACCGGGCCCAATCGCTCAATGACAATCAGGGTCACAATGGACGGCGCAAAAACGTTAAAGATCAAGGTTGCATACTGAGCACCCGCCAACAGGATCAGTTCACGTGTCGCCGGCAACTTCTCGCTCAGCGTGCTCGACGCCATATGGTCTGGTATTCGCGTTTTGAAGAGGTACCAGTTCACTCCAATGATTGCGAATCCGACCGGAGCAGTCCAGGCGAGGAAGATTCCTTGGCTCTGCGTGACCATGATGAACGCAGGGATCAGGGCAAGCTTCGCGGCGGAAAAGAGGATGTTCTCCACTGGTACCCATCGAGATGCTCTCAAGCCGACGAGAACGTTGTCCTGCAACATGAAGATTGTCCATAAGACGACCGCAACAACGAAGAGCGCACGCCAACCGAACGAGGACGGGATAAAACTGTGTGCCAAACCCGAAAACACGTAGGCGATGGAGGCAATGAAGGCAAACGAGATGCACATGACGTACGCGCGTAAGATGAAGGCACGTGTCTGCTCGGCCGCCACGGGCAGGAAACGCTCAAAGATTGAGCCGAAACTCAGTTGCGCGAGGTTCGCCAAAAGAATCATGGCCGCAATCTCAGCAGACATTCGCCCAACGGTAGGGGCCTTCGACAAGTGCGTTGCAGCCGTCCAGAACACCAGTCCGAGCACCGCCGTGCCCCCAGAAGAAACCATCAGCGCCACGGCATTCTGGAGCAGACGTCCATTCCATGGGCGTTGCCTTGAATCTTCGGGCGCTACTTTCTTCGTCGTTCTCCTCATAGGCCGAATCTCATTATTCTAGTTGTTGATGTCAAGGCTACTCATCAACGTGTACGTGCGGGGACTGTACAGAAGGTTCGCTGATGAGGTGTTCTCGCCCTTCGCTCCAGCGCACGATGAGAGTGATGAACTCACCGACTGACGTTAATCTTGGCGAGCCGTCGCTCTCATCGCGGCGCGCACGTCGTTGCTCACTTCACCTCACGCCAAGAAACTGACAGTCCCCGACGACTACCATGGCCCTAAGATTTCTTCAAGAGCACTTGCCCTCGGGCCTCAAGTGAAGGCGTAGTTCCCCTCTTTCATCATCGATCGAACGAACGCGGTTACGCAGGCGATTCGGTAAACCCAACGAGATGAATTCTGACGAGCGATCTCGCACGAGGCGACAGGGCATAATTTTTCGAAGTTACCAATTGGGCCAAAGCAGAACCTCTCAATCAGGCTGAAGCATGACCACTGATTCCGCATACCCCTCAGGTGCGGCACGGGAGTCCTGCGATGGTGTCGTGCCTGAGCAACGGAGATTTCGAGGCTCTCAAGAAACGATGGCTCGCGACGTTGCTACCTCAACCGCAATGGCTTCTCACCATTGGCTGTCCTTTCGCCTTACATGCAGAACGATCAAATCTTTTTCCACGACGGTATGTGCTGCCACTTCCACCAATATTCATTGGCGCTTCGAAGTTGCCAGATACTGTCGATTCCCGAAATGGCGAGACGCTCGTGCATTCTTTTCATCTCCGGTCCCGCTGGGTAGGAGTTCGCAACTCGGCCCCAGTGAACCACGCGACAATCGTCAATAATGCCGATGCGGAAGCGGCCCTCTTTTGTTCGATACCACTCTGCCTCGATTCCCCAGCCCATATCGTTAACTTTGGGAAACGGCAATATCTTCTCTGCGAAGGCGGGGTCCGCAATGACCAGGGGTCCTTGCTCGACACAATTTGTATCCCTCGCTCGCACTAGAGGTCTGGCAATGCTGAACAAGTCAGTCCACCATCCT
>Ga0182014_10005469_pt1 | contig 14095 bp, 13 predicted proteins | sample 612S2DmetaG_FD_120489 | JGI IMG/M metagenome (GOLD analysis project Ga0182014, IMG submission 120489) | Permafrost microbial communities from Stordalen Mire, Sweden - 612S2D metaG | ecosystem: Environmental > Terrestrial > Soil > Wetlands > Permafrost | place: Sweden: Stordalen | collected... | reverse complement strand
TGCGGCTATGACTCTCCGCGCCATGAGCCATGTCATACCCAGCTCTGGCCAAGTCTTGCTGGTACTTGCCTATAAGCCGCTTTGAAGATCGGTCAGCAGCCGATTCCGAGCACGAATTTGCGCGCACTAGCGGAGCCGGGCTGGATGCAAATATGCCCGCGAATCTCTGTCGGGTCGGTAGTGCGTAAGGTAAACAGGTTTTGTGCGTAGGTACATCTGTGCGGTTTTCCGCGTATAGTTAGTTGTCACTCCGCGCCAGGCCACCGGCCAGAAATAGTTAGGAGGATTGCCTTAGTTCATGGGAGGCATTTCCTGGAGAAACATGGCAGACGCTCTTGAGATCCCGTCACCTGAAAGGACCGGACCGGTGGAGGTTCCGCTCCGGCAGAATCAAATGGGGATACGCCCCGTCTTGGCGCTGGCCAGCATCACGGCGCTTGTTTGCTCGAGCTTGGAAGTGGAGTTGCTGGAGCAACTGGACAGCCTTTCCCTGTACATGACTTACCGCGAGATCGCCTTGGACGCCGCAGTCGCACTGCTATTTCTATTGGCTGCTGTCGTCATGTGGTGGATCTGCATACTGGCAATCGCGGTGTGCGCAGGAAGGGTTTTTCGGGAGAAGCGTTATCGACAGCGCTTGGTTTGGCAATTAGGGCTGGGCATTCCACTCTCGTACTTCGTATTAGTTCTTTTCGACTCTTTGAGGTTGCGTTTCATCCCTCAGTGGCATCCCGAGCTGGGAGGCTGGATGGTACTGGGTTTTGGCATCCTCGTGCTTTGTGTTGGTGGCCTTTCCATAACCCGTCTGTCTACCATTCAGGAATTCTGCCGGGTGCGCTTGGCCCCCCTCGGCTGGCTTCATATGAGTGCTGCGCCCATTATCATTGTCGTGCTCTGGGCGCACGGCGTGTATCTTTTCAAAGACTACGCGCACACGAACAAAGCAGTGACGGCTTCCGAATTACCGGATATCTATCTGATTACTCTGGATGCTTTGAGGGCAGAGGATATGTCCGTCTATGGTTACTACCGCCCCACTACCCCCGGACTGCAGCGATTTGCCCAGCGTAGCTTTACGTTCGACTACTTTTTCGCAAACTCGAATTTTACCACGGCGACCACAACCTCAATCGAGACCGGCAAGCTCCCTTGGTCACATCGGGTGTTTCAACTTGGCGGATTTCTGCGCGGAGAGGCTCAACGGGAGAATCTGGCCGAACTCCTACGCCAGCGCGGTTATTACACCGCGATGATTACCGCGAATTACGCGGCGGCTCCGTTTAAGCACAGAACTCTGAGTAGTTATGACGCTGTGGAATTTGCTGAATCGCCAAATGGAAGCGGCAAGTGGATGCACTACACCAACCTAATCGGTCTGAACACGCAGCATACTCTTACTATTTCTATATTAAAGACTCTCAACGGCGCGATGCTTTATCTGGGCGCTCTGATGGGGGACGATAACTATCCTTATCCAGCCGAGGCCGTTTTCAATCGTGCCCGCGCCCTGCTCGCGCGCCCCGATATCAAACAACCGCGCTTCGTGTGGACACATATTTTTGCGCCGCATGATCCATATTTGCCGCCAATCCCGTTTCGGTCGCGATTCCTCTCCACGGACAAGTTAACGCACAGTTACAACTTCCTAAGACTCCGGAATACGGCGCCGCCACCAGGAGTATCGACATCTGAGTTGCGCGCTCGCTATGACGAACTGCTCTGCTACGCGGATCACAGTGTTGAAGATTATCTTGATTGGCTCGATCAAACCGGTCGTCTGGATCGCTCCATCGTGATTGTGTCAGCTGATCACGGGGAGTCCTTCGAGCACAATTGGATCAAGCACTCGGGACCCTTTCTATACAACGGTCTCGTTCATATCCCCTTGATGATCCATTTGCCGGGACAGCGGGAGGGCGCTCGAGTTAACCAGACCGCTCAACAAGCAGATCTCCTTCCGACGATTCTAGAGTTGGTTGGTGGACCGGTGCCTGGTTGGACTGATGGCAGATCGTTGAAGCCAGCCCTGGTGGGTGGAACGCTCTCCGAACAGCCAGTCTTCAGTATGAACTTAGAGCCAGATCGAAGTGCCGGCCAAATTTCGAAGGGCACCATTTCCATGATCGATGGCGAATTCAAGTATATAAACTACCTCGCGACTCATCGGGAAGAGCTGTACCGATATCGGACAGACGGACCTGAGGAACACAACCTGATTGGGGTTGAACCGGAGATTGCCAAACGCATGCGTGATGCACTGCTGAATAAACTCGGCGAGGTTAACAAACCAGACGCGCCCCAGCGGTGAACTTGAAAGGATTCAGCGAATGCTATGACGACGCGACGGTTGCGCGTATCTCTTGGAGCCTGGCGGCGTTTGGTTAGCAGCATGGGCACTCGACAGTCACGTCTGACCTGGTATACGCGTGATCTTTGGAAACTGAGTAGCGCCAGCCACTCACTGCTGCTTCGCATCCAGCACGCCAGCCATCGCGATGCGATCAAAATGGCCGTACCTTCCGCCCCGATCTTTCTCCTTGGGTTCTGGCGTTCCGGCACCACATTTTTGCACGAGCTATTTTGCTGCGACCCAAGGTTCGGATTTCCCAGTACTTATGCTTGCTTGAACCCTTCCCATTTTCTGCTCACCGAACGCTGGGTCCGGGAGCGAGGGCCACAACAGCAGACTCACCGGCCAATGGACAATATGCGTTATTCTTGGGCCTCGCCGCAGGAAGACGAGTTTGCGCTGCTCGCTTTGGGTGCGCCCTCTGCTTACGACGCGTTGCTGGTGCCGTCTCTGATGCTCGAACCCCGTTCGCTTCTGGATTTACGTGAGCATCCACGAGGTGAGCAAGACCGTTGGAAGGATGCGCTCCTCTACTTCTTACGTCTGTTGACCGTCCAGCAGGGCAAAACAATCGTACTTAAATCGCCGTCCCACGGGTTTAAGCTTCCGATCTTGCCGTCGATGTTTCCGGAGGCCAGATACGTGATCATCGAGCGCAATCCGTATGAGGTCTTTGCGTCTAATCTGAAACTTTGGCGGACTCTATTCGATATGTACAGCCTGGAGAGTTACGTCCCGGAGGAGATCGACGCATTCGTTCTTGCTGCCTACGTCATGCACGAAGAAGCAATTTCTGAAGGGTCGCAACATCTGAGTCCCAGATCATTAGCAAGAGTCCGCTACGAAGATCTCGTCGCCGATCCACTGGGACAGATGAGGCGGCTTTATGAGGAACTGGCAATAGGAGGTTTTGACGCCATACAACCGCAATTGATGCAGCACCTGGCTCAGGTGGCCGATCACAAGCGCAATAGTTTGTCCCTGTCCCTCGATCAGAAATTGCGTGTGGATGCGTTATGGGGAGAACTAATAAGCAAAAAGAAGTACGGCTGGCCAAACCAACACATCAGACTGACAGCAGACGCCACGTCAAACGATTAGCGGACTCACGAGGCCACCGATACTTCTCACGGAGTTGGCTTCTCGGGCTGTGCTCCACGTAACTTGCGCAGAAAGGCGACTATACCCCGACGCAAGTGGTTCGCGAAAATCATCCACATCCCCCAAATTGCAGCCAGCATCGGCATGAGAATCTGAAACAGGGCTCCGCCGCTCGGATCGCCGTAAGCATATGCAGGTATTCCCAACAACATGAAAAGAACCACAAAAAGCACAGCTACCCTTCGGTTCACGCCGACGGCCTCCACCACCTAGGATTGTTTAAGCTACAAATATGATGGTGCGCTCAGCATTTGTCAAGCGCATATGCTCGTTGGTGATGTCCTTACTGGTGTGGCTAACTTTGCCTACCCAGGTTTAAGACACTACCTGCTCGTCCGGCAGCGTGCCTCTCTCGTTCCTTTTGCCGAGAATCCGGGCCGTCGCAGATGCGCTCGCGCATATTTCTGACGCCCGAACCGAAACTACACGACGGAAGGTGTGTTTGTCGCTCTGGTACGTCCCGCACCACTTTTGTTCCTCACGATAGATTTGCCGCTCCCACGCGAGGCGCGGACGGGCTCGCAACTCCGAAGCTCCGGCCCGACAAAGCCGGGCCTTGCCAATCCATCACATCGAATGACTGTGGTTCCGTCCTGGCTGGGGCGACTTGCTCGATTGGAGTAACGTTTACCCCCACTTCGAGTGGGAACTTCAATGGTAGTTTGATCATCGCCGACAATGCCACCGGCAAGCACCAGACAGTGCCGTTGTCAGGGGCCGCGAACGCTCCAGATTTTTCGATCGGTGCCGCTGCGGGCTCCCCGACTTCCCAGACCATCAACGCGGGTCAAAAGGCGACATTTAATTTGGCCGTCACCCCAGCGGGCTCGTTCAGCGGGACGGTTAGTTTGAGTTGCAGTATCGAACCGACAGAGAATCCGGCACCGACTTGCAGCCTGCCGAGCTCGATCCATGTAACGACTGGCACGCCTACTCTGGTGGCGGTCATGGTAGCGACCACGGGACCTGTGACTACGGGGACGATCTCCCGTGCGAACTTTCCACCGGGAAGCTTGCCGTTTGCGTGGACATTGATTTTGTTCGGCTCGGGATTCTTGTTCGTGTACCAGCGACGAAGACTGCCAGTGCTGGCGGCGTCGACGATTGCGTTGACGTTGGCTTCGCTTCTGGGTTGTGGCGGCTCGTCTTCGCACACCACACCAGGAACGCCGAGCGGGACATACACGGCGACGATTACGGCGACATCGGGGAGTTTGAATCACAACACGACGCTGACGGTCGTGGTCCAGTAGGGTCGCACCGGAAGCTCGTGAAAGACCTCGACGGGAGATTCCTGTCGAGGTCTTTTGTTTTTGTGGCAGCCCGTTTCGTGTTCGAGCGCAGATTCTATCGAATCTATCGAAACTAAGCCTAGAATGTTGGGTTGTTGGATTGTGAGTATCGCAAACGCGCCGTGTCCGTCCCTCGTTCAAGGAGTGCACCATGAACGTCCTCTGGCTGATCAATCGCTTTCCGGTTCTTCTCGTAGTTTTTTCGTGCCTCGCTGCCGGGTTCGCGGTGGCGCAGTTTGGCGGTTCCCCACTTTCCAAGCAACCAACGGGATTGCCGGTTGCTCAGGCACCGCAGGGTGCGATGCCTCGGAGTTTTGTTGAGACAGGCAAAGAGGAATCTCTTACACAAACTAGGTCGTTGGGTGCCGACGTCCGGAAGGCCTCGGGCGGACATTCACGACGCCGCAACGCAGAAGCCGTAGTGCAGAACGGGCCCGAGCAGGTGCTGTATGCGTTTCAGGGCGGAAATGACGGTGCCTATCCAGGCGGCCTGATCTTCGATTCCTCAGGAAACCTCTACGGCGAGACTTCGTACGGAGGCGCGGGGATGTGTACCCAAAATGGCTACCCTCCTGGCTGTGGCACGGTCTTCGAGTTGAGCCCTAACGGCAACGGGGGATGGACGAAGGCCATCCTTTACAGTTTTCAAGGCGGAAGTGACGGTGAGTACCCTTCCTTGGGGCTGATCTTCGACCAGGCCGGAAATCTGTACGGCACAACGGCGCAAGGAGGCGGGAATACAAGCTGTACCAACGGCTGCGGCACGGTCTTCGAGTTAAGTCCTAACGGAAACGGGGGATGGACGGAGACGCTGCTTTATATTTTCGGCACCAACGGCGGCGCATCCGATGGCGCGTACCCGGAAGGAGTGATTTTTGATAAGTCCGGAAACCTATATGGTTCCACGGAGGGTGGAGGGAACTGGGGATGTGATCACGATGGATACTCGCCCTGTGGCACGATTTTTGAGCTCACTCCCAACGGGAGCGGCGGATGGACGGAGACTATCATTTATAAGTTTCCGTCCGGCGACGTGGATGGCTGGGGGCCGAACGGTGGGCTGATTTTCGATCAATCCGGAAATTTGTATGGCACAACCGCATTAGGAGCGGGCGACTGCTATCCCAATGGCTGTGGCACAGTCTTCGAGCTCAGTCCGAACGGAGGGGGAGGTTGGACGGAAGCCCTTCTCTATGCTTTCCAGGGCGGCAGCGACGGTTATTGGCCATACGCCGGGGTGATTTTTGATCAAAACGGAAATATGTATGGTACGGCCTCGGAAGGAGGTGCAGGGACGGGCTGCTATACCGGCTATGGGTACCAGGGCTGCGGCACAGCCTTTGAGCTCAGTCCCAATGGGAGCGGGGGCTGGACCGAGACCACACTCTACACTTTCGAGGGTGGCGGCAATGGCGAATACCCGTCGGGACTGATTTTTGATCAGTCCGGAAATCTGTATGGCACTACCTACGAAGGAGGGGGAACGGCCTGCTTCAACGGCTTAGGCTGTGGCACAACCTTCGAGCTCAGTTCCTCGGATGGGGCATGGACAGAGAGCCTCCTTTATAGTTTTCGGGGCGGCAGCGATGGCGCGAGCCCGGACTCAGGGCTGATTTTTGATCAGGCTGGACATATATACGGCACAACGGTTTACGGAGGCGGAGGGGAGTGCAATGTAAGTGGCCCCCTCGGCTGTGGCACGGTGTACGAGGTCTTCAGGGAGCCATTCGTCGCATTCTCTCCCACGAGTCTCAGCTTTGGTAATCAGACCGTAGGCATCGCCAGCAGCCCGCTAGTGACGACGCTCACCAACAGCGGCAACCTTCCGCTGAGCATCACGTCAATCCAGATTACAGGGGCGAACAGCGGCGATTTTGGCCAGACCAACAACTGCCCTTCATCGCTGCCGCCAAACAACAGCTGTAACATCAGCGTGACTTTCACGCCCGCAGCCACTGGAAATCGAAGTGCCGCAGTGAACGTCACGGACAACGCACCCGGCAGCCCGCAATCGGTTCCGCTTACCGGCGTCGGTGTTTTGCCTGCGGTGACGTTTTCTCCCACGAGCCTCAACTTGGGCAATCAGACGGCGGGCACCACTAGCGCTCCGCAGGTGACAACCCTCACCAATACCGGCCAAGGCGTTCTGACCATTTCGTCGATTGGCATTACGGGAGCTAACAGCAACGAATTCGCTCAGACAAATAGCTGCTCTTCATCACTGTCTCCAAACGATACCTGCAATCTCAGCGTGACCTTTACTCCAACGGCGTTGGGGAGTGCGAATGCATCAATCAGTGTTACTGACAATGCTCCCGGCAGCCCGCAGACTGTGCCCTTGGCCGGCACTGGCGTCAGCGGAATTACTTTCTCACCGCCGAGCATCACCTTCCCGAGCCAATACGTCGGAACTTCTGGCCTCCCGCAATCTGTGACGCTGAAGAATACCGGCGACACCGTGCTCACGATTACGAATGTGAGCGCAAGCCCGTCCGATTTCGCTCCCCTCAGCGCCTGCGGCAATAGCGTTAACCCCGGCGCGAGTTGCTCGATTGGCGTGTTTTTCGATCCGACTACAAGCGGCACCAGGAACGGCGTTCTAACCATCACGGACAGCGCCATTAACAGCCCACAGACGGTTCCACTCACCGGAATGGGCGAGGATTTCTCGGTGGCTCCGTCCTCGTCGTCGACCGCGACAATCACTCCCGGCCAGGCCGCAAACTACACGGTTGCAGTTGCTCCCAAGGGTGGCTTCAACCAGACCGTGACCCTCAGTTGCGGCGGAGCGCCGCCGCTGTCCACGTGCTCGGTTTCCCCGAGCTCCGTAACGCTCAATGGCACTACCTCCGCACCGGTCACTGTGACAGTGACGACCGCAGGGACATCGGCGGGTCTCGCACTCCCGCCTGGCGTCCCACTAGTTGGCAACAGGCTCGCGGTGTGGCTGGCATTCTCCGGATTGCCGGGGTTGGTGCTGCTAGGCGGCAGGCCTCGCAAGCGACATGGCCGACTGCTTTGCGGACTTGCCTTCGTGTGTGTGCTCTTCATGGTAATGACGTCAGCCTGCGGCGGCGGCACGGGAAGCAGCGGTTCCGGTGGTGGGACAGCGCCCGGCACTTACCATTTGACGGTGGTGGGCACCTTCACTTCTGGCTCGGCCAATTTGGTCCATTCCGCGAAGCTGGCGCTCGTGGTGCAATAGTGTGCCGATAAACTCGACAGGGAAACGGAACTGCCCTGCTGGCTAATATGACGGTTTCGCCGACACCAGCAAAAGCGCCGACGTGCTCGCTTAACCCAAGCTCAGTGCAGCCCCCCGCAAACGGATCAGCGACGTCCACGTTGATGATCAACACTACAGGCTCGTCAGCCGCGCTCGGTCATCCTTCTTTCGGAGGAGATTCGCAACATCACTATGCGCTGTGGCTAACAATCTCCGGGTTGGCGTTCGGAGTTGTTTTGGCGTCAGGCCGGTCGCGGAAAAAGAAGCTCTTCGCAGTCTTGTGTGCAAGTGTACTGGTGGGCGGCTTGGCCTCGCAGGCAGCTTGCGGAGGTGGAAGCGGAAGCGCAGGAAGTTCCGGCACGCCAGCTGGGACATACACAGCCACGGTAACGGCCACCTCGGGGAACTTGATCCACACTACAGCTCTGACGGTCGTCGTGCAGTAGCCGTGTGATTTATCGCTGCCCAGCATCAAGGCTGCGGTCTCGAGCGCCTGCTTGACGACCGGGGCTTTGAAGTAGACAATCTCAACGGTTCAAGTCTCCTGACAGGCCTCGAAATCTCCGTTGAACTTCTTGCGCTGGAGGGCTAGGATGGTTGGCGACAACCGGGGGAGGGACTACGACAACGCAATCGACGCAAGCGCAGACTCTCACTGTGCTTTACAGCTTCACAGCGTCGTCGGACGGGGGAGACCCCTACACTGGCTTGCTCTGTTGTTGGGGGGAGCAGGTCCCCAGGGCATAGCTCGACCGCTCGATAGTGTCCCACTTTCTTTCGCTGCCTGAGCTCGGCAGCCAAGAGGTTTGCGAAACGATCCGAGGGGAACAGCAAATATCTCAGCACTTCCAGGAGGATCTTGATGAATTACGTGCGCCAGCAAGATAAACCCTTTCGCATGATCGGGGGGAGTCATGAAGACCAAAAAGGAGGATCTATGGTTCGCATTAGCATTGTATGTGTGATCTGGTTCGTTGTTTGCGTCACTCTTCCCGTATTGGCTCAGGTACCGGCAGCCAAAGCCCCGGTGCCCTTGGCCACCGACGTGACCACAACCGGCGGCACCGCCGGCTATCTGCCGATCTTCAACGGCGCTTCGACGATTGTCAATTCGTTAGTGTCCCAGTCGGGGACAACCCTGGATGTCGGCGGCACGGTGAACGCCGCGACCAGCTTTGACTTGGGAGGAGAAGCCTTCGCATTGGGGTCGTTTGGGAATCGGAATGCGTTTCTTGGGTTTGCGGGGAATACCACGATGACGGGCACTTACAACGCCGCCAGCGGCTACGGTGCGCTGTTCTGGAACACCACGGGCACCGCCAACACTGCCGTCGGCGCGATTGCGCTCGGTTCCAACACCACGGGCAGCGACAACACCGCCAGCGGCACCGCGGCGCTTGAGTTGAACACCACGGGCAGCTATAACACTGCCACTGGCTACAATGCGCTCGCCCGCAACACCTCGGCCAGTTACAACAGCGCAATGGGCGCATACGCGCTTGCGTACAACACAACCGGCCATAACAGCTCCGCCTTCGGCTACGCCGCGCTCTATAACAACACAACGGGTATTCAAAATGACGCCTTCGGCGACGCTGCGCTCGCATTCAACACGACGGGAAACGGCAACGCTGCTTTCGGAACCGCCGCTCTCGAAAAGAACACCACCGGCGGGTCTTCATCCGAAACGGGCGCTAACTCGGCCTTCGGCAACTTTGCACTCTCTGCCAACACGACGGCCGGCGGCAATTCGGCCTTCGGCTATAGCGCGCTCACTGCCGTCACGACCGGCGCTAATAACACCGCCGTCGGCTCCGCCGGGCTGGCGAAGCTCACCACCGGAAACGGCAACATCGCGATCGGCGTTGGGGCCGGGGGCAACCTCGACGGGGCTGAAAGCAACGACATCTACATCGGCAACAGCGGAGAGGCTGGTGAACGGAATACCATCCGCATTGGCTACATCGGAACCATCACGGCGGCGGCCATCGCGGGCATCTGGGGAAACACCAGCGCCAGCGGCTTGGACGTCTTAGTCAACGAGTCGGGACTGCTCGGCACCACGACGTCCTCTCGCCGGTTCAAGCACCAGATCGCAGACATGGGCGAGGAGAGCGACGTGCTGATGAAGCTACGGCCAGTAACCTTCTATTACAAGCCCGAACTCGACAAGACGCAAACGCGGCAATACGGGCTGGTGGCCGAGGAGGTAGCCGAAGTGGCTCCTCAGTTGGTCGCATTCGACAAGGACGGCACCCCGCAAGCGGTGCGCTATCATTTTGTGAACGCCATGCTGCTGAACGAAGTCCAGAAGCAGCGCCAACTGATCGAGGAGCAGCAGAAAACCAACGAGGAGCAAAACAGCACGATCGCGCGCCAGCAGGACGAGATTCAAGACCTGGCCGCGCGCCTGGGCAAGCTCGAAACCGTGTTGGCTGCGAAGCCCTAGCGGGGTCGGATAGTCGCGAAACTTGGTCTTTGGCTAGCAGCGGAGCGGCAAGACTGTATCGCGCTAGCACGCCCAACGACCAGTTCTCATGCCGTTGCAGACGCGACCTATCGCTTCCGCAGGTGTGGTGCGGCTTCTTACGGGAACTTGGTTACGCAAACCGGAGCACAACGACTACCGAATGTGTTCCGGTCACGCTCAAGGGGTCGGAGGAACCAGCTTGAACGCTGTGCCAAGGTTGTAGGTGCCGCCGTTGGGGGTCGTGCCGTAGAGGTTCCCGGCAGCGTCCCGGATCAGGCCGGCGACGGGATTTGCTCCGTCGGTGCAATCGCTTTGCGAGCAAAAGTTGTACAGCACTGTTTCCTTGCCGGCCGTGTCCAGCTTAAACACGGTGCCGTCGTTGGCGGTCCCGCCATACTCAGTTGTGCCGTAGAGGTTTCCCGCGGCGTCCCGGACCAAAGCTGCGACGGGATGCGCCCCGTCCGATCCTGCGGCGAAGCTATAGAGCACGCTCTCGGTGCCCGTTGCGTTTATTTCGTAGATCGTTCCCGTACCCAAGGCGCCGCCGTTCGTGGTGGTGCCGTAAAAGTTCCCAGCCGCGTCCTCGGTCAGGCCGGCGCTGGGATTCGCCCCATCCGGTGAATCCGCAAAACTGTGCAACACGGTTTCCTTCCCGGCCGCATCCAGCTTGAAAACCACTCCGCAGGCGTAGTACATGCCGCAATCGGGTTTGCCGCCCGAGTAGGTGGTGCCGTAAAGATTGCCCGCCTTGTCCCGAACCAAACCGGCCTCGGGAAGCGCGCCGTCCGCCGACCCGCCACTAAAGGTGTGGAGCACAGTCGACTTCCCGGCTGTATCCAGCTTGAACACCGTTCCGTTCCTGAAACCACCGCCCCAAGCGGTGGTTCCGTAAAGATTCCCTGCCGCGTCCTGGACCAAGCCGGCGCGAGGAGAGTTCCCCGCACCGCCGTTGCCGGCGAAGCTATGGAGCAGAGTGAAGTTTTGAGCTTGGGGCGATGGGGGAACAACGACCATCAGCAGGAATACAACCGTAAACGCCAGCGCAGCGGTTGTCGTTCGCGGGCGTGACCCCGAAATCCACTTCTGCGCAGGGTTCGCCATAATCCCCTCCATTAACGCAGGAAGCATAGCGCGACTTGACAGAGAATCAAAGCGAATTCAGCGGCAGACTTCAACGGCGATGGCAACGCTGATCTCTTGTGGCACAATAAGAGTACCGGGGAGGTCGCCATCTGGCTGATGAACAATACTACGATTTCTGAACAGCGGCGATTTCTATCCTTCCTCAGGTTGGTCTGTACGACAGGTGGCTGACTTCAACGGCGATGGCAAGTCCGACCTTCTCTGGGAGAACGACAATACAGGCCGCAAGTCACCATCTGGTTCATGAATGGCACCACGATAGCGAGCACCGCCAACTTGCCATATGTCTCCTCGGGCTGGTGTGCGGCTGGGGCCGACGACTACAACGGTGACGGCCAGGTGGACCTCTTGTGGTACAACCAAAACACCGGACAGGTGGCTGTCTGGCTGATGAATGGCAGCAAAATCCTGCAGTCGGCTATCATTGCGACGGTGCCGCTGAGCTGGTACCCGATCGCTGGAGCAGGCGCGTGTTCGGGTAATTAGGTGAACGCGGAAGGGTCGGCGGCTTTTCCTCTCCCGCGGGCGAGCATATATATGCTCCCGGCGATGAGGGCGCAACTGTCGTTCTCCGTTTGAAAAAACGTAGGGCCGACCGTAAGAGGGCCTCAGGGATTTTCTCCCGGGCTCTGTGCAACCAGGTTGCACAATCGAAGGCCTGCCGGTCCCTTCTCGCAATCTTTGCCAATTCTGGTCCTTTGGTCCAGCCCACTTCCTCAATTCCCGTCTCGTCTGCGGTGGAAGGCGCTCGCGGATCGACATCATTCAGCGGTCCGCGTACCAGACGTTTGACCTGCCGTGTCTCCTCGTTTGGATCCTGTGATTTGTTTCTCATTCGGCTCCAACAAAAAAGGCGCGAGCCGGGCGGCTCCGACTTTGGTTGCGCAATCTTCAACTTCAATCTCGCCCCAGAAAGCACTTCAACCAAAAAGGGAAGCAGTTCGCTCGCAGATCTACCAGGGCGTTATGACGCACTACGCCAGCTAGGAATTACTGACTGCTCACTTTTGACGAGGAACTCCGGTATGCTTGGCGGACATGCAACCAACGACCGCCAGTCCAGTGATTGAATTCCGTGATGTCTCCTACCGCGTGTCAGGCACACAGGTGCTTTCCGGATTTAATCTGCAGGTCCAGAGTGGAGAGACTCTTGTCCTGCTGGGACGCAGCGGATCGGGCAAGACTACATCGCTCAAGCTGGTCAATCGCCTGCTGTCTCCCACGTCTGGAGAGATACGTGTGAAAGGAGTGTCCAACCGGGAAGGTGACGTGATTCGCCTGCGTCGCAGCATCGGATACGTCATCCAGGACGTTGGCCTGTTCCCCCATTTCACCGTGGAGCGAAACATCAGTTTGGTTCCGAGGATCGAAGGGTGGCCAGGGGATCGAGTACGTGCGCGCGTGCAAGAGTTGCTGCAGACGGTGGGGCTTGCGCCAGATACGGCGTTGCGCTACCCCTATCAACTCTCGGGCGGGCAGCGGCAGCGGGTGGGGGTGGCCCGGGCGCTGGCCGCGAATCCAGAAATACTTCTCATGGATGAGCCTTTCGGTGCGCTTGATCCGCTTACGCGCGATGAGTTGCAGCATGAATTTCTTTTGCTGCAGCAGAGGCTTCACAAGACAGTCGTATTTGTCACTCACGATCTGCGTGAGGCTTTGCGGCTGGGATCGCGAATTGCGTTGATGGAAGCGGGGCGACTGGTCACGGTTCTTCCTCCCTTGGAATTTTTGCGGTCCGGCGATCCATTGGCGGCCGCTTACGTCAGGGCCTTCGGCGGTAGTCTGGAGTCGGCCGCAAATCGAGGCACGTCATGAATGTCTTTCGATTCATCCTGCAGAATCATGATCAGGTTCTGGAACTCACGCTAGAGCATCTTCGGCTGGTTGGTTTTTCCACGCTGTTCGCGATGCTGGTAGGCATACCGCTAGGAATTGTGATCGCCCATCGGCCAGGGTTCAGCAAGCCGGTGTTGGCTTGCGCCAACATCATTCAGACGATTCCGAGTCTTGCGCTTTTCGGATTTCTCCTCGCCGTGCCCTGGCTTGGCGAACGCGCGGACAGACTGGCGATTCTGGCGCTGACGCTCTATGCTTTGCTGCCCATTATCCGCAGCACGTATACGGGAATCCGCGGAGTTGATCCTGCGGTGGTGGAAGCAGGGCGCGGCATGGGACTCACGGAATCTCAACTTTTGTTTCAAGTCGAGCTGCCGCTGGCGGTGAGTGTGATCCTCTCGGGCGTGCGCGTGGCGGTTGTTATTTCAGTCGGGCTGGCGACGATCGCCGCCGCGATTGGCGCGGGAGGCCTTGGTGAGTTGATCTTCCGTGGCTTGGCCATGGTCGACGACAGAGTCATTCTGGCCGGGGCGATTCCAGCCGCAATCCTCGCGCTGGTGGCCGACTTTAGTGTGGGAAGGCTGGAGCGATGCTTGTTGCCACGATGAGGATTCCTC
>Ga0182014_10005468_pt1 | contig 14098 bp, 13 predicted proteins | sample 612S2DmetaG_FD_120489 | JGI IMG/M metagenome (GOLD analysis project Ga0182014, IMG submission 120489) | Permafrost microbial communities from Stordalen Mire, Sweden - 612S2D metaG | ecosystem: Environmental > Terrestrial > Soil > Wetlands > Permafrost | place: Sweden: Stordalen | collected... | reverse complement strand
TACATCACACATTTCACCTTCCATAATTCCTTCAAGGTTCTCTTCAATGATAATATAGGAGTCTGATTCCACCATAGATCGGATAATGCCTGAACCTTTTATTTTAAGTGGCTTTACTTTATCTCCAAATGTTTTAGCTCTTATATAGTCGGTTCTGCCCAATGTAGAAGGAATTTTACGGGCTGCTTTTTTTTGCACTGTAGGCGTCTTCCAATTCAGATTCTGCATTTCCATCAGATGTTCCCTAACTAATATATTGAATTGAACCATAGCTGCTACAGGATAGCCGGAGAGCATGAAAACTGGTTTATCATAAATTTGTGCATATGCAAATGGTTTTCCTGGACGTATCGAGACCCCATGAATCATAACTTCTCCTAAATTATCTGCTACGTCCACAACCACATCTCCTTTACTAATAGCTGTTCCCCCGGTGGTTATAAGTACATCATTTTTTTGTAACATTTTTTTAAACTCATTTTCAACTAATTCCACCTCATCTATACAATGAATGAGTTCAGGAATCGCCAAAGAACTTTCGACTAAGGCTTTTAGAGTGTAATGATTAGAGTTTATTACTTCAGCTCCATGAATATTAGGTTTAGGGTTAACTAATTCACTTCCAGTTGTTATAATACCTACGCGAGGTTTACGATACACTTCCACATCACTGTATCCTGCAGATGCTATTATTGCTAGATCTTGTGGTTGAAGAATTTTCCCATTCTTTAAAACCACATCACCCCTCTTTATGTCCTCACCTTGAAATGAAACATTTTCACCAGGTGTAACTGAGGATTCCACTTCTAAATTATCTCCTTTCTCTTGAGTATACTCTTCCATAACTACTGAGTCAGCGCCTATAGGTATGGGAGCACCTGTTGCAATTTTGACTGCTTCCCCTTTTTTAACTGTCATATTAGATACTGTTCCCGCCCCAATACGATCAATTATAGTTAAAGTGGCTGGGTTACGTTCGGAAAATCCGAATGTATCCTGAGCTTGTAATGCATAGCCATCCATAGCAGATCGGTCAAAATTAGGAGAATCTAAAAGAGAAGTCACATCCTGAGCTAGAATACGTTTATAAGCTTCTTCTAAAAGAATTTTTTCTATACTAGTTTGTGTTAAAGTGTTTTTAATTAATCTATGGACTTGTTTAACTGGCATTAATTCTGATAAAAACATATTTATTCCTTTAATTGGATTGTTAATAGTTCATAATGTATTTGAAGAATTAATTATAGATATAATCATATTATTGCTTTAACTATTATAAATTCACATTTTTATAAATTACATTAGTAAACATTCACAATTTCTAATGAGTTAAAATAGTTAAAATGATTAAATGTCACGTTTTAATGCATTGAAATTCAATTTCCTGTTCTTTAGAGTTTTATAATAATTTAATAATTTTAATTTATCTATACAGAATTTTACTTAAATTTTTGGAAATAAGTATAAATTATTTAATTCAAACTCCAGTCTTAGGCGGGTATTTTAACAAAAGATAATTATTTATATTTCTTGACACATAATATAATTTATTATGGGCTTGTTAGAAAATTCGTAGGGGGAATTTTTATGAGAAATACTATTATGGGTCTTTTAGCCATAATACTCGGTCTCATTGTCATAGGCTTCCCGGCAGCTGGAGTAGTCGCTGCTAGCTTTATAGCGGGATTTGCAGTGATTATGCTGGCTATTTGGTTCTTGATTGCAGGCGTGGCCGAAAGTCACGTTGATCGTGTTGTGGGTATTCTATACGCGATACTGGGTATTATAGCATTGATAATTGGATTTGGTTTAGTCTTCAACCCTGCGTTGTTTGCATTCATAGCAGGTTTGATACTGTATCTAGCAGGAATCGTGCTAATAATTGGTGGATTAATCGCGCTTTTAGGTGGATTACATGTAAGATACAGAGTATGGAGTGGAATTCTTGGAATAGTACTCGGTATTATATACATTATATTAGGTAGCTTAGCCTTTAACCCAATATACCTCGGATTTTTAATCGGGATTTGGTTATTATTAACGGGTATATTCAGTTTCTTAGCACCACCTCAATAAGTAGAATTAATAATAGAAAAAAATTTTGATCAACAAGCCCATATAAATTATTCAAAATATTTAATCTAAACTATTATTTTTTTTTAATCATCTTAGATAAGAGAATAAAATGAAGAAAAACTGTTTAAACAGAGTAATACTTATAAATTATGAAAGAAAAGAAATTAAAAAATTTAAGATTACGTCAGGGCTTGCAAAGAGGCATGACTCTTGGACGCAATATTATAAAAAAAACTGATTTCAAATTGGAAAATTTCCAGTTAGAACATGTCGAAGTAACTATAACTAATTTAAATCCGATTTTTGATGATTATTGCATTGTTAACATATCTGACATCCATTTAGGGCAATGGATCTCTTCTAAACATTTAAAAGGTGTGGTTGATTTAATTAATAACCAAAAACCAGATGCAATAACCATAACGGGTGATTTCGTATCTTACATCCTGGAAGAAGTAGCTGAGGACTTAGAGGTAGCATTAAAGAAATTGAATCCAAAAGAAATATCAATAGCAGTTCTTGGAAACCATGATCATTGGATGGGTGCAGACAAAATTAGAGAAATCCTCAAAAATGTAATATAATCGATGTAAGCAATGATATTTATACACTAAAACGAGGCGAAGCCCAACTACACATTGCTGGTGTAGATAGTGTAATGTTAAATAAACATCGTTTAGACCTAGTAATCGAGAAATTACCTGAAGAAGGACCGGCTATTCTACTCGCTCATGAGCCGGATTTCGCTGATGTCAGTTCCTCTACTGGAAGATTCAGTCTACAAATCTCTGGACATTCACATGGAGGTCAATTCATAATTCCAGGATTAGGCACATTTATTTAGGGGTCCCCACTTCATAAAATATCCTCATGGTAAATATCAAGTAGGTGATATGGTACAGTACACTAGCCGAGGATTAGGTACTAATATTTTCTGGTTTAGAATAAATTGTGACCCAGAAATAACAATCTTTAAATTGAAGTCTTCATAATAAACATTAAAAAATATGTAAATTCTGAATATGCATAAAACACTTCTAATCAAGATGATGAAGAAGTTTATTAACTAACACTTAAGTTTTTAGACTAGAATTGAGTAAATCTAATGACATTTTTTTCTATCTAAATCCAACTTTCTAACATAATATCTGATTAATTTATATCAAATTTTATGCAATCAAAATGATGCTTATTAATAGAAGAGTAAATCGGGATAATAGAAAAATATTAACATTTTCACACATATAATAATTTAATAACTAAAAAAAGTGGTGATTAGGTGGATGTAGAAATTAAATTATCCGTAAATGAAGACGGTAATAATGTTTGTACTATTGAAGATGAGAATGTAGCAGTCCAGATAGTTCTTAAAAAAAATTATTCAAATGTTGAATCTAAACTGCGAAATTTACATATTCTTAAGGATATAGAGGATGCATTAAACGCTGTACCTGGAACTGATGAATTTAAAGAACTTGTAGATAGTTATGGCTTATTATATGCAGATAAAACAGATATGGATTAAAAACTCATTAATATATTTTTTTATTTAAAATTTTCTCTAAAAAAAAATCAATTTCTATATTTTCCATTAACACATTAATCTTTACCAATCAATTAAACTTTTCTTGAAATAGAGTAAAGGTCATATTTATAGTTAAAATTATGTTAAGTTGAATATCTAATTTTAGATGAGTGAAATTTCATTGCAAAGAAAAGATAAAAGATCATGGTTTTTTTGGATTCAGCGAACCGTTATCCTATGGTTGGGTGGAGTTTTAGGATTCATGCTCATAGCTTATTTAGCGGTAGGTTTAACAGTTAATAGTTGGAAACAGCTTTTGTAGTAGTAGCTTTGCTAGGTATTTTGAATGCATTATTCTGGCCACTTTTATCACGTATATTCCTACCCTTCATGGTTTTCACAGTGGGTGTGGGTTCACTTCTTCTAAATGGTTTTTTAATATGGATAATCAGCAACTTTGTTCCAGGGATAACTATTGGAGGACCTGCTCTGATATTAACTCCCCTTGGGATTACATTAATCACAACTACTTTATCATCCATTTTGACATTGGATGATGATGCAAGTTATTATCGTACAGTTTTAAGGAGAAGAATAAAAGAATCTGAGGGAAAAGAGTTTAAAAAAAAGCCAGGTATTATATTTCTAGAAATTGATGGATTATCTGAAAAAATATTGAAAGAAGCCATAGAAAGTGGGTTAATGCCGACTTTAAAGAGTTGGTTAAAAAGAGGTTCACATGAAGTTACCAGTTGGGAAACTGATCTATCCAGTCAGACCGGTGCTAGTCAAGCTGGTATTCTTCATGGAAATAACTATAATATACCCGCATTCCGGTGGGTTGAGAAGCCTAATAATAATAATAATAAAGTAATGGTTTCAAACTGGTTTAGATGATGCAAATATCATTGAAGAGAGGATTTCTGATGGTAAGGGGCTATTAAGTTCATGGTGCGAGTCGTTCTAATCTATTTTCAGGAGATGCTGGAGATGTGATATTCACTTATAGTAAACTTAAAGATCTTAGAATGTTTTATAATAAAACTTGGTACTATTTCTATTCTAATCCTTCTAATTTTAGCCGTATTATCATATTATTCTTTTGGGAAGTACTTCTGGAATTAAAATCTCAATTCACTCATAAATTGAGAAATATAAAACCACGCTTACGGCGAGGATTTGTTTATCCATTTGTACGTGCGGGTGCGGCGGTTTTCCTGCGAGAAATAACCACTTATACTTTGATTGGTGATATAATAAATGGAACAGTAGATGCGGCGTATGTAACTTATTTAGGTTATGATGAAATAGCCCATCATTTTGGTACGCGTGATGATGATGCTTTTCATGCATTAAAAGGATTAGATAACAGTTTAAAAGATTAGATCAGGCTAAAGAATACGCTCGCCGGTCTTATTATTTAGTAGTGCAATCGGATCATGGTCAAACTAATGGTGCAACCTTCAAACAACGTTATGGTTTAACATTGGATGATTTAGTACGGCGTTTAATGCCATCTCATATTAGCGTTTACAGTAAACTCTCTTCTAATGAGGATCATTTTGGTCAAGTCATAATTGAACCGGGTAAAGATGCAAAACGCTACTTAAGAGATAAAAAAGATATTGTTCTTAAAAATGGTAGAAAATTAAGGGTTAATACATTAAAAACCTTCAAAGATTCTCCTCTTGTTAAAGGAAAACTGGCAGATTACATTAAAAATTATAAAGTGAAGGAAAGACCAGAAAAGGTTTCCAAATAGAATGCAGATGTAATTGTATTAGCTTCAGGAAATATGGGATTGATTTATTTAACTCAATTGAAAAATCGTCTGTCCTATGAATCAATAAACGAATTATACCCTGATTCAATCCCTGGTATTGTACAACATGAAGGTGTGGGTTTTATAATGGTAAATTCTTCAAAATACGGACCTTTGGCTATAGGTAATGAAGGTATTCATTATTTAAAGGATAATACTGTGGAAGGTAAAGATCCTTTAGTAAATTTTGGATCAAGGGCTGTTGAACATCTTATTAGAACTAATAGTTTTGAATACACTCCTGATATTCTAGTGAACAGTCTTTATGATTCTGAAAAGGATGAGGTGGCTGCTTTTGAAGAGTTAATTGGTAGTCATGGTGGTCTAGGAGGTGAACAATCTCACCCTTTTTTGATGCACCCGGTAGAATGGAATTTGAATAATGAAGAGATTATCGGTGCTGAAGAACTACATCGTATACTTAAAAATAAGCTAAATTAAATTGAAACTTAAACATTAACAATCAATTTCTTCTCACATAATCTTCGTAATCTTGGGGCGATCCATCTCGGCAATAATATTTCACAACTTCCTCTTGATCAAGTTTATATTCTAGCCATACTGGACATTCTTTACACTTACAAATTTTATTATAATTAAGATCTTGACATAAAGCTTTCCCGGTTGAACAGTACATTCCTGGAACTCTGTTACGTTCAAAAAGCATGGCACTTTCACTGGAATAGGCTATCTCCAGCATAATTCTTCTTAATCCTTCAGCACATTCACTTTCAGCTTGAACTGGACAACTGGGACATAAACATCTTTTAATGTTTTTCACACTAAAATCAATATCAACCAAATTCAAGACCCTCCAAAGTAACTAATGATTTTATTTTTTTTATAAATTCTAAAAAATAGTTTCATATAATATTCTTTTAATTTGATTCAATCTATATTTATGGATAATATTAAAATGTAAATAAAGCACTTAATTTATTAAAGTTAAAAAAAATTTAATGTAATAGGAATTGATCATAATTGGATTCGAACGACTTTATAATAAAAATTGATTCTCTTAATAAGTCATTTGGTAAGATAAAAGCTTTAGATAATTTAAATCTTGAAATAAAAAGAGGAGAACTTTTAGGGATTATAGGTCCCAATGGCGCTGGTAAAACCACTGCCATTAGAATCACAAGCTGTATTCTCCAACCTGACTCTGGAGACGTTCTAGTCGATGATATGAGTATCCATAGTGACCAAATCCAAATCAAATCCATGATAGGTTACTTGCCAGAAGAACCTAATCTCTATGAGCGTTTTAAGGCGCGAGATTTATTAAGATACTTTGCAGAACTATACGGTGTTCCTAAAAATAGGATCGATGATAGAATAAATGAGCTTTTGAAACTTGTTAACATGAGTCATCGGGCAGATGATAGAATAAACACCTTTTCTAAGGGTCTTCGTCAAAGAATTGGTATTGCAAGGGCATTGGTCCACGATCCTAAGATTATAATCTTTGATGAACCTACCATGGGCCTTGATCCAGCTACAGCTCATAACATTCGAGAATTTATAAGAGGTCTTAAGGGAGAAAAAACCATTATACTATGTACTCATTATATGGATGAGGCGGATTCTTTATGCGATAGGGTGGCTATACTTAATCAAGGCAAAATTATAGACATGGGAACTCCTGAATATCTTAAATCAAAAATACATGGAAACATAATCTTAGAATTAAAAGTTAGAACTCCTAATAATAATGAAGCTGAACTCATTAAAGATTTTGATTCTGTTGAGGAGGTTGATATTAACGGTAACTTGTTCCTAATATCTTTAAAGTCAAAAAAAGATATTAAAGCCATAATTAATGTTTTCAATAATGATATTCTCTCAATAAATACAAAGGAACCTACCCTAGAAGATGTTTTTATACATACTGTAAAATAAAAGAATTTTATTCAAACTAATATGTTATAGGATATTATATGGGAATAGAATAATTTAAATCAAAGAATAATTTTTTTAATAAAATCTTGAGCCTAGCTAATGAAATTCATCACTATTGCTAATTGGGAATTTAAGGAAACCTTGAAGAGTAAGAAATTTCTAATAATATTTTGCTTACAAATTTCCATGCTATTTTTAATGATATTCGTATTCAACACCTTCACTGTTAACATTCAATCAGATAAAGGAGTTTCTATAACACCATCACTTTCAGGATTCGCATCTTTAGATATTGATGATCAAGGCCATTTATTCACTAAGTACATAAACCCTTCACTCATCGATATAAAATCATCTAATTACAATAACTCACTTCAAAATTTAAATAATGGTGAAATAACTGGATTTGTCCAAGTTCCGCCTGATTCTCTAAATAGTATAAGAAATATTGATACTATAAATGTAAAATTATACCTTGATTATAGTGATCCTAAAAGAAGCGTAATTAGGGATGAAGTTAACTCAACTGTTAATACAATGGCAACATCTATTTCAAATTCATGGATAGATTCTTTAATTCCACAAAATACTACACAAACCGTAGTAAATCAGCAGGGTACAGGGCAATCACTTCAAATTCAGATATTAACCAATGCAATGCTAGCTATACTCCTTTTCTTACCTCTTTTCTTTTTTGGGAATATGATAATTGATAGTGTAGTGGGAGAAAAAGAGAGAAAAACAGGCGAAATACTCATGGCCATGCCAATTTCTCCTTCACAAATCATCTTAGGAAAAATTTTGGCAGTAGAAGGAGTTATAGCCATACAAATAGCATTTTGGATGATAATTCTGTATATAATGGGATTTAAGTTTGCTGATCCAATTTTAATTTATATTCTAGTTATAATAACAGCATTACCCATATTAGGAGTAACAACTATTATATCAGCTTATTCAAAGAATTATAAAGAAGCAGGGATAGGTATAACAATATCTTATATTGTGGTGGTAGGAGTTCTGATAATACCTGCTTTAACATATCTATCTGTAAAGTCTTTAGTTTCTAACATTTCTCCGATGACTATGGTTATGAGAATATTCTCCGGAGAAACCATACCCTTCTGGCAATACTTCATACCAATATTATTCATCTTATTGGTTACTATACTCACTTATTGGATTTCAATAAAGCTTTTTGAGAGAGACGACATATTTTTTGGACCCAGACCAAGATTGATAAGACTCTTCTTAGAATTAATCAGTTTTAAAAAGATTGTTAAATAAAAAAAAATTTAGATCTATGTGGAATAAGGATTAAAAAATCTATAAAAATTCATAAATAAGTTTGCTGATTAGTTTTAGCATAAATATCATTAATGATGGATGGAAACATTATATGAAGATATTAACTCTCGCTAAAAAAGAATCACAGGATATTCTTAACAATAAAATTTATCTGTTAGTGATATTTGTCCAATTGTTCATCGTATTGGGAGCATTTGGCTTGGCTATTATAAGCTCCATTGCAACTGATCCAACTCTTCTAGACACTTATGGTATTACTTCACATCTTAATGTGGGTATATCGGACGATTTGAATGGATCACAATTAGATCAGGATCTTAAAGCACAGAATTTTAATATAATATACTATAATAATTCAAACAAAGCTTTGAAGCTTTTAGGGTCAGGATTAGTGGCAGTAGTTGGTATTTCTTCTGATGGGGAAATAACAGTACAAACTGATAATTCAAACGTTTTCTATCCTGTGATTTCGCAAAAAATAGATACTGCAGTAAACGAATTTGAATTAACAAAAAAACTTGAGTCAGTTGGGTTAAACCAATCAGAAATACAAACTATTCAAAATCCTGTTACCTTAACTGAGATTAAAGTTAACGGTAATAAGACAGCACCTATTGCTTTGGACAGCTCTTATTTTGTGGAGGTAATGTATGGTTTTATTGTTCCTTTTGTTTTGCTTCTCCCTTTTTTCATGGCTAGTAACATTGTAACTGACAGTGTGGTGGGTGAAAGGGAGAGAAAAACCTTTGAAGTTCTTCTCATGACTCCTCTTTCCAGTTCTACTGTAATGATTGGTAAAATACTTCCAATTCTATTTTTCTCTATCCTACAGAGTATGGCTTGGATTTTGCTTCTAGATTTGTTAAAAGTTCCCATTTATAATCCAATTATTCTCTTTTTCATATTGTCATTTGTGGGATTAGGGTTCATTGGTGTTGGAATAATCATATCAATGCTGGTGGATAGTACTAAGGAGGCTAATTCTGCAATAACTCTAGCATTGTTATTTGCAACTTTTATATTTTTCGTGCCATTATTTATAAAAGCTCCATTATTTGAAGGGATTTTAAATTTTTTACCCACAGTTTTAATAGTTAAATTAGCATCAACACCTATAGTAGGTTCAGAGATACTTTTATCATCTATTCCTACTATTATTTTATCCGCAGTAATCTTTTTATTGGCAATAAGATATTTCAGACATGAAAGAGCTATAAGATTGTAATAAAAAATACTAAAAAAATTGTTTAATTGAATCTAAAAAAAGAAATAAATTTCATGGTAAAATAAAAAATTTAAGGTTTTTTCACATTAAATAAATTATTAAACTCATAACCAGACCCGACAAAAGTGGAATTGGGATATTATCATCTATTGGACTGTATGCTTCGATTATAGCTCCGGATAAGGCTCCTAAAATCGCAGGATAAAATGTAACTTGAGTTAAAGCAACTAGAAAACCTACCACCAAAAATGCTAAAGTACCTTCCAAAGTCTTCTTCTCTTGTAATGGAAGTTTAATCTTCCCAAAATTTCGTCCCACTAAATTAGAGGCTGAATCTCCAAAAACAAGCAATAAAATAGCAGCATTTGTCACATTTATATTGGAATGAAAGAAAATAAGTGTGAGAATTATACCTATAAAGAAATAAGCAAACCCTCGTTCATCGTCGCGTCTTTTGGAACGCTTTAAAATATCTGAAAAAAATAATATGTGATGAGTTTTGTCAATACGAAACAATAATTCCATAAAAATTACTATTCCAATACAGAGTATGATGAGTATTTCTGTTTTAAGGAAATAACTAAGAATAACAACGAATACACCTGAAGCATGAATTAATTGACGGAATAACTCTTTTTCCATTATACATCAAGCCATAAATTTTTCTATAACTCGATGATTTGATGCTTTAAGTTTATTTATGGAAATCTTCACTGATGTATTATCTATAATCAGGGAATCACCTCTAACCGTACCAATTACGGCCTTGGGGGCATCAATTTTATTTAATATTTCTTCTAAAGCGTCATCTTTAACAGTTATTACATATCTTCCATGAGATTCTGAAAATAGAATTTCAGAATTACTTAAGCCTTCATCAGCTCCGGGAACGTTTAAAAGATTTATAATTGATCCCAAATTTCCAGATATTGACATTTTTGATATTGCTACACCTAAACCACCAGTAGAACAGTCATGAACAGCTGTTATATTATTTTCTAAATCACTTTCTATTAACTTAAGTACAGCCATTGCAGTTTTATATTCATCATTAATCAGAACCTTCGGTGGTTCACCACTCACTAAGCCATGAATACATTTATAATATTCTGATCCATCCAATTCTGAACGTGTTTCTCCAATAATTATAATTCTATCTCCTTCATTTTTAAATTTTGATGTTCGAATACTACTGAGTTTCATCAAACCCGCCACGCCTACAACAGGTGATGGATTCACTGTTACTCCTTCTGTTTCATTGTAAAAACTAACATTACCACTTATAACTGGTGTATGGAATTTTTTTGCTACGTCTGCCATTCCTTCTACACAATCTTTAAATTGCTGGAAAACCTCTGGTTTTTCAGGATTCCCAAAGTTAAGACAATCCACTATACAAAGGGGTCGGGCACCCATAGAAATCACGTTCCTTATAGCTTCACAAACAGCCCCTGCACCACCATGATAAGGATTCAGCTTAGTATGGACACTGTTACAATCAGATGTAATGGCGAAGGCGGTATCATTATTAACGCGCATTACGGCAGCATCATCACCAGGCTTTACAACAGTTCTTATCTGCACTTCATGATCATATTGTCGATAGACCCATTCTTTACTGGCGATATTCTGAGAGGATAAAATTTTTAACAGTGCTTCTTCTAATTCCATTTCCTTTAAATTAGGATGGTCGTACTCTAAAGACTTTTTTAAAAATTTTTCCTCTACTTTCCCGAAAGATGGTGAAATGGACGTATCAATGTATTCTTCAACCTTACAAGTTTTTCTTTCAATAATGGGTGGATCAGCAAGGAGTTTAGTGGGGATATCTGCTAGAACATCACCTGCTTCAGTTACCATTAGGTTTCCACTGTCTGTTACTTTGCCAATAACTGCTGCAGGAAGCTCGAATTTTTCGAATACTTCCATTAACTTCTCTACATCTTTTGGATGAATTACAAATACCATTCTCTCCTGTGATTCGGATAACATTATTTCATATGGAGTCATATCTTCTTCTCTGAGGGGAATACTGTTTAAATCGACTGTACATCCATTTTCTCCCTTTGCAGACATCTCGGAGATGCAGCAAGTTAATCCTCCACCACCAAGATCCTTTAATCCATGTACTTTGATTTTATCCAAGGCTTCCAATGTAGCCTCTAAAACTTGTTTTTTAGTGAATGGATCACCTATCTGTACTGCAGGCCTATCCTCCATCTCTGAAGTTGTAGTTAGTTCTTCAGAAGCGAATGTAACTCCATGAATGCCATCCCTACCAGTACGACCACCCATGAGTACAAATACATCACCCACATTGGAAGCTATCCCTCGTACAATAGAATCTTTATGAACAATCCCTGCACATATCACATTCACTAATGGATTATACTGGAAATTATCATCAAATTCAACTTCACCACCTACAGTGGGTATGCCCACACGGTTTCCATAATCAGATATTCCCTTAACTACATATTCAAAAAGATAGCGTGAGCGTTGGTTTTCTAAATAACCGAATCGTATTGAATCAAGAAGCGCTACAGGCATGGCTCCCATAGATATTATATCCCGAATTATACCACCTACACCAGTTCCTGCACCACCATATGGTTCGATTGCAGATGGATGATTATGACTTTCCATCCCAATAACTAAAGCTAATTCATCGGTGAGCTCCACGATCCCTGCATCGTCACCGGGACCTACTATAACTTTTTCACTTTCTGTGGGAAATAATTTGAGTATAGGGCGACTACTTTTATATGAGCAATGTTCAGAGAACATTATATCAAGCATACCATATTCAAGGGAGTTTGGTTTCCTTCCTACTTCTTTTACTACATATTCGTATTCTAGATCAGTTAAAGCCATCTTAATCAACTTTTAAAATTCAATTTATATAATTAATAATTGGATGTCTCATTTTATAGTGATGGTAACTTCTTCATCTTCTATATTCCACTTTTTAGTGTAACCGCTTTCACCGGGACTAAATATAAACTTTTCTGCCCGGACTTCATTAGATATAAATCCTAAGAATGTTTTTATAAGCTCCCGGAACTGTTTGCTACACTCTAGGAAAACTTGTATATTGGACTCTATATCTAGATCAATATCTTTTCTCATATATTGGATTCTTCGTATTAGTTCTCGAGCCATAGACTCTGATAATATTTCTAATGTAAGTTCTGTATCAATAAAAACGCTGCCGCCCTCAAAATCGGCGGTGACGATATTTTCAGGAAGTTCTGTTTCGAATGTTATATCTTCATTATTCAAAACAATGAATTCATCTTCTATTATTACTTCATACTTATCATCAGATTCAAGAGCTTTTACTACATCCGCGCCGTCAACTTCAGCCAATTTCGCGGCTACTTTAGGAACATCACCTCTAAGTTTGGGGCCCAGAGTTTTAAGATTGGGTTTAGCAATAATCTTAATGTCTTCAAAATAATTAGAGGACACTAGTTCCTTAGTATTTGCCTGTTCCATAATGATATGATTAAGCTTTCTAGCAGCTTTCAATATTTTAAAGTCTTCAGAAACAATAATAACCTCTTTTACTGGCCATCTAAGTTTGTAACGAGCAATATCCCTAGCCCTAGCACAAGCCTCAATAATCTCCCTAACAACATTCATACTCTCTTCTAAATCCTCACGAATTAAATCCTCATTAAAAGTCCAATCTTCCATATGAATACTTTCCGGTGCATCATCTTCCACACCTCTTACCAAGTTTTGATAGATTTCTTCACTAATATGTGGAGTAATCGGAGACATGACGATTAAAAGTTGTTTTATCACGTGATATAAAGTGTAATAAGCTCCTAACTTGTCCGGATCCTCTTTTTCTATCCAAGTTCGACCTCGGATAAGACGGATGTACCATCGGCTTAAATCTTCTAAAATGAATTGATTTATACTACGTGTGGCTTTATGTAAATAAAGAGAATCAAGGGATTCATTAACAATTCTAGTCAGACTTTGTGCACGTGACATGATCCAATAATCTTCATCCCGTAGTTTTAAATCTTCTATTTCATAAAGAGTGGGATTAAAATTATCTATTGCCATGTAAGTAGTTGTAAAGACGTATACATTCCAGAGAATATTGAACATTTTAGCAACATTTTTTACTTCTTCCCAGTTGAACTTCAGATCTTCCCAGGGCTTGTTACCCCAGAGCAAGTAGAAACGGAGTACATCTGCCCCATATTTCTCTATAATCTCGTCGGGT
>Ga0182014_10005466_pt1 | contig 14100 bp, 11 predicted proteins | sample 612S2DmetaG_FD_120489 | JGI IMG/M metagenome (GOLD analysis project Ga0182014, IMG submission 120489) | Permafrost microbial communities from Stordalen Mire, Sweden - 612S2D metaG | ecosystem: Environmental > Terrestrial > Soil > Wetlands > Permafrost | place: Sweden: Stordalen | collected... | reverse complement strand
CCACCCCAGCCCAAGTGACCGCTCCAACAGCAGGCCAGCGCGGTCGCGACCACTATCGTCGAGAGTTGACGGACCGAAGTTCTCGCCAGCGTCGTTTGCTTTGTGTTCATCTTGTCTCCCCCTCACTTCGGCTCACTGAAACGCCTTGTTCAGCAGGATCGAGAGGCGAATGCCGGCCCTCATGAGTTGTGTTTCCACGACCTCCCGGTTTCCCGCCACATACTGCGGGCTCAGGTTGACCGGGGTGCTCTGAATTGGAACTCCCGCATACGTGTGTGCAACGGCTTGCTGATGGGATTCCCACGCCCACTCGGCAACCGAACCGCCTGCCCAGTCCTTCATCTGCTGTGGCGTAATCCTGGAGTTCAATTGGTCAGCGTACTGCATGACATCCTCGCCCTTCAGATACTGGCGGAGCAGAATGGAATCCCACACACTGTGCAGGTTGCCCGCTTGGGACTCCGACAGGAAGGTGATCTTGACCAGGTTGCCGCCCCTGTCATGGTTGCGTTCGGTACTGTGAAGGGGTTGATGCATATCGCCGACGAAATGCACGACGAATCGCAACGCCTCGGCTCTGCTGACCGTCGTGGCGTTGGTATCGGTCAGGACAGCGGCGAAATGTTCGATTTGCGCCACCACGCATTGCCCGGTTTGGCAATCACGGGTCGGATCATAACTGTTAGCCTCGAATGGAATATCTACGTAGTGCCATGGACCGGTCTCAGGGCGATCACGTCGAATGTTATCGGGCCAACTGGCGACCGAGGTGTCGGAAATTTTCAGGTCGGGTCCCAACAGTTGGGTGATCCCAGCCTTCGCCTTGTCGGTGAGGTGCTGTTCCGCGATGCGGGCGACGATGATGTGACCCTCCCACCCCCACGCTCCAACCCGGCCCACCGCGACCGACAGAAACAGCACGACGGCAATCATCGTTCGCACGCAAACGGGAATTCGTCGGTTACTCAAATTGGTCGATTCAATTCGCATCATCATTTGCATCTGCCTCCGTTGAATTTGAATTCGGGAGTCTACCGCTTCGCAATCTGGAAACACATTCTTTTTACGCACAGCCTGTTGCCATCGGTTTCCACGCCGCAAGTTGGAATCGGCGCGATGGGCTGTAGCGTGGCTCGTAAGGAAAGCCTTACCCGAAACTTCTTGCAACACTGACTTTGTGGTGCCAGAAATGCGCCCGTGAGCGCCACGTTTGCGCGACGCCCACTGCTGTGAAGTAATGGAGCGGTCTTTCTATCGGAGAGAGAGAAAGCTATGGCCAGTGCCTACGTCTTGACCAGCAGAGACCTCGTTGGACTGTTGGTTATTCTGGCAGTCGTGTTTGCCCCGCTGGTTTTTGTGTTGTGTTGGGCGCGCAATATTAAACCCAGTTCTCCAGAGTGCCCACACTGCGGCGCGCAAATTTGTGGCACGCCAGCGCGCTGCTACTGCTGCGGACATGAATTTATCCTGACGGAATCTGACGAGGCAACCGCAACAGTGATCCAGCGGGTCAGGGAAGCAGACGCCGACAGAGCCAAGCAGCCAACGGAAGCCCACAGTCCCCCCGCCTCAAAAGTCGCCCGACGCAATCGAGTGGGTAATATCCGCACAAGGCATTGACCGCAGTGCCCCGTATTCCCCCAAACACTTGCGCAGTTGTCTTGCCCGAAAGCAGCGCGGCCTTCATTCTCGACTTGCTGCCGAATCTGCGCGGCCGCGCGTCTTGGCCTCACCCTTGGTCGCGAACGTCTCCCGGATGCGCTCCCCGTCCAACTGGCAGGCGACTTGCCAACCGGTCTTTCCGCTGTCATAATGCAGTTCATGAATTGGCGGCCACAGCTCGGTTTTGGTCTTGGTGGTAGTCATGAAAATCGTTCCTTTCTGCACCTCGGAATGCCAATTACTGCCAATTGCGTTAAGCTCTATTTTCGCAAGTCGTTGATGGAGGGGTGCCAGAGCGGTTGATCGGGCTGGTCTCGAAAACCAGTATGGGCCTACGGTCCATCGAGGGTTCGAATCCCTCCCCCTCCGCCATCTTTCACCGGTACGCGCGAGCCAGCAAGGTGACCGGGTGCGCGACTTCGACGTTCACGCCAAATCGTTTCGCGCCGTAGCGAATCTGTCCGATACAGCCCGGATTTCCCGTAACCACCGCCTGCGCGCCGGTCGCGTCGTAACTGTAGGCAATGCGTTCTTCGGGTGAGTGCCGCAGGTTCACCGGGCTGCCGCCGATGTCCGCCAACCGGCGCAACGTGCTAGGCGATAGGCTCATGGTCCCAGCTTGCCCAGCCGCCGCAACTCGATTTCCGGCAGCGGGTCATCGCCGCCCAGTTCGTAGCCGCGCGCAAAACTGGCAACGGCGTCCTCGGTCTCGCCCCGGCGCAGGGCGTGCAGGCCAAGCTGGGCATGGTAGGACGCGTTTTCGGGGTCGGCTTGAACCGCGCGACGGTAGCGTTCCTCGGCGAGCTCGCGTTTGCCCAGGGCGTCGTACACGCGTGCGATTTTGATCTGAACATCCATGGCGTAGGGATTGGCTGTGAAGGCGCGCTCATACCAGATAAGCGCTTCGTCCAACAATTTCTCACGTTGCGCGACGTTCCACGTGGCGCGCGCGCTCAGCAAGTTGCCGATGGCGGTGGAGACCTCGAAGTTGCGGCGGTCAAATTTCCACGCCTGCAGGTATCGCTCCCGGGCTGTGTCCCAGTCCGACGAATCACCGGCACGTCGGGCCAGCCGCAAATAGAGATCGGAGGGGTAACTTTTGCGCAATCGCGACGCGAGCAGCAGCACCACGATGGCCAGTGCCGCGGCCAGCGCGACCTTGTTCACTCCCTTGACCGCGAGGGGCGCATACCGGCCCGGCAACTCCTCATCCTCATCGATTTTGCCACTGGGGTGGACGCCGCAGGTAAGCGTTGTCGCCATGATGGCAACCAAGGTAAACAAATTGGCCGGCGCATGGAGGCTCGAATCGAAAATGACGCCGATGGCAACGGCCATGACCGCCGCCAGTCCGCCGACGGCAAAAGCGTAGCGGTTCGACGGGGTGGAAGCGGAATAACGCGACGCGCGGACGGAGAGGATTTGAGTGGCCGCGATCACGAAGGCCACGAGGACCCACACGACCAGCACGCAACCGATCACTCCATATTCCGCGAACACGCACCCATACTCATTGTCCGGCGTGTCCATCACACCCTGCATGGTCCGGTGGGCCGGATACAGCCACCGAAACATGCCCGGCCCGACTCCCAGCAACCAGTGGCCGCGCGCCATTTGCCAGGCAGCATGCCACAATACCCCCTGATACTGGCGTTCCGTCGTCGGGTACCCCCGCTCCGATGCTCCCGACGTCAGGAGACTGATGAGGACAACGACCAGCAAGAGACCCAGCAGTCCCACTCCGACCATCAGCCAGCGCGATTTCTTGCCGCCGCGTTGGATGATGTATACGAGCAGAACGATCATACTGGCCAACCATCCCAGCCAACCGTTGGGGGTGGCGACCAACAACAGGGCCGCGCCCATGAGCAGACAGGCGATGGCGACGGCCGCTTTCTGTTCAAAACGGCGACGGGAAAAAAGGAAGGTGGCGGCGGCGATCGGGAACACCATTTGCAGGTAGGCCGCGCCGTGGTTCGGACGAATGAACGCGCCACTGGCACTGCCCAGATACCGGTCGTACTGGGGAAACGCCCACACGAAAGATGATCCGGCGATTACCTGCCACAAAGCGCAGAGGGCGATTACCGTGCCCGTGCCGACCAGCACCCAGACCACCAGCGTGACGTGCCAGCGGTGTCGAACATTGTTGAGGACCAGAAAGAAGAGGAGCGCCGCGGCGAGCCATTGCATCGTTGGGGCGCAGGCGATCGGCTCGATCTCGCTCAAGCCGTAGCGAATCACACCATACGCCGTCAGGGCGACGACCGGTGGGCCGACCGTGGAGAAGACCACGGGGATTTCCCGGGCGTTGAGAATGCGAATGATCCACAGCACACCCGCCACTTCAATGGCGATGAAGACCGGACCAAGAGCCCAGAGCCGAACGGCGCCGAAGGCCAATGGGGCAAACACCAGGACCAACAGACTGAGAACAACGACAGCGGTCTGGCAGACGTGCCCCAAGGGGGACTGTGGGCCCGTCCAGACAGCGCGGACATTGCGGTTACCAAGGCGGCGGCTCACCGTGACCCGTAGCGCGGCTCCTCCTGTTGACTGGCCGAATTAACGGTCGATCGTCTAGAACACGCTGCGGGGCACCGTAACGGTGTCACCCGGCCGAATCGGAACATCCTTGGCCGGATTGCGCAGCAGTTGCTCGCAATCAAAAATCTGCAACATCTCTTTCCCGCGAGCCAGTTGCACCTTGCGTCGATTCGCGTAATCCGTAAATCCGCTGGCCGTGTTGATGGCCTTCATGACGGTCGTGTCCTCGCTCCAAAGGAAGCGACCGGGATTCTTCACTTCGCCGCCAACATAAAAGAACCGCTGGGCAACAATGACGGAGACGGCGCACCGCACGTAGTAGCGGGGCACATAGTTGGACTCAATACGTTCGGCGAGTTCACCCGTGGTGAGACCGGCAGCCTTTATCTGCCCCACCAGCGGCAGTTCGATATTCCCCTGATTGTCAATGGTCACATCGGAAGGTGTGACGCCCGACACGGCGGTCGCCGCGCCGGCGTCGATATGGATGACGATCTCGTCTCCCGTGCGGAGTCTGCCAGAAGCCTCTTCGTCGCTCACGCCCGCGGCGGTGGCAGTGGTGGCGACGGCGGACGATGGCCTGACAGACGACTTTGGCGGGTTCGACCGACCGAACAGGTCGTTGACGGTACTGCATCCGGCAGACAGGCCGAGGATGGCGACCAGGGTTATGCGCCAGCCAAGCAACGCGCATCGATTGATTCGTCGGGTTGAATTCATGAAGTCAATCATTCCACAATGTCCTGCATAATTAGGATCGCCAAATTGGTCCAAGGCGAATCGCTCTCTCAATACTTTCCGGACAGGTCAATTTCATCACCGCCCGATGGCTTGGTGGCTGCAACCTGTTTCTTCTCGCGGAGTTCGCGGGAGTGTTGGGCGAACTCGAGCTGGTCGTGATAATGGTCGTGATAGTAGTAGTAGGACTCATCGTGGCCGAGCTGGACGTTGTTGACCACGCACCCGAGCAGCTTGCCGCCGGCGTTCTGAATGACCTGCACGGCGCGGCGGGCCATGTTGCGCGGGTAACGGCGGTGCTGGACCACGAGGACCGACATGCCCACTTCACGGGTCATGACCGCGGCGTCGCTGACACCGAGGATGGGCGGCGTATCGTAAATGACCACATCGAACTGTTGCACGACCTGGCGGATGAGTTCCGCCATTCGCTGCGACGTCAGCAAATGCAGGGCCGCCCGCGCCGAGGAACCGCCGCCGGCGGCGATCAGCCAGAGGTTCGCGGTTTCGGTCGGTTGGATAATGTCTTGAACGCTCTTGGCGCCGCTGAGGTAATCCGCAAGGCCGATATTGTTGGCGACTCCAAGATGCTCATGAACGCCAGGGCGACGCAGGTCGCTATCGACCACGAGGACACGAGCCCCGTGTTGTGCGTAGACAAAGGCGAGGTTGGCGATGGTGAACGATTTGCCTTCTCCGGCGCCCGCGCTGAGCACGCAGAATGAGGTCGGTGCGCCCTCTGGTTTGGCGAATTCAATGTTGGTGCGCAACATGCGGTACGCCTCGAGGTGGGACATGGAAACATTACCGCGGTGCAGTAATCCGGCCTGTTGTCCGACGACGCCAAGGACGGGCAACCCCAGGTACTTCTCGATGTCCTCGATTCGCTTGATACTGGTGTCGAGGAACTCGATGAAGAACGCCAGGGCGATGCCGAGCACCAACCCGGCGATGGCCCCCATGCTAACGTTCAGCCAGAAGTTGGGTTTAACGTACATCTGCGGCATCGGCGTTTCGGCGTGGTCAATCACTTCCACCGGGCTGCGCGGCAATTCCATTTCGACCGTAGCTTCTTGCAAACGCGCCTTGAGACCTTCAGACAGTTTCGTCTCCAACTCCTCTTCGCGCTCGGCATTTCGGAATGGGACATACTTTTCACTCTGCAAGACGAGGTCGGCGCTCTTGGCGTCGTCGAGCTGTTTCTGCAGGTCATCGACATGGGCCTTGGCAACCGCGTGCTCAATGGCAATACCCGCCTTGATGCCCTCCAGCCGCTCATTGAGTTGCTCCAGCAGCTTATCACGGGTGGCGATCAATGCCAGGACCGTCGGGTGCTCCGGACCATAATCTTCCTTGACGGTCTCCAGATGCGTTTCGGTATCGGTCAGGTTCTGCAGAAGGGATTGGACCGTCGGGTCGCTAATCAACTTGGTGACGGCACCACGCAGTTGTCGGGGGGTGAGTTTTTCGACTTCATTCAGTTCTTCCTGAAGTCCGGCCGCGTCATTGCGGGCCTCGGTCAACTTGGATTCCAACTGCTGGAGCGTGATGTCGTTTAGCTTGGTCTGGTTGATTATGGGCACACCCAGGTCCCTGCGGGACTTCTCGACCTTTTCCTGAGCCTGACGGACCCGGTCCTCCTGCTGCGCCACTTCGTCGCGCAGCTTGTCGATTCCCTTCTGGGTGTCCTCGCGCTTGACCTCCAGCCGCTCATCCTTATAGTAATCAGCAATTGTGTTGGCAATCTCGGCTGCCAGCGCGCCTTCGTGGTCATATACCGAAATTTCGATGAGCGACGTATCGCGGAAACGGCGAACGCTCATCCCCCCCTTGAGCCGTCTGAAAGCCACGTCCTCGGGCAGTTTAACGTCGCCTCCCCAGTGCTGCCGCAAATTGAGCCGCTCGATTACCGGGTACAGAATCTTCTGCGACTGGAGGATTTCGTATTGGGTTTGCAGGAAATAGGGGTCGTAGATCGGCATTTCAGTTCCCCCTCCCATTTGCACCGTCGGCCTCTCCGGTTCGACCTTAATGCGCGCCGTTACCATGTAAATCTTTGGCTGGAAGAGGGTTATGGTAAAGACAGTCAGAACGACGATCAAAAAGACCAAGAACAGAATCACCTTGCGGGTTCTAATGACGCGCCAATAATCCAAGAAATGAAGGCGCACCTCAGCGGCTGGTTGAGTCGTATCCATCAGTAAACTTTTGAAGTCGGTGCACTAAACACCAAGTTCAGCCCGCAGGCAAGTGAAAAGTCAGGTGGCAACTCCGCAACCAAGAACACCTTGCCAATCTTGCTGATATGGTGTTGGTTTCGCAGTTTGTCCATTCTACATCTGAAGACATGCAATTCCCGTGCCGAAAGTCGCGCTTTTCACCCACCCACTCAGTATGCCAGGGTCAACCTCACGCCGATTTGGTCACGGGAATACGGCTGAACCAAGTTCACATTTGAAGAAACAAGTCTGGTGTAGTAGTAATCCAGCCCCGCAGACAGCCATATCCTGAAATCATAGCTGATACCCCAACGTGCCGTGAGGGCATCGTCGCTTGGCGTCGCATTCTGAAACTGAAGATGCTGGTTAAGCAGCTCCGCAGTGAAGGTGCTGTCTGCGTAAGTGGCCTCAACCACAGTATGCAGCCTGGCCGTAAACCGATGATTGACCTGCAGGTCGAAACTCAGTGTCTGCTGTGCGGTGAAGCTTCGCGTGATCCCGACGCTGGCTGAACTCAATGATTCGGCAGCAACGAGTGAGATCGAGTCCATCGGACCGTAATTGTAGATGAGGGAGCCGTACGCGGACGGGGAGGTGCTGGTGGTCCCGTCCTCCGCATTGCGCACGGTATAGCCGCCATTGAGCACCAGCGCCAACCTTGGATTAAACTGGTGTGTCAGGGACAGATACCCGGTGTTGGAGTACGCGTTCATACCGTTCTTGAAGCCGGGATTAGTGTAGACATCCCCAGCATACTGGTAATTCACTCCCAGAATTGTGCGCGGATCCACGGAGTACAGGGCGGAAAGCGTCACCGAGTAATCCTCGTGGTCATTGTTGGTTGCGACCGCGGTTTCCTCATACCTCCAAATGTCCCAATTCCCCGAGATCGACGCAGTCCAGCGGGGCGTCAGCGAGTAGCTCGCATTGCCCACGACCTGATCGTAAAGATACGTGCCCGCCTGGATAATGGTAGTGGGTGCTCCGGATGGCCCCTGCACAAGTTGTGGTTGGAGCGAATCCACAAGATTCTCGTTGAGGCTCAGTAACAGCCTCGGGTTCGGGCTGTAGTTCCCCGAAATGTTCAGTGTGTGAGTCTGGTTCACTCCTCCCAATCGATCGTCGCGCGGATAAACAAGCCCGTAATCGTATTGCCCACTGAGAAGCGAACGCTCCCAGGGAATTTTGGCACGCAGAGTGAGGTCCGAGGTGTACTGGAAGCCTGACTGCCGGTTGAACTGGGTCCCGTTCCAGTTGTCGTCGTACTGCGCACCGGTAGTGACGGCCACGCCCCAACTGCGGTTCGGTTCGCCGGGGAGTGAGACGTCCCAAGCCGCACGACAGACAGGTGTTGCCACCAACAACAGAAGCAGCCATCGGGTCAGGATGGAACCGCGCCAGCTTGGATTCACGCGCCGCGTCCTTCGTTGCTTCCGTCGTGCGCCATCACTCGACAAACTCCAGATTCACAGGGCGCGGCACCAGCGCCGCGTGATAAGCGCGGGTCAGCAACAGCGTGATGGCTTCGCGGCCTTTCATCCCCATGTCCAATGTGAGCGGGTTGACATACATTGCTACGAACCGGTCAGTCGTAGCAGCGTCCATGCCACGACCAAACTCTCGCGCATAGGCAACCGCTTCTTCACGGTGTTCCAACGCATACTGTATGCTCGCGGTCAGCAACTCCGAAATCTTGCGCATCAATTGTTTCCCGAGGTCCTTGCGCACGGCATTCACGCCCAATGGCGTCGCCAAACCCGTGTCCGAGTACCACCATTCGCCCAGATCCACAATCTTGTGCAACCCCATCTGCTGATACGTGATCTGTCCCTCGTGAATGAGCAACCCCGCGTCCGATTCGCCGCTCTTGACCAGGTCCATAATCTTGTCGAACGGCGCCACCTCGAACTTGAAATTCATCAGCAGCAGTTTCAACAGCAGATACGCGCTCGTCATCGTGCCGGGCACGGCGATCCGGTCGTCGGCCAACTCCCCCACGTCCATCGGTTTTCGCGCCACCACGATCGGCCCGCACTTGTCCCCGAAGCTTCCGCCGCTCGCCAGCAGCGCGTACTTGTCCATCACGTAACCATATGCGTGTACGCTGAGCGCCGTTACCTCCAGTTCGCCTTCAACTGCCAGATGATTCAGACTCTCAATATCCCGGATGACATGTTTGAACGTCAGACCCGCGGTATCAAGCTTGCCGTGGGTCAACGCATAAAACATGAATGCGTCATCCGGGTCGGGACTATGGCCGATGCGAATCTCTCGTGGCTCCATGGAATGTGCCTCCTAAATAGGTTGCAAAAATTCACGCGCTCGCTAATTCTAGGGGCTCGCCGGGACGTTTGCACGAAGAAAAACCTCGACCACAATGAAAAACGTCAGCAAGTTCCGCCGACTTTCGCGACTCAATCCCCGGCCCGTCGCCAGGGGTGCCCGCGCGTCCCAACTCGTCGCCGACACCTTCCAGGCCTACAACGCCGCCCGCCTCCGCGAGGGCTGCGAATTATTCACGCAAAAGATGCTGCCGCGCAACGGATTGGTCGGCGTCAGCCTCACCGGCGCGCTCGTGCCTGCCGGCCTGGGCAAATCCTGCCTCATCCCCCTCATCAAAGCCGGCTTCATCGACTGGATCATCACCACGGGCGCCAACCTCTACCACGACATCCATTACGGCCTCGACATGAAGCTGTACCGCGGCTCGCCGTTTCTCGACGACGTCGAACTGCGCAAACGCCACATCATCCGCATCTACGACATCCTCTTCGACTACACCGTCCTGCTCGACACCGACGCCTTCATCCGCCAGATCATCAGCGGTCGCGAGTTCCAGCGGTCCATGGGCACCGACGAATTCCATTATCTCCTCGGCAAATACGTCCGCCAACGCGAGCGCAAACTCGGCCTCAAAGATACCTCGCTCATCTCCGTCGCGTACCAATACGGCGTCCCCTGTTTCACCAGCAGCCCGGGCGATAGTTCCATCGGCATGAACGTCGCCGCCATGAGCCTCGCCGGCTACAAACTGCAATTCGACGTGAACCGCGACGTCAACCAGACCGCCGGCATCGTCTACGACGCCAAACGAAATGGTCGCAACTCCAGCGTCTTCATCCTCGGCGGCGGTTCGCCCAAAAATTTCATGCTCCAGACCGAGCCGCAAATTCAGGAAGTCCTCGGCCTCAACGCGAACGGCCACGACTATTTCCTCCAAATCACCGACGCCCGCCCCGATACCGGCGGCCTCTCCGGCGCGACGCCGGCCGAGGCGGTGAGCTGGGGCAAGCTCGACCCGAGCAAACTTCCCGACGCCGTTGTCTGCTACGTGGACTCGACCGTCGCCCTGCCGTTGATCACCGCCTACGCGCTCGACAAGTTCAAACCGCGGAAACCGAAACGCCTGATCGACCATCGCGACCGCATTCTCGACCGCGTCGCCCGCGATTACAAAAGATCGCCGTTCTATAAGAAGTTCCTCGACGTGTGAGTTGTCGGGCAAGCGCTCCGCTTGCCAAGGCCGCGACCGTCCCGCTGTAGCCGCGCTCGGTGAGCGCGGATCCGCCGCTTTCCCCAAGTCTCCTCGCCCCCTGGGGGGAGCCGAGTCCGCGAGACGCGACCTCGCCGTGCCTTGGTCGCAAAGGATCAAGGTGAGGGGTATATCCGATCCTTTCCGCCCATCTCGGTGGCGCAAGCTGCCTGCCCTGAGCCTTGTCCGCCATAGCCCTGGCGAAGGCGGATTGTCGAACGGGTCCCTGTTTGCGGTCGTCCCAATCCCCTCCTCGGAGGGGAAAGAGGGGTGGGTGCCTGAAGCCATTCACGCCCCTCTCACGGCGTCACGCCGACCCTTGTCCGCCGACCTGTCCGCCATAGCTTTAGCGGAGGCGGAAGCCTTGGCGAAGGCGGATTGCCGAACCATCCCTGTCGTTTCCGTCTGCCCCTCCGGCTGTCACCTGAGCTTGTCGAAGCAGCGCTGACTGACTACACTCCGCGACACGGATGAAACTCCATGGCGAACTGAGTTAATCTGGGACGGGAAGGCCGTAGATATTTTGGGCGACCACACGACGAAGAAATGCCGAAAGAAAAATACAATATCCAAGAAGGGCTTAAGAACTTCCACGTGCTGGTCAAGCGTATCGACGAAGGAAAGTCATCTGGCCCGGTGCCACGCCCCACTCGAATGTTTTTTGTTGAAGGCCTTGGCGGGGTCACGATTGGTGGTGAGCTGTTTTTTGAATACGAGAAGGTACTGCAACAACTGACGCCCGACGATGATTCGGAGCTAACCCACAGCCGAGGCGAGATGGATCGGTTGCTCCAAATTTGTGCGCTGAAGGCTTTGGACGTTTTTGAGAAAGCGAAGGACATTCCGCTAGAGCAACGAATTACGAGCGAGGTCGAGGCCCTCAAAAAACAACTCACCGGTTCGTCGGTGAAGTGGGATGTCTGGCGGTGCATTTTCGGTCTCAAAACCCCATCGAATGACTGCCAGTTTGGGCCTTTGCTGCTTTGCAAGCCGCAACATGAAGCGGCAGTCGCAGCAAAGAAACTGATCGAAGCTAAGATCAACGCGTCCCCTCACGCAGACTCATACCGTAAGATTGTGAACATGTGGCCAGATGAATCTGAAACCGTAGTCTTATGTCGAATCGAATGTCAGGCAGCGGGTGGTGAGAGTGCTCGGCATTTGGCGAAGATGGAATTGGACGCTACGCTTACGGCTTGAATATTCTGTTGAGCTTCACCGGTCTTCTCTTCTGCATCTTGAAGCTTCTCCTCCAGCTCTCGTCGTGCCCTCTCTTTCGCCTCATGCACCGCCCCTTTGACATTTCGTTTCTGTCGACTGTCAGCAAGAATCTTTTGGAATTTCCGCTCCCACTCAAGCTCTTGAGCCCGCGCCTTCGCTTCAACCAAGGACTTGTCAGTGCCGGAAATGACACGATATTTCCCCAAACCCTCATGCTTGACTGTGATTGACCAGCGAATCGCCATAAACCGCCTTAAGTATCGAGGGGAGAATTATCTGAAATAGCAGGTGCAATCAAGGGTGTTGTGGACGGCGTGAAGCACCAGCCATAGACTCTCGATGGACCCGGATGCGCTGGGGACAGCGTACGCCACACCAGTGCTTTAATCCCGGTGGCAGTGCTCAGATGCATTCCCGGCCACCGCCCACTTGACGCCCGGTTTGCGTTAAGTACATACTGCCGAATCGCTATGTTGTCCCGGCAAACAACCGCATGAAAATCAGCGACATCCTCAAGACCACGAGGCCGACGGTCTCGTTCGAGTTCTTTCCTCCGAAGACCGACGAGGCGATGGCCAATCTCCTCGATACGCTCTCGCGCCTGCACGAGTTGCGTCCATCCTTCGCCACGTGCACCTACGGCGCCGCCGGCAGCACCCGCGCCCGCACGTTGGAGGTCACGCTCAAAATCAAGCAACAATTCAAGCTCGAAGCGATGGCCCATTTCACCTGCGTCGGGCAAAGGTTGAACGACATCGACAACGTCCTCGAGAACTTCGCCACACACGGCATCGAAAACGTCCTCGCCCTGCGCGGCGACCGGCCCGCCAATCTGCCCGAACCGCCCCAAGGCTGGTTCCCCGATTTCAAGAACGCCGTTGATCTGATCCGCCACCTGCGCAAGCATTTCGCGGAAAAATTCAGTCTCGGTTGCGCCGGCTATCCCGAAAAACATCCCGAAGCCCCCGACTTCGAAACCGATCTGCGACGCCTCAAGGCCAAGGTCGATGCCGGCGCCGATTTCATTATCACCCAGCTCTACTTCGACAACGCCGTCTTCTTCCGCTTCGTCAATCGCTGCCGGGACATCGGCATCACCGTGCCCATCATCGCCGGCATCATGCCCGTCACCAACGTCGCCCAGATCCAGAAATTCACCGCCATGTGCGGCGCGGCCGTTCCCGAACAAATGCACATCGAACTCAACCCGATTGCCGAGGATCCCGAAGCCGTCCTCCGGTACGGCGTCGATTGGTCCACGCGCCAATGCCGCGAACTCCTCGCCGCCAACGTCGACGGCCTCCATTTTTATACGCTAAACAAGTCCAAGGCCACCCGCCAGATCGTCGAAAACCTCCGCCGCACCGCCGCCCTGCGGTAGGGCCCATCGTCTCTTGTAGCGGCGGTCTATGACCGCCGGTCGTACTGCTGTCTTCGTCGTCGTTTCCCCCAATATCGCCACTGGCGGGGCCCCGGAACCCCCAAACGAAGCCATTTTTAGCAAAACAAAGCCAAGTGACAAATTGTCTCACTTGGGCCGCTAACGCCTTGTCCCTCAAGCCAATCCACAACCTCCAACACTCCGAAAAATTGGCTTCGTTTGGTAATTTTACATATTCCCGGCTGCCTTCTCCCCCTGCAGCGGCGGTCTACGACCGTCGGTCGTCCTGCCGGACTGTAGCCGCGCACGGTGGGCGCGGTCCGGCCGTCCGGTCTGCCGTCGTCGGTAGGGCGCGGTGGCGCACCGCGCCGTCCTTCCGCTTGCACGCAGGTTTACCCCGAATTCTTTTCGGGGCTCCCGGCGAGCCGCATCCCTGTCCCATCTCCCCTATGTCAAAGATCTACAACCGCGCCAACTATACACATTAGCATACATCCAGTCAAGCACATTTCCGATTGTGAAATCAAAGCCCGGCGGCCAAAAAACAACCCCTTGCCATTGCACCCCCCTCCACCTTATCGCACCCCTACCGCACTGTAGCCACGGCGCTCCGTCGCCGTGTTCCCACTATGCGGACGGCCTACTTTAACGGAACGATTTCGCCCCCTCTTCCCCGTGGCCGACTGACCTTGCCCCCTGAAACTGGACAGTTTCCAAAGAGAGTCTTGGCTAATAAAGTGGCGGGAGCCACGAGGAGCCAAGATGAAACGGAAGCGATTCAGTGAAGAACAGATTATTGG
>Ga0182014_10005462_pt1 | contig 14101 bp, 12 predicted proteins | sample 612S2DmetaG_FD_120489 | JGI IMG/M metagenome (GOLD analysis project Ga0182014, IMG submission 120489) | Permafrost microbial communities from Stordalen Mire, Sweden - 612S2D metaG | ecosystem: Environmental > Terrestrial > Soil > Wetlands > Permafrost | place: Sweden: Stordalen | collected... | reverse complement strand
CGGCGCGGGAGGTATTCCGCTCGACAGCATGTGGAGACGGTTGCTGTTCGCCTGGACGCAGACCGATGTAAACATCCTCTTCACTTCCTATCTTCGGCCGGAGAGCAAGATTCAGATCTGGAGGAGCGTTCAGGAACGCGTGCAGCAGATCGCGCCGTTCCTGCGCCTCGACCAGGATCCCTACGCCGTGGTGAGCGAGGGCAAACAGTACTGGATTCAGGATGCCTATACCGTCTCGGATCACTTTCCCTACTCCACTCCTTACGCGGAGGACTCCAATCCAGGCCTGAACTACATTCGAAACTCCGTCAAGGTTGTTGTGGACATGTATGACGGAACCGTCCGCTTCTACGCCATGGACCCGAAAGACCCCATCCTCGCGGTTTACCGCCATGCATTCCCTGGCGTCTTCCAGGATCTGAATCGGCTTTCGCCGGATCTGAAAGCGCATCTGCGGTATCCGGAGGACCTCTTTTCCATCCAGGCTGACCAATACGCCACATTCCACATGACAGTGCCCCAGGTGTATTACAACCGCGAAGACCTCTGGGTGCATCCCCAAGAGAATTACGCCGGTAAGGTCGCGCCGATGAAGCCCTATTACATCCTGATGAAGCTTCCCGGAAGCGACCAGCTCGAATACCTTCTCATGACGCCCTTCACGCCGCAGAAGCGCGACAACATGATTTCGTGGATCGCCGCCAGGTGTGATTTTCCCGAGTACGGGAAGATGCTGTTTTACCAACTCCCGAAGGAGAAACTGATTTATGGCCCGATGCAAATCGAGGCCATGATCAATCAGAACACTACTATTTCGCAACAACTGAGTCTGTGGGACCAGAAGGGCTCGAAAGTAATTCGTGGAAACCTGATCGCGGTGCCGATCGAGAACTCCTTTCTCTATGTCGTGCCGGTGTACCTGACGGCTGAAGGCACGGACTTCCCCCAACTCAAGCGTGTGATCGTGATTTCCGGGGATAAGGTGGCGATGGAGCCTACGCTCGATGAAGCCATCCAAGCGGTCTTCGGGACGCAACAACCCCAGACTCCCGGGCAGTCGCCCGGCCGGCCACAGGAATCGGGGCAAGCGAGAGCGGCATTCGATAAGGCCCAGAAGGCAATGGAGCAAGGAAACTGGGGAGATTTCGGCAAAGCGATGGACGCGCTCAAGAGCTTGCTGAGCGGCCCGGCAAAATGATGAATCTGATAGCAGAACGCCTAAGGCGGCGCTGGCGCCTTCCGTGGCCAAGGAGTTCAGTAGTGAGCGGACCGAGGCCCGAGGGGGGACAGGCCCATACTGCTACGAGAATTCAACCGCGCCAGAATGCCGGCCTTGAAAAAGCTGCCGACGTGCTTGAAGAAATCTGGCGTGCTGCGGATCGCAACACCCCCAACGCCAGCCTCTCCCCGTGCCCAGGCTTCGTTCGCATGCTCCGAGCAACGCTGGCCTTTCTAAAAACCGACGTCTTCGGCGTCTGTCTGTGCTGCAAAGCGACGCTCGGACTGAGCCGTCTGACGGCAGAACCCTGGACATCCTTGTGCCTTCGATGCCAGGAAGCAGCCGACCGGGACGATGTGGAGATTCTCAGAATTCGTTCACGAGGCTCACGCCAACTTCGCCGCACTTCATGCGGAAATGGAAGCAAATTCGATCTGGAAAGAAAGGACTAAGTTATGACAAAAACGAACTCGGTTGTAGCAATCTACGGAACTCACACCCAAGCGGAGGAAGCAGTCAAGGAACTCCAAAGGTCTGGGTGTGACATGAAGAAACTGTCGATCGTTGGCAAGGACTATCATACCGACGAGAACGTCGTCGGATACTACAACGCTGGCGACCGCATGAAGTACTGGGGCAAGCAAGGCGCATTCTGGGGTGGTCTCTGGGGAATGTTGTTTGGCGCCGCCTTCTTTGCCATCCCGGGCCTTGGACCGATATTGGTGGCCGGCCCTCTGGTCGCATGGATTATTGGTGGATTGGAAGGTGCCGTTGTGGTGGGCGGATTGAGCGCGCTCGGTGCGGGCTTGTACAGCATTGGCATCCCCAAGGACAGCGTAGTCCAGTACGAGGCAGCGCTCAAGGCTGACAAGTTTCTGGTACTGGCCCACGGCACGGCGGACGACGTGGCCAAGGCCAGGGGCATCCTGCAGACGACTCACCCACTTGACATTGCTACCCACGCCGCTGAACGCGACCAGCCCGAATTGACTATCGCCGGGTAGTCGGTCGACAAAGTAACAGAAACCGTCATCGGCCTGAAAAGGCTGGGAGATTAAGGAGCAAAATCATGTACAAAAACGCGTTGATCATTTCGGTTGCGAGTCTGGCTGTAGTTATGCCCGCTTTGGCGTCGGATCGCGAAGATGACATTGGACGTGTCGAAAAGGCCGGTCGAGTCTTCCACGAAATCATGGCGACGCCCGATAAGGGCATCCCCCGTGACCTGCTGGAAAAGGCGAAGTGCGTTGTCATCATTCCAGGAGAGGAAAAGGCTGCCTTCATATTTGGCGGCAACTACGGCAAGGGCGTGGCTAGCTGCCGCACTGCCAGCGGTTGGAGCGCCCCGATGTTTATAGCTGTCGGAGGCGGGAGCTTCGGTTTCCAGATTGGCGCATCTTTCACCGACTCAGTGATGCTATTCATGAACGATCATGCTTTGCATAGTCTGCTCGGTGACAAGTTCAAGATCGGCGCCGACGTTACGGTGGCGGCCGGACCGGTGGGTCGGCAGGCATCCGCCAACACCGATGCAAGGATGGATGCGGAGATCCTGAGCTACTCGCGCAGTAAAGGTCTCTTTGCCGGGATCAGCCTGGATGGCGCGGTGGTGCAGGCTGACCACAGCGGGGACCGGTCCATGTATGGCCACGACGTCACGCACGAGGAAATCCTGGGCGGGAAGATGGCGGTGCCCGCGTCTGCTCACCGCCTGATCGAGGAACTCGACAGTTATCCATCGCACCGTGGAAGCGACAATCAGTAGACATTCCCCCTGAGCCGGCTCCGGAATTGCCACACTCTGGAGCCGGTACGCGAGTTCGACTGGAACGCCAATCTAATAGGCGGGCACTCAGCCTTGTTGGAGAAGAAAAATGTCCGATTCGCAGACACTGCCGCCAACCTCTCTGCAACGCATCGGTGTCGCTGCCGATCACGGCGGTTTTGAATTGAAGGAATACCTGGCAGCCATGCTGCGTGAAGCTCACTATGAGATCTTCGACTTTGGCGACGGACAGCCGAAGCCGGACGATGACTATCCGGACTTTGTTGTGCCCTTGGCTCGCGCGGTCGCTTTCGGAGAGGTTCATCGTGGAATGGCCATTTGCGGCAGCGGCGTGGGTGCGTGCATTGCCGCTAACAAAGTGCCGGGCGTGCGGGCATGTCTGATCCACGAGTGTTTTTCCGCGCGCCAGGGTGTCGAGGACGACGACATGAACGTAATTTGCCTGGGCGGGCAAGTGGTTGGGAAAGCGCTCGCCTGGGAGTTGGTCCGAACCTTTCTGCAGGCACGATTCAGCGGCGCCGAACGTCACCGGCGCCGTCTCGCCAAAGTCGCAAGTCTGGAAAGTACGGAGGCATTTCATGAGCGGTAACCCTTTGAAAGAGTTGGGCGTCATGGGGCAATCCCTCTGGTTGGACTACATCCGGCGAGATCTGATCGCGAGCGGAGAACTGCGCCGTTTGATCGAAGAAGATGGACTGCGATGCAGCGGTTAATCGGTCTGAAGGATCGCTTCGAGATCGCCTTCCCTTGCGACACGGACCACGACCGGCACGGAATTGTCAGCAAATGCGCTGGGCTGCTTCCACCAAATCATTATCTTTCAGTTGCCATTTTCTACCTTATCCAGCACCGGCCGAAGTGGAGCGAGGGGGCGGCCACAGGCAAGACGGTAGTGAGCAGCCAGATGATTGATCGGGTCACAGCGAAGGTTGACCGCAAACTTTACGACGTGCCAGTGGGTTTCAAGTGGTTTGTGGTTGGCCTGCTCGACGGCTCGCTTGGCTTCGGCGGTGAGGAAAGCGCGGGCGCGTCTCTTGTCCGTCTCGACGGTAGTGTCTGGACGACGGACAAGGACGGAGTCGTGCCGGCTTTGCTTGCGGCGGAGATCACGGCCCGCATGGACCGCGATCCCGGCGAGATTTACCGCGAACTCATGTGTGAGTTCGGCGAGTCTGTCTACGACCTCGTGGAGGCTCCGGCCACCATAGAACAAAGGGAGATACTGGATAGGCCCTCGCCGCAACAGGTTCGGTCCACGGAGCTGGCCGGCGAGAAAATCCAGGCCGTCCTCACTCCCACACCCGGCAACGGGGCTGCCATCGGCGGGTTGAAGGTGATTGCAAAGAGCGGGTGGTTCGCAGCGCGCCCGTCAGGAACTGAGGACATCTACAAGATCTACGCGGAGAGGTTCCAGAGTGCGGATCATCTGCGCCGCATCCTGGAGGAAGCCCAGGCGATGGTCAACGATGCTTTGGCAGCAACACCGGATCGGAGCGTCAGATCATGAGCAAACAGGACCTCGCGAGCCGCCCGATGTACCACCTTCTACCGATCGGAATCGAAGGCTTCGATTCACTGGCAGAACTTGCTTTGGACATGCATTGGTCATGGAACCACGCCACCGACGAAGTATGGCGGCAGCTCGATCCCAATCTCTGGCAGATGACGCACAACCCCTGGGTTGTCCTGCAGACGGCTTCGCATGACCGGATCAAGCAGGTACTGGCCGATCCAATGTTCCGGAAAGAGGTAGACGGCCTGGTGGAAGCCAGTCGCCAAACGGCGGAAACGCCCGCATGGTTTCAGCGCAATCACTCAGATGCGCCGTTGACCTGCGTAGCGTATTTCAGTATGGAATTTATGTTGAGCGAGGCGCTGCCCATCTACTCGGGAGGGCTCGGGAACGTGGCCGGCGATCAACTCAAGGCCGCCAGCGACCTCGGTGTGCCCGTGGTCGGCGTTGGACTGCTTTATCAGCAGGGCTATTTTCGACAGGTGATCGATAAGAACGGAGACCAGCAGGCCCTCTACCCGTTCAACGATCCTGGACAGTTGCCGATCACACCCGTGCGCCAGCCGAACGGCGAGTGGTTGCGGCTGGAGATCGCGTTGCCTGGATACTCCGTATGGCTGCGCGCTTGGCAGGTGCAGGTTGGCCGGGTGAAGCTTTACCTGCTGGACAGCAATGACGCCGCGAACTATCCCGCCCATCGCGGGATTACCAGCGAACTCTATGGAGGCGGACCGGAATTACGACTCAAGCAGGAAATGGTCCTCGGGCTCGGCGGATGGCGACTGCTCCGCGCGCTCGGCCTTGAACCGGAGATCTGTCACCTCAATGAGGGTCACGCCGCGTTCGCCGTACTTGAACGCGCGCACAATTTCATGGAGGAAAGCGGGCATCCCTTCGAAGTCGCTCTGGCGGTAACGCGAGCGGGTAACTTATTCACCACCCACACGGCAGTAGCTGCCGGTTTTGACCGTTTCTCCCCCGCTCTGATGAAGCAATACCTCGCCGGGTATGCCGAAAAGAAGATCGGCATCCCACTCGAAGACCTACTGGCGCTTGGACGCGAGAACCCGGCGGATTCTTCGGAGCCGTTCAATATGGCCTATCTGGCGATTCGCGGGAGCGGCTCGGTGAATGCAGTAAGCCGCCTGCATGGGAAGGTGAGCCGGCGCCTCTTTCAGCCGCTTTTCCCGCACTGGCCGGAAGACGAAGTCCCCATTGGATACGTCACCAACGGAGTCCACATGCCGACATGGGATTCGGCCGAGGCCGACGACCTTTGGACCCAAAGCTGTGGTAAGAATCGGTGGTTGGGGACGACCGAGAATCTGGAGCATGACATCCGCCAAGTCTCCGACTCCCGCCTCTGGCAATTTCGGGCCTCGGCCAGCAGTTCCCTGGTCGAGTATGCTCGCGAACGATTGTCCCGCGATTTGGCCGCGGGAGGTGCGGCGCCCGCGGAAGTAGAAACTGCCAAGCACCTCTTCGATCCGAAGGTCCTGACGCTCGGTTTTGCCCGCCGATTCGCGACCTACAAGCGGCCGAACCTGCTGCTGCGCGACCGGCAGCGATTGCTCCGTATCCTGACCAATTCTCAACATCCCGTACAGCTCATCATCGCCGGCAAGGCGCATCCTGCGGACCTGGCCGGTCAGGCCCTCATTCGCGAATGGACGCAGTTCATCCGGCGGCCCGACGTGCGTCCCCATGCGATCTTCCTCAGTGACTACGACATGCTCTTGACCGAACACCTGGTGCAAGGCGTGGACGTTTGGATCAACACGCCCCGGCGGCCCTGGGAAGCATGTGGGACGAGCGGCATGAAAGTGCTGGTCAACGGAGGAATCAATCTGTCGGAGTTGGACGGCTGGTGGGCCGAAGCCTACAAGCCTGAGATTGGTTGGGGGTTAGGGGACGGCCAGGAACATGGCGACGATCCGGCCTGGGACGCGGCCGAGGCCGAGGCCCTCTACCGTATGCTCGAACGCGAGGTGATTCCCGAGTTTTATGCCCGCGACCAGCAGGATATCCCCACAGGTTGGGTAGCACGGATGCGCAATAGCATGGCGAGTCTGACGCCACGCTTTTCCGCGGACCGCGCCGTGCGCGAATACACCGAGCAACACTATCTTCCGGGTGCCGCCGCCTATCGAGAGCGGGCCGCGGGCAAGGGCAGCATGGGTTTGAAGATTGTCGATTGGCAGCACGCCTTGGACAAGGAATGGCCTGCTCTACACTTCGGTGCTGCCAAGGTCGAGACCAACGCGGGGCAACGCGTATTTGAGATCCAGGTCTATCTTCATGAGCTCGATCCGGCCGCGACGCGGGTGGAACTCTATGCCGACGGTGTAAATGGCGCAGATGTGGTGCGGCAAGAGATGGAACGCATGGGCCAATTAGCCGGCGCGTCCCAGGGCTGTACTTATCGAACACGAGTGTCCGCCGCGCGTCCGGCAACCGACTATACGGCTCGCCTGATAACGAGCTATACCGGGGTCGCCGTTCCTCTGGAATCTCTCCGAATCCTATGGCAATGACGCACAACCCGGCCCAACGCGAGTTGCGGGATTACATCTCGGAGACCTCCGAGCATGCCGACGTTCGCCCCGGTTCCCCTCTGCCCTTTGGAACCCAGGAACTCAGCGGGGGTATCAATTTCGCGATTTTCAGCCGTAACGCCAGCCGCGTCCGGCTGGAGTTGTTCGACCATCCCGAAGACTCAGCGCCCGCCCGAGCGATCGAACTGGATCCGGCCCGCAACCGCACCGGCGATGTGTGGCATGTTTGGGTAAAAGGGATCGTTTCCGGCCAACTCTACGCTTATCGCGTGGACGGCCCCTACGACCCTAACGAAGGACACCGGTTCAATTTCAACCGGTTGCTCGTTGACCCGTTCGCCTCTGCGATTTCCGTTTCGCCCCCGTGGGCCTTCCCGTTGGCTCTTGGATACGACTCGTCGGCGCCCGAAAAGGACCTGGTTCCTTCGAAGCTGGACAATTCCAGGTCGATGCCCAAATGCGTGTTTGTCAACGCTCCCTTCGATTGGGAGGGAGATCAACCACCGCGGCGTCCGTGGTCGAAGACCATCATCTATGAAGCGCACGTTCGCGGCTTTACGATTCATCCCAAATCGGGCGTGGACCATCCGGGAACCTACCGGGGTATGGTGGAGAAGATTCCCTATCTCAAATCCCTGGGAGTGACTGCCGTGGAATTAATGCCTGTGCAGGAATTCAACCAGAATTCCGTCACACGTGGCAATCTTCAAACAAATCAGCCACTGAGGAACTATTGGGGATACGATCCCGTAGCCTTCTTTGCCCCCAAAGCTTCCTACAGCAGTTCGGGAGGTATGGGCCAGCAGAAGCTGGAGTTCCAAGAAATGGTTCGGGATTTTCACAATGCCGGCATCGAAGTGATTCTGGATGTGATCTTCAATCACACGGCGGAGGGAGATGAACTGGGGCCGACGCTTTGTTTCCGGGGCATCGACAACGCCATCTTCTACACGTTGGCGGGCGACAAGCGCTACTACAAGGATTTCACCGGCACCGGCAATACAGTCAACGCCAACCACCCCGTGGTGCGAGACCATATCTTGTCCGCGCTGCGCCACTGGTTGGTCGAAATGCATGTAGATGGCTTCCGGTTTGACTTAGCCTCGGTGCTCGGCCGCGACGGCGCCGGACGATTGCTCGCCAATGCCCCGCTTCTTACCCGAATTGCCGAAGACCCGATCTTGAGAGACGTGAAAATCATCGCCGAGGCGTGGGATGCCGCGGGCGCCTACCAGGTGGGAAGCTTCTCAGAGAGCCGTTGGGCGGAGTGGAACGGCCGATACCGGGATGATGTCCGGCGCTTCTGGCGCGGCGATGAGGGGATGCTCGGCCTATTTGCGAGCCGGATCTGCGGCAGCGCCGACCTCTATACCAATTCGGGCAAAGGCCCCGAAGGCAGCATCAACTTCGTCACCTGCCACGACGGATTCACTTTGAATGATCTGGTGAGTTATCGCTACAAGCACAATGAAGCCAACGGAGAGAATAACCACGACGGAACCGACGCCAGCTTTAGCGAGAACTGCGGCGCGGAAGGCGAATCGACGGATCGCGCTGTCGAGACCTTGCGGAAGCGGCAGATCAAGAACTTTCTGCTGACCCTTCTGATCTCGCGCGGCGTGCCGATGCTGCTCGGAGGCGACGAATTTCGCCGTACGCAAGGCGGCAATAACAACGCTTACTGCCAGGACAACGAAACCAGTTGGGTTGACTGGACCAGTCTGCAACGGCACAGGGAAATTTTCGACTTCACTCGTGGCATGATCGCCTTTCGACAGGCGCATCCGGTTCTGAGTAGGGAGCAATTCTATACCGACGCCGAGATTCAATGGTTTGGATCGCAAGGGGGAATACCCGACTGGGCTGACCCACAGCGCAAAACCCTCACCTGCCTAATCCGTGAAAACGGGAACGACAGCCTCTGCCTGATGTTCAATGCTGGCTCGGAAGAGACAGATTTCCGATTGCCGCGGCCACCCCGCGGGTATAGCTGGCGCCTCGCAGTTGACACGTTCCGTCCCGCACACGACAACTTCATCCCGCCAGGGGAAGAGCCGCTCTTGGAACGTTCTCCGACGTATCGCCTGGAGGCCCGCTCCAGCGCGATACTTCTGGCAGGAAGGCAGGAAGCCGCCTTGGAAGAGTGTCCCGTATGAATCAACGAGCCTCCGGAATACTTCTCCATCTCACCTCTCTCTCCAACCGCTATCCCATCGGCGATCTGGGACCCGCGGCAATTGCCTTTGTGGACTTCATGGTCGCGAGTGGACAGAGTTGGTGGCAGATGCTTCCCTTAGGTCCGACAGGGGAATACGATTCGCCTTACCAGTCATCGTCCGCCTTTGCAGGGAATCCTCTCTTGATCAGTCTTGATCGGCTGGCGGAGCAGGGGATCCTTGGCCACGAGGACATCGAGAGTGCCACGTCCGGTCGCCTGGACCAGGTGGACTACCCAGCGGCGATACGGCTGAAATCTCGATGCCTGAGAATGGCATTCGAACATTTCGAAACAGACCGGCACGGCGGCAGGAAATCCGAACTCGATGCCTTTGTTCGCGCGGAGTCATACTGGCTCGCGGATTATGCGTTGTTCTCCGCAATCCAAGGCAGCGAGGGCAATTCGAAATGGACCCAATGGAAACCGGAACTGCGAACACGTGAGCCAGCAGCCGTTGTTCGCGCGCAACGGTTCTTTGCAGACGATATACGCTTCCATGAGTTCGTGCAGTGGCAGTTCTCTTTGCAATGGCAAGAGTTCCGCGCTTACTGCACCGCTAAGCGAGTCCGGTTGATCGGCGATGTCCCTCTATTCGTGTCGCACCAAAGCGCCGATGTCTGGAGCCATCGCGAGCTTTTCAAACTGGATGCCGATGGAAACCCGACGGTGGTCGCGGGAGTGCCTCCCGATTATTTCTCGAAAACAGGGCAGGTTTGGGGTGTCCCGGTGTATTGCTGGGAGGCAAATCGGGAACAGAATTACAGTTGGTGGATCGAACGCCTTCGGACGGCCTTTGGACGGTTCGATCTCAATCGGCTGGATCATTTCATCGGCTTTGTCCGCAGTTATGAAGTCCCTGCACAAGCCAGGACGGCGGTAAACGGGCAGTACCAGCCTGGCGGAGGCGCCTCCTTCTTCGAAGCGGTCTGCAAGGCCTTCGGGGTGTTACCGCTGATTGCGGACGATCTTGGCGCCTCAGCGCCTGAAGTGACGGCTCTACTGGATAAGCTTCAGATCCCGGGTACGCGGGTGCTCCAATTTGAGCTCGGCTCAGATCCCGAAGCCAATTCGGCGCCGGCAGCGCGGCATCCCGCGAAATCAGTCGTCTATACCGGCACGCACGATAACAATACGGCCGCGGGCTGGTATCGTACCTTGCTAGGTGCACAGCGCGAAGTCCTGCAAGAACAACTGAACGCAAGCGGCAGGGAGGTTGTCTGGGCGATGATTCGCGAGGCGCTTGCATCTCCGTCTGACACTGCCATCGTTCCGGCCCAAGACCTTCTCGAACTAGGCTCGGAGGCGCGAATGAATTCTCCCGGAACTCCGCAAGGAAACTGGCGATGGCGCCTGAAGGAAGGCGAGCTCACCAAGGATCTCGCTCAAAGGCTGCGAGATATGACCGGAATGTATGGGCGCCTAGTGAGTGGGCAGAACCTCGCGTCTCCTTCGACGTCATCGGTCAGGACTCGGGCTTATGAACTATATGAGCGACGCGGCCGCCAGAACGGGCAAGCCGCTCAGGATTGGCTGAACGCAGAACGAGAGATTGCGATAGAGGCGAAACCGTGACAGGCCACCGCTCATATAAGCCAGCTCTCGGTGCGCCGGGCCTGGACGATGCCACTGGTTGTCCAGGTACGCAAAGGGCGATCTAAGCATGCCAGTCACAACGTTATTTCTGGATGTCGGTGGTGTCCTCCTCAACAACGGGTGGGATCATATTGCCCGCAGAAAGGTGGCGAAGCATTTCAATCTGGACTGGGCCGAGATGGATACGCTGCATCGCATGGCGTTCGAAACTCACGAGGAGGGCAAGCTTACTTTCGAAGAGTATTTAAGCCTTGTGGTCTTCTACCGGAAACGGACCTTCACGCGCGCGCAGTTTCAGCATTTCATGTGCCAGCTATCGACATCTTTCCCCGACATGATTGAGCTGATCACGCAACTCAAGGCCCGGCATGGTCTCAAAATCGTCGTCGTCAGCAACGAAGCGCGCGTAGTGAACGATTATCGAATTCACAAGTTCAAGTTGGACCACTTCGTCGATTCCTTCATTTCCTCCTGCTACGTCCACATCCGCAAGCCCGACGCGGACATCTTTCGGCTTGCTCTGGACACCGCCCAGACGCCAGTCCAGCAAGTAGTCTATATCGAGAACACGCCGATGTTCGTCCAGATCGCCGAAGGTCTGGGCATTCGCAGCATCCTTCATACCGACTACAAGTCTACCCGCGAGAAATTGGCTTCTTTCGGACTGGCGAGCGAGGGTTCCCAACGTGCCACCCGCTAACCCTTACATTCTGACCGTCAACGGCGGTTCATCGAGCATCAAGTTCGCGATGTACCCGGCTGTCGAGCCCCTCAGACGAACGCTTGATGGCTCGGTGGATCGCATCGGCATGAGCGGGACGACTCTGACCCTTACCGAAGCGGCCACGCGCCGCCACGACAGCCGCCCGCTCGACACCTCCGATTACCGATCGGCCGCGGCTTTTCTGGTGGATTGGCTCGCGGAGCAGAATGGCTTCGACACGGTCCGCGCCGTCGGACACCGTGTGGTATACGGGATGCAGCACACAGAGCCCGAGCTAGTAACGCCGGAATTATTGGAGGAACTGCATCGCATCAGTCCCTATGACCCGGACCATCTGCCCGGCGAGATCGAACTGATCGAAGCATTCCGCCGGCGTCATCCGAAACTGCCCCAGGTCGCCTGCTTCGATACGGCGTTTCACCGCACCTTGCCGCGCGTTGCCAAGTTGCTTCCCATCCCGCGCCGATACGACGCGAAGGGGGTGCAGCGCTACGGTTTCCATGGCCTGTCTTACGCCTATTTGATGCAAGAACTCGCGCGCATCGGCGATCCGGCGGCAACGAAGGGCCGCGTGATTCTCGCACATCTGGGAAACGGCGCCAGCATGGCTGCGGTCCTCGATGGCAAGAGCATCGACACCAGCATGGGATTCACTCCCACGGCCGGCTTGGTGATGAGCACCCGTACCGGAGATCTGGATCCGGGTGTGGCGCCGTATCTGGCGCGAACCGAACAGATGACGAGCGAGCAGTTTTACGAAATGGCCAACCACAAGTCCGGCCTGCTCGGAGTCTCGGAGACCAGTTCCGACATGCGCGACCTGTTGGCGCACGAAGCCAACGATGCCCGAGCCGCGGAGGCCGTAGCCTTGTTCTGTTATCAAGCAAGGAAGTGGGTAGGCGCCTTCGCCGCCGCGCTCGGTGGCCTGGACACGCTCGTATTCGCTGGAGGTATCGGCGAAAATGCGCCGATCGTCCGCGCGCGCATCTGTGAGGGCCTAGGCTTCCTCGGGATCGCCCTGAGCGAGTCGCGCAATTCGGAAAGTGCGGCGGTGATTTCAACGGACGAGAGCCGGGTCGCGGTTCGAGTCATTAGAACAGACGAGGATCTGATGATTGCGCGATCGGTGCGCAGCGTACTCGGAGAAATGGGGAATCTATGATGAACCACGGAAACGGATGGATGGGCGGATGGGCGGGCGGAGGAATGTGGACCTGGACGGTAATTGTCGTACTAGTGGTGATCGTGCTGGTTCTGGCGATCAACAAGGTGTCCCACAAATGATCGTGCGTTTGCAATTCGCCCGAGATAGCAACGATACAGCAGGAAGGCAAGCCTGATGCCGGTCAAATTATCCACCGACGAGTCCGGAAGTAAAACGGAGCAGGGCAGCCGCTCCACGGCGAAGCTTGAGTCTCCCACCTCCGACGGAATCTACACGTGCCCGATGCACCCGGAGGTCCAGCAGAATCATCCCGGCGAGTGTCCGAAATGCGGCATGACGCTGGAGCGGAAGCCGGTAAGATCGGGTACCAACGAAGACGAAAACGCCGAACTGCGCGACATGACCAAGCGCTTCTGGATCGGCGCCGCGTTGGCGTTGCCGGTGTTTATTCTGGCGATGGTCCACTTAGTCCCTGCACTGGCCACGCAACCCTGGGTAGAGAGCAGTTTCTCACGCTGGGCGCAATTTGCACTGACCGCACTCGTGGTCGTATGGGCAGGCTGGCCGCTCTTGCATCGCGGCTGGCGCTCGATCGTGACACTTCAATTGAATATGTTTACGCTGATCTCCATCGGCGTGGGCGCGGCATTTGGCTATAGCGCCATCGCGATGGTCATGCCCGGAATATTCCCTCCCATGATGCAGCACCAGGGAAAGGTCGCGATCTATTTTGAATCCGCGGCGGTGATTGTTGTGCTGGTGCTCCTCGGTCAGGTGCTCGAACTCCGTGCGCGCAGCCGCACGGGCAGCGCCATCAAAGCACTATTGACCCTCGCTCCGGCCACTGCGCGTCAAGTCGCACCGGGAGGCGATCACGAAGTCCCCCTCGATCAAGTGAAAGTCGGCGATTGGCTGCGCGTTGTTCCAGGTGACAGGGTGCCCGTTGACGGCGCGGTAGTCGAAGGTCACTCCAGCGTAGAAGAGTCCATGATCACCGGCGAGCCGGTCCCAGTGGAAAAGACCGTCGGCGACAAGGTGACCGGCGGCACGGTTAATGGCAGCGGCACCTTCGTCATGCGCGCCGAGCGAATCGGCAGCGACACCTTGCTCGGGCAGATCGTAAACATGGTTGCCGACGCTCAGCGTAGTCGTGCGCCAATTCAAGGTCTCGCCGACAAGGTGGCGGGAGTTTTTGTGCCCGTGGTACTGGCTGTTTCGGCGCTCACCTTCATTCTTTGGATGTGGCTGGGACCAGAACCAAAACTCGCACACGCCATCGTCTGCGCCGTTGCGGTCCTGATCATCGCATGCCCGTGCGCACTTGGCTT
>Ga0182014_10005461_pt1 | contig 14105 bp, 15 predicted proteins | sample 612S2DmetaG_FD_120489 | JGI IMG/M metagenome (GOLD analysis project Ga0182014, IMG submission 120489) | Permafrost microbial communities from Stordalen Mire, Sweden - 612S2D metaG | ecosystem: Environmental > Terrestrial > Soil > Wetlands > Permafrost | place: Sweden: Stordalen | collected... | reverse complement strand
CCAAGCAACAGGGCCGGCGTCTCGCCGATGACGATCGGCGTCATCCCGTTGGCGCCGACCAGCAGCGTGCCGACCCGGGCGACAAAACTCAGGCTCAAGTCAGCGCCGGTGGTCTCGCGCAGGCGATAGGCGGTGCGGGCGAAACGCCCGGGGCCGAACACGCGCTCGTTCAACCGGAGGATCGCCTCGGCGTCGGCGGCGGTTTCCGGCTCGAGGACTAACGACACTTCGGCCATTTGCGCCTATGCAAATTGAGGATGCCGGCGGGGTTTAGCACGCTGGCGGCGGCGGGCGGAAGGGCGCGCCGGCGCTCACCACGCCGGCGAAACGGGCGCGCCTGCAAGAACTTCCGCCAGCCGCGACCGTGTGCCGCGCGTCGTGTCGGGCGGCAGCGCGTCGAGCGGAAAGAACTGCGCGGCGACGATTTCGCGATCGGGCGCGCGCGCGCCGGTCACCCGAAACCGCCTCACGACATAGACGGCGACGTGGTCGCGCCGCGACACATGGCGATTGTGGAACAGGCCATGCAGGGTCGGCGACCCTTCGAGAACGACGTTGGCCTCCTCGGCCAGTTCACGCGCCAGCGCGTCCTCGAAAGACTCACCGGCTTCGACGCCGCCGCCCGGTAAATGCCAACCAGGGACATAGCCATGCTTGACCAACAGCGCCCGACCCTCTTCGTCGAGCACCAGGCCGCGAACGCCGAGGGTTAACGGTCGCGACAGCAGAAACCATAAATGTGCGAGCCGCATCACCAGCCGCGCCAGTAGACGCCGGGCCAGCCCCCGGCCTTGCTCTTGCATCGCTGAACGCTGCTCCCTAAGGGTCTCATTCCCGTCCGCTGCCGCGGCCAGGGGCGCGACCCTAACCAATCCTTCGCCGAGCCGCCAATGCGCGAATCCAACCGCCGATGAGCTTCACCATTGCCCATCTCACTGATGTCCATCTCGGACCTTTGGCGCGCCCGCGCCTCGACGAGATGCGGCTCAAGCGGTTCATGGGCTACGTCAATTGGAAGCGTGGGCGCGAACGCCTGAGCGACATGCCGGCGCTTGCCCGACTGGTCGCCGACATGCGCGCCCAGAAGCCTGACCATGTCGCGGTCACCGGCGATCTCGTCAACATCGCGCTGCCCTCGGAGTTTCGGCGCGCGGCGGAATGGATGCGAACGCTCGGCGAACCGTCGGATGTATCTTTCACGCCCGGCAATCACGACGCCTATGTGCGCGACGCGATGTCCTTCCTCGCGGCGACGTTCACGTCCTGGACGGAGGGCGACGCCGAATATGCGCGCGGCGAAACCTTTCCGTTCGTGCGCGTGCGCGGCGACGTCGCGCTGATCGGCCTCAGCACGGCGACGCCGACCGGGCCGCTGATGGCGACGGGCCGACTCGGCGCGCGCCAGATCGAAGCGTTGGCGGCGATCCTGCAGGAAACCGGGGCCAAGGATTTGGCGCGCGTCATCATGATCCATCACCCGCCGCTGTCGCGCGGCGGCGCGACGCTACGCGGCCTCACCGATGCGCGCGCCTTCGAGGCGACAGTCGGCCGCTTCGGGGCCGAGGCGGTGCTGCACGGGCACAACCACAGGCGCATGTCGCATTTTCTCGCTTCGCCCGCTTCGCGCATCGAAGGCGGGCGCATTCCGATCCTCGGCGCGCCGTCGGCTTCGTCGGCATCGCTGGACCCGCGCCAGCGCGCCGCCTACCATCTCGTGACTCTCGACCGAGCCGGCGACTTTTGCCGCCTGCGCGTTCGGGCGCGCGGCCTGCAACTCGGCGGCGGCGAAATCGGCGCGCGCGAGGCGCCGGCGCTTTAGCGCGCCGCAACGCGTTTGATCGACCGCCGTCAAAGCTGGTATTGACGCACAATCAGCGCCAACGTTTGCGTGTGGTAGGGGATAGGGCGATCGGCATGACCGTGAAATCGTTGCTTGACGTATCAACCGAGGTCGCCGAGGCGCTCGCCGGCAATCGGCCCGTCGTCGCGCTCGAATCGACGATCATCACTCACGGCATGCCCTATCCGACCAATCTCGAGACGGCGCTGATGCTCGAGAATGCGGTGCGTAGCCAGGGAGCGACGCCAGCAACCGTCGCTGTCCTCAACGGGCGCTTCAAGGTCGGCCTGACGCGCGGCGAGCTGGAGAGGCTAGCGCGCCTCTCCGGCGGCGTGGTCAAGGCGTCGCGGCGCGATCTGGCCGCCGTCGCGGCGCGCCATGGCGCGGCCGGCACCACGGTGGCGGCGACGATGTACATCGCCGAGCTCGCCGGCATCGAGATCTTCGCCACCGGCGGCATCGGCGGCGTGCATCGCGGCGCAGAGGAAACCTTCGACATCTCAGCCGACCTCGTCGAGCTGTCGCGCACCAAAGTCGCGGTCGTCTGCGCCGGCGCCAAGTCGATCCTCGATATTGACAAGACGCTCGAGTATCTCGAGTCGCACGGCGTCGCCGTCTGCGGCTTTCGCTGCGATGAATTCCCGGCCTTCTACGCCCGCTCGAGCGGCTTCAAGCTCGACCATCGCTGCGACGGGCTGCACGATGTCGCCCGCATGGTGAGGCTGCAACGCGAAATCGGCCCCGGCGGACTGCTGATCGCCAATCCGATTCCCGAAGACAAGGCGATCGACCCGCAAGTCATCGAAGCGCGCATCGCCGAGGCGGTCGCCGAAGCCAAGGCCAAGGGAATCGCCAAGAAGGAAGTCACGCCGTTCCTGCTCGGCCGGGTGGTCGAGCTGACCGGCGGGCGCAGCCTCGAAGCCAACATGGCGCTGGTCGAGAACAACGCGATCGTCGCGGCGCAAGTCGCGGTCGAGCTGACGCGCCTGTGATCGAAGGTCGGCCGGCGGCCGCTGCGCCGCGCATTCTGGTCGTCGGCGACCTGATGATCGACACGATCGTCAAGCCGGAGGGGCCGCTCGCCCGCGGCTCGGATCGGCGCGCAGCGATCGTTGACCGGCCCGGCGGATCGGCGGCCAATCAAGCGGCTTGGCTCGCCCATTTCGGCGCCGCAGTCGATTTCGTCGCCCGCGTCGGCGCCGCCGACCGTCGCCGCGAGACCGCGCGGCTGAGGCGCGCCGGCGTCACGCCGCATCTTGTCGGCGACCCGCAGCGCGAAACGGGCCGACTGATCGCGCTGGTGGAAGCGAGCGGCGAACGCAGCTTTCTGACCGACCGTGGCGCCAATCTCGCGCTGTGCCGGCGCGATCTCGCCGACACGCTGGTCGACGGCGCGGCGATGGTCCACCTCTCTGGCTACAGTTTCTTCGCGCCGGGCCCGCGCGAGGCGGTCATGGGCCTGATTGCGCGCGCCAGCGGCCGCCCGGTCGGCGTCGATCCCGCCTCGGCCGAATTCCTGCGCGAAGCCGGCCCCGACAATTTCCTCGCCTGGACGCACGGCGCGACGACGCTCTTCCCCAACGCCGAAGAAGCGGCGGTGCTCGCCGGAACCGACGATCCCGAGGCGCAGGGCGCGCGGCTCGCTGCGCATTATCCGCTCGTCGTCGTCAAGCGCGGCGCGGCAGGCTGCGAGGCGTTCGCCGGGGAGCAACGGTGGCGCGCCGCCGCGCCGCCAGCCGAAGTCAAGGACAGCACCGGGGCCGGCGACGCTTTCGTCGCCGCGTTTCTCGTCGCCCGCCTCGCCGGACGGCCGCTTGAGCGCTGCCTCGCCGAGGGCGCCGCCGCCGGCGCCGTGGCGACTGAATTCGTCGGCGGACAGCCGGAGGCCCGCCGCGGCCACGAATGAGGTTTGCATTCGCGCAAGGAATAGGGCTGGAATTGGCGGCTTTGTATCCCCAAATGCAGCGCTTCCGATCGTCGCGAGGCCCGCCGCCATGACTATCCGACCCGTCAAACGCATCAGCCAATCCCGTCCCACGATGGAGGGCGCCGGCGTCAAGCTGAGGCGGGCGTTCGGCTTCGGCGACACGTCGGACTTCGATCCATTCCTCATGATGGACGATTTCCGCAACGATCGACCGAGCGACTATCTCGCCGGCTTTCCCTGGCACCCTCACCGCGGCATCGAGACGATCACCTACGTGCTCGCCGGTTCGGTCGCCCACGGCGACAGCCTCGGCAATAGCGGCGTGCTCGGCGCCGGCGACGTGCAATGGATGACCGCCGGGCGGGGCATTCTCCACCAGGAAATGCCGAAGGGAGACACGGTCGGCCGCATGCACGGCTTCCAGCTATGGGCCAACCTGCCCTCCAGCCTGAAGATGACCGCGCCGCGCTACCAGGACGTTCCGAGTGCGGCGATTCCTGAGATCGTCGACGACGATGGCGTTTCGGTCCGGGTGATCTGCGGTGAATTCTGGGGCCAGAAAGGCCCGGTCGACGGGGTCGCCGCCGACCCGCGCTATCTCGACATCACTGTCCCGCCGGGCAAGCGCAAGGTCCTGCCGGTCGAGACCTACCGCCAGGCGTTTGCCTATATATTCCAGGGCTCAGCGAACTTCGGCGGCGCTTCGCAACCGTTTGGCGCGCTCCCCGAGGAACTCATCGGCGGCGAAGAAGTGCTGGTGCGCGATGCGGTCGGCGATCGTTCGCTGGTGGTGTTCGACTCCGGCGACGAGGTCGTCGTCGAGGCAGGCGAACAGGGCGTGCGCTTCCTGTTCGTCTCCGGCAAGCCGCTGCGCGAGCCGATCGCTTGGCACGGGCCGATCGTCATGAACACCCAGGCTGAGATCCGTCAGGCGCTCACCGACCTGCAGGATGGGTCGTTCATCCGCTGACGGACATGGACCGGCGCGCGCGAAGACTTCAGCCGCGCGCCGGCCTGAACATCCGCATGAGTACGTCGTCCCGCCAATAGAAGTGGTGCCACAATGCGCCGGCCACGTGCAGCGCGACGAGCGCCATGAGCGCGAGACGGGTCAGGAACTCGTGCAAGGGCGCCAGCGCGGGATACGCGAAATAGACGACGAGGCCGATCAACGCCGCCCCGATCATGTCGAGATAGAGCCCGACGTGCACAGCGGCAGCCAGCCAGCGCAGCGGCGCGGACTCGGCCTCAGGAGGAATCGGCGCGCCGAATCGCCAGCGCAGGACGAGTCTGCAGAGCATCGCTGCCAGAATCGCCAGCCCGACGACGATATGGATCGCGATCCAGGCCGCCCCGACGCTCGAAGCCGAGCCCTTGAGGTCGGCGAGGAACCTCTCTGTCGTCTGGTCGCCGCTGAAGAACAGGAACAGTACGGCGACGACGACGAACCAGTGCAGCGCGATCTGCGACAGTCTGTAGCCCTTTGGCGGCGAACCCGGCATTCCAATCCCTCCTTTTCCTACAGACCAACAGGGCGTTAGAGCGCGTCGCCGTTGGATTGCGCCGCTCTCAGCCATCGTTGCTTCGCTTCGCTCGCAATGACGTCGGAAACGATTCGACTTCCATCATGGTCTAGCGCAGAGCGCGTTACCGCGCCAAGGCGGCGCGATAGATGGCGAGCGTCTTCTCGGTCATCTGCTCGAGCGAGAAATTCGCTTCGACATGGGCTCGGGCGCGCAGCGCGATGGCGTCGCGCGCAGTGGCGCCGAGCATCAGCGCGCTTTCCAGCGCGTCGGCGAGCGCCGACGCATCGCCCGGCGGGACGCGCCAGCCCGTGCGCGCCTGCGCCGGCGCCTGCGGCGGCGCGAGAACGGTCTCCGGCGCGGCGCCGGAATCGGAGACCACGACCATCGTCCCCATCGCCTGCGCCTCGACGGCGCTACGGCCGAACGCCTCCGGCGCGGTCGACGGCACAGCCACGACGCTGGCGGCGACGAGCGCCGCCGGCATGTCGTGGCAATGGCCGACGCGCGAGACGATGCTTTCGAGACCGGCGCGGCGGATGCGCGCGTCGAGATCGCGCGCGTAGGCGTCGCGGCCCTGCGCGTCGCCCGCCAGCATGCATCGCACGTCGGCGACCCCGCGCTCCTTCAAAATGCGCGCCGCCTCGATAAGCACCCTCTGTCCTTTCCACTCGGTCAGCCGCGCCGCGAGCAGCACGACCCGCTCGTGCGGCGCGACGCCCCAGGCTTCGCGCAACCGCATCACCCGCGCCCGCTCGACCGCCGTCGGGGCGAAGCGCGCGAGGTCGGTTCCGCGCGGAATGACGGTGAGACGGCCACGCGCGAACGGATAGACGCGCTCGATCGCGTCGGCGGTGAACTGCGAATTGGCGATGACGATATCGCCGCGCGCCATCACCGAATTGTAACGCAGCTTGAGCGCCGAGCGACCGCTATAGGCGCCGTGATAGGTCGTGACGAATGGCCGTCCCGTCTTGCGGCAGGCGCCGAGCGCCACCCAGGCCGGGGCGCGCGAACGGGCGTGGACGAGATCGATCCCCTCTTCGGCGATCAACCGCGCGAGGCGCGGCACGTTGAGGGCCATTGCAAACGGGTTCTTGGTCGCGGCGGGAAAAGGCGCAAGCACGCCGCCGACTGCCTGCAGCTCGCTCGCCAGCCTTCCGCCTTCCGACGCGACCAGCGCACGCGCCCCTGCCCGAACGAGCGCGGCTGCGACGTCAATGGTGGTGCGCTCGGCGCCGCCGGCGTCGAGGCGGGGGATGATTTGCAGAATCGTGCGCCCCGCGAGCGAGGCGCGCTCGGCGCGGCCAAAAGGGGCAAGCGTCCCGACGCTCACGCGCTGCGCTCGGCATTGACGGCCGCCGCCGCGTCGGCCATTCCGGCCATGCCAGCAAAAACGAAGCCCAGACGAATCATGGGGTCGATTTGACCGTGATCCACGACGAACCGCAATTCCTTGAAGTCGGCACGGGGCCGGCTCGTCGCCGTATCGCGTTTCGCCGCCGCGCGCCAGCGCGCAACGACCTGCCGGGCGTCGTCTGGCTGACCGGCTTCGCCTCCGACATGGACTCGACCAAGGCGAGCGCGCTCGACGCCCACTGCGCTGAGCGTGGCCAGGGGCTGCTGCGCTTCGACTATTCCGGCCACGGCGCCTCAAGCGGGCGGTTCGAAGACGGGACGGTCTCGCAATGGCTCGAGGACGCGTTGGCGGCGATCCGCGCCGAGACCGCGGGGCGGCTGGTGCTCGCTGGCTCGTCGATGGGCGGCTACATGGCGTTGCTCGTCGCCCGCGCGCTGGCCCAAGTAAGCGAAGCGGTGCGGCTCGCCGGCATGGCGCTCATCGCGCCGGCGGTCGACTTCACCGAGGCGCTGATGTGGGGACAGGCGAGCGAGGTCGAACACGCCGAGCTGATGGAGACAGGCGTGTGGCAACGCCCGTCGGAATATTCCCAATCCGGCTATCGCATCGCGCGCGGGCTGATCGAAGACGGCCGACGCCATCTGCTATTCGGGGCGACCATCCGCAGCTATTGTCCAACCCGCATCTTGCAGGGCATGCGGGATCCGGACGTCCCCTACCGTCACGCGCTCGACCTGGTCGAACACATGGCGGGCGACCCGGTGACGCTGACGCTGATCAAGGACGGCGACCATCGTCTGTCGCGTCTGCAAGATCTCGCGCTGATCCTCGAGGCGATCGACAGTTTCGCCTGAGCGGCGTCAGACGGCTTCGGCGCCGAAGCGGTGCAGCTCAGCGCCGTTGGCGCGCAACCACGCCTCGGCACGCTCGGTTTCCGGAAAAAGCCGCCGAGTCACTTTCCAGAACATCGGGGAATGGTTCATGTGGGCGATGTGCGCCACTTCGTGCGCCGCGAGATAGTCGAGGATTTCCGGTGGCGCGAGGATCAGCCGCCAGGAAAAGTTGAGCCCGCCGGTCGTCGAGCACGAGCCCCAGCGGCTCGTCGGGTCGCGCAAGGCGATGCGGCGCGGCGCGACGCCGAGCCGCCTGGAATGGCGCGCCACCGCCGCATCGAGGTCCTTGCGCGCCTCGCGCCTGAGGAAGTCGGCGACGCGGCGCGCGATGAACGGCGCTTCGCCGGCGACGCAGATCACCGGCCCCTCGGGCCCCGCCTCCGTCCACGCTACGCCGCGCGCGCCGGGCCGATGAACGATCGTGTGGTCGATTCCGCGCAGCGGCGTCACCGCGCCGGCGGCGAAGGCGACCGGCCGCGGCAACCGCGCCAACCGAGCGCCGATCCAGGCCGCATGCCGTTCGGCGAATTCGCGTGCCGCGCGCAGCGAGCTTCGCTCGGGCATGGTCAGCAAGACGTCGCGACTCGCGGTTCGCACCCGCAGCGTAAACCGCTGCGAGGTCGTCACGCGCTTCAAGGCGACGCGGTAAACCTCCCCCGCGTGCGCGACATCGATGTGCGCGATCGGGTCGGGCGACGTTCGGCGTTCGAACAGACGCAGCATGGTGGCAAGCTAGCCTGACGACGCTGCGAGTCGCCAGCGTTTTCGCTCCTTTGAGCCGATCAGCGCAACCGGATGTCCGGCCGCGGGGCGGGTTTAAGCTGGCCCGGCAGACCGGCGACGACGGCGATGACCGCGTCGCAGACGGCGGCCGCCTGCTGGTTGAGCCGCCCCTGCCAGTCGCGGAAGGCTCGGCCAAGCGGGGTCGCCGGGACAACCCCCGCTCCGACCTCATTGGCGATCAGCAGCGCCGGACCGCCAAGACCGGCAATAACCTCAGTGAGCTCAGATATTTGCGCCTCGACATCGCGCCCCGCGAGGATCAGGTTGCTGAGCCACAGGGTCAGGCAATCGACCAACACCACCCGCCCCGACCGCGCCTCGGCCCGCAACGCGGCGGCGAGATCCAGCGGCTCTTCGCGGGTCCGCCAGCCCTCGCCCCGCTCGCGGCGATGGCGGCCGATGCGCTCGGCCATCTCAGCGTCGCCGGCCTCGGCGGTGGCGAGATAGAGCCGGTCCGCAGCCGTCGCCTCGGCCAGCGCGAGCGCGTAGCGGCTCTTGCCGGAGCGCGCGGCGCCGATCACCAGGACCGACCGGCAGGCGACTGAGGGAAGCAAACTCTCCATGCGCCTCGATCTCATGCGCGGCGGCGCGATTCAATCCGGGCTTTACTGCGGCGTAGCGGTTTGCTCCAATCCGCCACGCCCTGCTCGCCATCGATCCCGAGGTCGACATTGCCCGATTCTCTCGATCAAGCCCTGCACGACTGGCGCGACTTCTACATATTGGGCGGCACAGCGGGCGCGACCCTGGTCGGCCTGATGTTTGTCTTCGCTTCGATTGGCGCGAGCCAGCTCGCCCGCCGGAACATGGGGGCGATGCGCGCCTTCATTACGCCGACGGTCGTACACTTCGGCGCCGCTCTACTCATCTGTCTGATTTCGATCATGCCCGGCCACAGCGATCGCAGCCTCGGCGGCGCGCTCGGCGTCGGCGCGTTGATCGGCGGCGCTTATTGCTGCCAGATCTTACTCCTCATCTTTCGCAGCTTCGCCGCCGGTCTGGCGTGGGAGGATCGCCTCTTCTATGCGCTGATTCCGTTCGCAGGCTACCTACTCCTGCTCGCTTCTGCTGCGTTTGAACTCGACGAACGTCCGGCGGACGCCAACGTCCTCGCCGGAATTGCGATCATCGTCCTCATCGTCGCCGGGTTGCGCAACGCCTGGGACATGACGGTGTGGATGACGACGCGCGAAGCGAACGCCGCCCCGCCGGCAGCCGAAAGCGGCTAACGACCACGGCGCCATATCCACAGCCGGGCGTCTTGGGTTAAAAGCGCGCCGGACAATTCAGCGGACTCCCATGAACTCTCTATTCGCCGGGCTCGGCGTCAGCGTCTTCGAGGTCATGTCGCGGCTGGCGCGCGAGCGCGACGCGGTCAATCTCGGCCAGGGCTTCCCCGACGACCCCGGCCCTGCCGACGTCCGCGCGAAAGCGGCTGAGGCGGTCGTCGACGGCTGGAATCAATATCCGCCGATGCTCGGTCTGCCAGAGCTGCGCGCGGCGGTCGCCACGCATTACCGGCGCCATCAGGGACTCGAGCTCGATCCCGAACGCGAGGTGATGGTGACCTCGGGCGCGACCGAAGCGATCGCCGGGGCATTAATGGCGTTGATCGAGCCGGGCGACGAGGTCGTGCTGTTCCAGCCGATGTACGACGCCTATCTGCCGCTGGTGCGCCGCGCCGGGGGCGTGCCGAAGTTCGTCACGCTGAAGCCGCCGCGCTGGACGTTCGACGAGGACGATCTCGCCGCCGCCTTCTCCGATCGCACGCGCGTCGTCCTGTTCAACAATCCACTGAATCCAACCGGCGTTGTCTATGGCCGTGAGTCGCTCGAGATTCTCGCCCGCGCCTGCGTCAAATACGACGCGATCGCCGTCTGCGACGAGGTTTGGGAGCATGTGGTGTTCGACGGCCTCAGCCATCTGCCGCTGATGGCGATGGCCGGCATGCGCAAGCGTACGGTCAAGATCGGCTCGGCCGGCAAGATTTTTTCCTTGACCGGCTGGAAGGTCGGCTTCGTCTGTGCCGCGCCCGAAATCCTGCGCGTCCTGGCCAAGGCGCACCAGTTCATCACCTTCACCACGCCGCCCAACCTGCAGACCGCGGTCGCCTATGGGTTGGCCAAGGACGATTCCTATTTCACCGCGATGCGCGCCGGCTACCAGCGCAGCCGCGACCATTTCGCCGCCGGCCTTGCGGCGCGCGGCTTTTCGGTCCTGCCGAGCGCCGGCACCTATTTCCTCAATGTCGACCTTGCGCCGCTCGGCTGCGACGACGACGTCGCCTTCTGCCGCGATTTGGTGGAGCGGCACGGCGTCGCCGCGATTCCGGTCTCAGCCTTCTATGCCGCGGCGCCGATCCGCACCGTCGCGCGCTTTTGCTTCGCCAAGCGCGACGCGACGCTCGACGCCGCTCTGGCGCGGCTCGAAGGCGTCGCGAGCGAGGCGCAAGCGTGACGCTGGCTCGATTGGTTGTGCTCGCCGCCGGCCTGTGGGCTTCCGCGGCCCTGGCTCAGAACGCGACGCCGTTCGCGCCGCCGCCGCCGCCCCCAGCCAAGATCATCCGCTTGCTGGCCCCGCCCGCCATGTTTGATCTCGACGCGCTCCAGGCGTTCGAGGGCGAGAGCGGCTATCAGGTGGCGTACGACGCCTACGAGGGCGCGCTCGACCTCGCCGCGAAATGGCGCGACGGCCCTTACGATCTCGTCGTTCTGTCGGGACCCGCTCTGGCGCGCGAAATCGCCGCCGGCGCCCTGGCGCAGCTCGACAAGGCGCGCCTCGCCAATGCGAGCGGCGTACGGCCGACGGCCCTCGCCAAGCTCGCCGCCTACGATCCGACCGGCGCCTACGCCTTGCCGCTGGGCTGGTACGCGACGGGTCTGGTCTACGATGCGGATAAGGCCGCCAAGCGCATTGGCGGCGCGCCGGCATCGTGGAACGCGGTGTTCAACCCTGCCGAAGCGCGCAAGATGGCGGATTGCGGCGTCGTCCTGCCCGACGACCGCGACGCCTTGTTCGTCGCCGCCTGGCGAGCCATGGGCGTCGATCCGGCGCGTGCGACCGTGGCTCAGGTCAAGAGCGCCGGCGCATTGATTGACCGCAGCCGCAAGACCGCCCGCGCCTTTCCCGTCGCCGACGTGGCGAGCGCGTTGGCGAGCGGCGCCGCTTGCATCAGCGTCGGCGACGCCGGCGAGGCAGCGGCGGCGACCGCGCGTAGCCGGGAGGGCGGCAACGGAGCCGACATCCGTTTCGCGCTGCCCAAGGAGGGCGGCGGGCTGGCGATGGGAACCTTCGCTATTCCGCGCGACGCGCCCCACGGGGAGCAGGCCCACGCGCTGCTCAACTTTCTGCTGCGCCCCGATAACGCCCGTCGTAACGCCGACGCGGCGAGGCTGGTCGATCCCGAGGCTGCCGATCAGGACGAGACGTTGAAGCGTCTATCGCCGCAAGGCGCCTATGACGCTCGAATCGCGCCGCTCGCGCAGGCCGAATGGGAAAGGCTCGTCACCGGCAAAGCTGAAGCCTCGCCGCCGTCGAAATCGGGCGGACGAACGCCGCCTGCGCAGGTAAAAGCCCAAGCTCCGAAACCGAAGAAGCCCAGAAAGATGCGATGAACCCTCACGCGCAGCGCGCAATGACAGCGACCGAATGGGGGCTGTTGCTGCTGCTGTCGCTCATGTGGGGTGGTTCATTTTTCTTCATCGGAGTTGCTGTTAAGGGCCTGCCGCCATTCACGATTGTCGCGGCGAGAGTGTGCATCGCCGCCACCTTGTTGTGGCTCGCCGCCCCGCTCAGCGGCGTTTCCGCGGCGCGGCTGCACCGGCAGGCGCCGGCGTTGATCCTGCTCGCGCTGCTCAACAACGTCGCGCCATTCTCGCTGCTGACATGGAGCCAGACCCATCTGGCGAGCGGCCTTGTCTCGATCCTCAATGCGACGACCCCGGTATTCACCGTCGTCGTCGCGCATCAGTTCACGGTCGAAGAGAAACTCGACCCGCGCCGTCTCGGCGGCGCATTGATCGGCTTCGCCGGCGTTGCGGCGATGATCGGCCCGGCGCTGCTCGGCGGGTTCGCCGACCATCTCGTCGCTGAGCTGGCGGCGCTGCTCGCGGCGCTCTCCTATGCGGCGGCGAGCGTCTTCGCCCGCCGGTTCCGCCGAATTGGCCTGACGCCGATCGAGGTCGCGACCGGCCAGGTCACCGCGTCGAGTTTTGTGCTGCTGCCGCTGGCGGGGCTGGTCGACGCGCCCTGGCGGCTGCCGGCGCCAGGCGGCGCGGCGATTGCCGCGATTGTCGCCCTGGGAGCCGTGTCGACCGCCCTCGCCTATGTCGTCTATTTCCGCATCCTCGCCGGCGCCGGCGCGATCAACGTGGTGCTGGTGACCCTACTCGCGCCCGCCACAGCAATTCTCCTCGGCGCCGCCATTCTCGGCGAAAGCCTGGCCGCCCGGGACTTCTTAGGTCTCGGCCTGATCGCGCTCGGCCTCGCCGTTATCGACGGCCGCCTGCCCGCGGCGGCGCGAGCGCAGATGACCGCGGCAAGGCGGCGTTAAGCGCGCGGGCGCGCACGACTCCCCAATCGTCCGGACGCAGGATAGGATTGCCGCCCAGGAGACGGGCATGGCGATTGAGCGCGACAATCCCGGCGACCTCGCTCGACGCGTCGCGGAACGGCGCGGCCGGCGTTCGAATCCCAAACCGAATACCGATCAGTGGCGGCGCGAATCCTTTTGCCTGCCGCGCCCGCAGGCGCGCGCCAAGGCGCGTGAATTATTCGAGCGCTATCCCAAAGCCGCCTACATGACGGAAATCGAGTTCTGGAGCGAACGCGACGACGGCCAGATCGAATTCGTCGTTCGTCGCCTGCCCAGCGCCGACTGAAGGCCTCGCCGCAGCGTTAGTTCGGCTCGGCCAAGCAGGCTGAATGGTGTCTATGGTCGCCGAATTGTGGCGACTTTCAGGATAGTTTTAAACGTAAATAAATCATTTACCAATATCGACTTGCGCTAAAATAGGCTATTGGTAACTATTCATCAGAATAAATGATGGTTATTGCACTGCACTTCATGCGTAAACGAGTTTATCTCTCGACCAGATTACTTTCCCATTATCGCCAGATTCCCGCCACATTCCCTCTCTGTGTTGTGATCAATGGGTCACAGACTTCCGGGGCCCAGGGGGTTATATTCCGATTATGGCCGGCGGGGTGATGCAGAATTACCTCCGTTAGGGTTGGTAACGAGGAGATCGCGATGAAGAAGGTTTTGTTGGCCGCGTTGATGGCCGGTGTGGCGTCGAGCGCTATGGCCGCCGACCTCCCGACCCGCAAGGCGCCCCCGGCGCCTGCGCAGTATTACGCTCCGACGGTTTTCAACTGGACGGGGTTCTATGTCGGCGTTAACGGCGGTTGGGCCGGCGGCTCCAGCGGCGCTGATTTCGGCAGCCCGAATGGTGGCCTGATCGGCGGCACGGTCGGCTACAACTACCAGATCGGCCAGTTCGTCCTCGGCCTCGAAGGCGATTGGGATTGGGCCGACCTGAAGAAGAGCGGCGTCAACGCGCTCGGTTCCTACGACAACAAGATCGACCAGGTGCTGACCGCCCGCGCGCGCGCCGGCTACGCCATCGACCACGCCCTGCTGTTCGTCACCGCCGGCTACGCCGGCGCCGAGGACAAGATCAGCTTGCCCGGCTTCGCCTCGTCGACCGATTGGCGCAGCGGCGGCGCTTTCGGCGGCGGCATCGAATACGCGTTCACCAACAACATCTCAGCCAAGGCT
>Ga0182014_10005457_pt1 | contig 14109 bp, 14 predicted proteins | sample 612S2DmetaG_FD_120489 | JGI IMG/M metagenome (GOLD analysis project Ga0182014, IMG submission 120489) | Permafrost microbial communities from Stordalen Mire, Sweden - 612S2D metaG | ecosystem: Environmental > Terrestrial > Soil > Wetlands > Permafrost | place: Sweden: Stordalen | collected... | reverse complement strand
ACTAACATTGGGATGTCTGAGGAGGTCGGATTTGCCTTCCAGGCTTAATAAGGAAGGTGTTACGCGTTAAACATTTGTGCTCCGTGGAAATCCAGGCTAGTCAGCATATGTCGGTCAGTCAAATCGCAACGCGATTAGGAAAATCTGTCTCCACTGTAATACAGGAAGCCGCAGCGGCCGGGATAAACCTCAACGCCCCTTCATCCAGGACAGCAACCGGGAATTCAGCCATCGGCAATAATGTCAATGCGACGGCTTAATTTCCGACCTTCCGGATTTAAGGTCGATTCGCGCTTTGAAGGTGTTAAGTCCCCCTTATATTCTCAAGGGAGACTTAGCACGGTCTCAAATTTTAAAAGCAAATTTTAAAAGCCCCATCTTGCAACAATAAGTAGCCCAATAGGCTAACCTCACTCAGAAAATCAAAGGGCATTGCTAAGCAGCTGCTTCAATTATTACGGATTAAAGGTTAGCAGGGATATAATGCCTGAATGCTCCTTTTTTTCTGTTTTCTCAAGGTCCATGTGATTTCTTTGCAACGCGGATTATTATTGCTTTCCCCTGAGCTGCCATTCGTTTTGCAATCCATTGTGTTTCGCTCCTTTCGGGTCAGCTGATTGCGTCCTATGGCGATAACTTGCCATTCCATGAAACCAAAAAACAGTCGGACGTATAATGCCTTATGATCTTAATGTCTGAATTACCTTGAACCGGCAACATGCACTTTTAGATCGGAAACTGGGGTGTGAAGCGCGTAAGATGGATTGAAACGACCACCTTTTACAACCGACGCCGTCTCAAACTGAAACCGGCTTTGTCTACTTTTTTGCCCATGTCTCCCCAATCGTAACTTCCACTTCAACCGGAACTTTACCGAGATAAGCTTTGCCGGCCTGAATCATGGTCTCTCGTAAAATGACGGCTGCATCATTTGCCTTCTCTTCAGGCACTTCGAGGATCATTTCATCGTGCACTGTTCCGATGATCCAAGCTCCCGTTTCTACCAGTCTTTGCGGGAGCAGGCTCAATGCCTTTTTCGTTATATCTGTGGCCGTCTTTTTAACGGATGTGTTGTAGAGTGCGCCCTGAAAACGCAAAAACCGGTCCCATCGACGTATAACTTGTTTATTCCAACCGGAGATCTTATGTTTTTTTCGGTTTCAGGCGCACAACTAAAGTTTTTTAGGGCAAAGCCCCCCCGAAGAAGCGGTTGGGATGGTTGGCACTGAAGTTGGTGCATTATTCCGGATAAGCTGTTCCAGTCATTAAATTGGTCTGTATGCTCACTCAAATTAAAGGAGATAGTACCAATGATCCCAGAAAAACTTCTGGAAATACTGAAAAAAGACGGCATCGTTGCCATCGCTACTCTGGGCCAGGATGGGCCGCATATGGTCAACTCGTGGACCAGTTACGTGCGAATATCCGCCGATGGCCGGTTGCTGATTCCTGCCGGTTACATGCATCGCACCGAGGCGAATGTTGCCTTCAACCCTAACGTATTGATTACCCTGGCAAGCAGCAAAGTGCAAGGTTTGCATGGAGCGGGCGCAGGCTTCCTGGTCAAAGGCAAGGCAGCGTTCATAACGTCTGGACCGGACTTTGATTTGCTAAAGTCGAAATTCGATTGGTTACGCGCCACATTGGCTGTTACGCCCGATTCTATAACTCAGACGTGGTAGCTGAAAGAGAACGGGGGAACAGGCGCTTCATTGGCTTTAGGTGCCTTGCGGAAGCACTCATCATCAGTGCCAGTTTCCCCAAATCTAACCTCGAGTCTCTGCTTTTCCGCATCAAATCTTTCTGCGAGTGGACCCAGAGTATCAAGGTCAATCAGCATCCCTCTTAATTCCATCTCAACAACTGTGGGAAGGCAACCAAATTCCAACTAATATGTGAATTCACCTCAAGCGGCAACATGTCGAACGAGATCGGAACCTGGGGGTGTGAATCGCCCAGGATTGGATTGAAACGACCACATTTTACAACCGACGCCGTCATGAAACAGAGGCTGGGTTTGTCTACTTCTCTGCCCATGTATCCCCAATCGTAACCTCCACTTCAACCGGAACTTTATCGAGATAAGCTTTCCCTGCTTCGATCATGGTCTTTCTTAGAATGGCGGCGGCATCATTTACCATCTTCTCAGGAACTTCGAGAATAATCTCGTCATGCACCGTTCCAATGATCTTGGCTCCGGTATTGGCTAATCCTTGTGGAAGTAATGCCTGCGCCTTCTTTGTGATATCTGCGGCTGTCCCTTGAACCGGCGTGTTGTAGAGTGAGCCCTGAAACTGCAAAACCAGCCTCGTTGACCTCTCGGTTGCATGTCCGATTGGGAAATCTTATGTTTTTGCTGGGTTTGGAGTTGTTCCAGAAGTTTTTCGGCAGAATCCGGTCCAAGAATGCGGTTTTGATACATGGCGCCCAACTTGATGCAATATTCCTATTAAGACCGAAGGAGACTCGCTGTGGACATTTTCTCCATCATCAAAGGAAGGCGAAGTTGCCGCGCCTTTCTACCAGAGCCTATACCAAAAGAAACGATTGCGATGATCCTGAAAGCCGCAGTATGGGCTCCTTCGCCAATGAATGCACAACCTTGGGAATTCATCGTGATCACCAGCCAGGAAACCAAGAAAACGATTTTCTCGGAGGCCGAAACACTAAAGCAGGATTTGTTTCAAAAGAGCGGATGGAAATGGTTGGGACGCTACAATGTTGATTTTCTGCTCTCTGCTCCTGTAATAGTGGCTGTAGTGGGAGATCCAGACAAAACAGGGGCAGATAAGTTTATTGAAGGTGGCGGGATTGCTTACCAGCACGCCTGTGCAGCGGCAGTTCAGAACATGCTTCTTGCGGCCCATGCTCTGGGACTTGGAAGCCTATGGTTCACTTTGTTTGAAACTGAAGTTATGCGAAATATACTGGGCGTGGCATCTGGGAAAGTACCTCTGGCGATGGTGTGCCTCGGCAAACCCAGCGGTGAACCGTTGCAGGTGTATCGAAAGGATGCATTGGAAAAAACCCGGTTTATCCGTTGATTTTTGACCTTTCTCCCTTTCAAAAAGCGGCCTGGTTCCCTTTTATCCAGCCAAGCCGCCCTTTGCCTCAACTATCATCTCGTCATGCGTGAGCGATCCGAGCATACGGTACTCCCATTTTTTCAGCAGCCCAGATCAGCGTTTCCTCCATATGTTCATTCCCCAATACGAAATTATCGTCGTTGTCGAAGAATTCCTCACATCTTCGTTTTGTCATCCTAACATCTGGATCTCCAAAGAGAATGGCCTTCATCTGATCACCGTGGATTGAAACGGCGCCGTGGAAGGCGCCGCTACCAAAAACCGGTGTCGCCCCAATCATTACGTCCCTCGTATAAATGCAATCAAAGGCCCCTTGCCGGAATATGGGAACAGATAGAATTCTTCCGGCACTCCGGCAGGGATCGAGCGTTAGTCATAGAATCATTCACACCCTCACCTGCATCACATCAAATAAAGCTTGCCAGCAACTCATCATCCTCATTCAAGCTACTGGATTGACGCAGATTTATCCTGCCGCCTTCAAAATATCCTCAAAGACCCTGGTAAATTGGCCCGATTCCATCGACCGGTCGAATTGTCTCAACCACTTCCTCGTGTACTTGCGGTCAAAATCAGGGTTCTTAAGGATTATTGAATGGACGTCTTCCAGGTCTCTAGGCCGGCCTGCAAAGACCTTGTGGATGATCACGTCCTCAACAGACGCAAACATGACCGGAGCATCCTGAAAGTAAATTGGCTTTGCCCTTTCGATAGCCCGTCTCTCATAAGGGGTGTAAGAAAAGATAAAATCAACCCTTATGGCGGTGTTTCTATCTCTTGTTGGGAGGACGAATGTTTTTTGCGCAAAAGCCCTGAAATCTTCGGGGATGACATCGAGGTCAATGTCCTTGACTGCTTTAAGGGCGCGCTCCAGCTCATCGATATTCACTCCGAGAGTGATATCTATATCCTTGGTCATTCTTGGCATACCATAGAGCAGTACAGCCTGCCCCCCGATAATCATATAAGGCAGGTCGTTCCGTTTCAGCGCACGTGAGATTCTGATGATGAGTTCATTAAACATGGTTCAATATCTTGGCGATCCTTATATCCACTTCGATCCCATCGAGGGGATCTTTGAGCGGAAGCACCCCAAGTTGAACGCCTTCCTTCCACATTTCTTCAAACAGCTTGAGGGATTCAAAGTAATCGGGTTTTTCCATCCTGAGATATGCCTTGTCGAATTCGAACAGAAGTTGGCCGTCTTTTACCATACGTCCTCCTGAGCTATTCCGGTTCAGGTTCGCTGGAAAAACTTCGCCGGCAACTCCTCGTTGACCGGCTTCATGAATGATCGGGGTGGAAAGAAACTGATTGGAATTATTCCATAATATGACATCTTCCGACCGGCTGTCCACTGGAAAGATCTTGGGCGCCATCCTCCAGTTTCCGGATGGAGACCCTCTAAGCTTGTCCCGATCCCTTCGACACGCTCAGGGCAGACCTTGCCGAAGGGTCTTTGCGGTTAAATTCCGTCTTTAGGGAAATGACGACAGCATCGGACAAATTGGCGATTACCCGTTTGGATTGGGTCATTTTACCCTTTCTTTTGCAACAAAACTGCTTAAGATGCTAATTTAAAACAACTCTGAAACGGGGAAACACATGATCGGAAACATCACGGAATCCTTGAGGAAACAGCGCGAGTTAATTCTTGAGGAAAGCAGCGAGCAAGCGCTCGATCGCCACACCAGCCTTTTGGAGATCGCTATCATCTCTTTATACAACCGTCTTGCCAATCGGCTCGCCAGCGGCTCCGAGGCATTCCGGGCCGGAGGCGCTATCGCGGCGATCGGCTCTTTTGGACGCGGCATATCGAGCCCGACCCAAGCGGTTCCCATCCTGTGTCTCCAGGCCGATGACTCCGCGATCAAAGACGCCTGGATCGATGAGATCACCGAACCGCTCAGGGAGGCCGGATGGCATGTCGAAGCCTTCCAGGGATCGGCGGCGCAGATAATGGAGATGGCCAGAACGGATTGGGGCTTGTTTTTCAAGCTCATGGACCTCCGCTACATTTCGGGAAACCGCAATCTTGCCGATCGGTTGGATCGGGAAATTGACAATCATATCATCGAAAACCGGGCATTTATTCTCGATTCTCTCCGCGAGTCCATTACAACCCGCAAGAAGCTGCTCGAAAACACTCAGAACTGGCTTGAGCCCGACCTCGAGGAGAATCCCGGAGGACTTTCCGAGATTCGCGCCATCCGCGCCGGATGCCGCATCGAATCCAAGATCCGCAATCTTGAGGACGCAATCTTCCAGGGCTATCTCAGCCGGCAGGAAGTGGACTTTCTTCAGACTGCGGAGAAAGCGTTCTGCCGGTACCTGACGCTTCTGCGGGCCACATCGGGACGGGCGGGCAGCACGCTTCTTTTCGGCGACCAGGAGACGCTTGCCCGCAAGCTGGGGTATGCGGAAAGATCGGGTTTTCTTCCGGTCGAAATTTTCATGCAGCATGTTCACCAGTTGTTTGAAGGAGTCGCCGAGGTTTCGCGAGAATTCTGGGAAAGACTCGACGAGGGCCTTTCCACCGGCGCCGAACAGACCGAAACCGTCATTGAAGAAGGGATGGTCGCCAGGTCCGGAAAGATCCACATCCAGACCGAGCGCTACCCGGCAACGCCGGAACGACTTGTTCACCTCTTTGCAGTGTCCGCCCGGCGCGGTCTTGGGCTGGCGAACGTCACAAGGCAATGGATATCTCACAATAAGAACGTACTCGGCGCGGCTTCGGGAGACCCTCGTGTGAAAGATGAATTCCTGGAGCTGCTCCGGGCCGAGTCGCCCTCGGTCCCGGTTCTGCGCCGCTTCTACGACTACGGCCTGATGACTGCGCTCATTCCCGAGCTTGCCTCGGTCCACGGGCTGGTCCAGCACGACGAATTTCACCTCTACCCCGTCCAGGAGCATCACCTTCGCACTGTCGCCGAGCTAAAGAAGATCATCGCCGGGGCATACTCCGAGGAAGAACCCGAACTCACCATGACGGCCGCCGACCTGGGGGACCCTGCCCCCATGCTGCTCGCCGGCCTGATTCACGATGTGGGAAAAAGTTCGGGCAGCGGTCATGCGGCCAGGGGCGGCGAGATGATTCCCGCTATTGCAAGACGCCTGGGCCTGTCGTCCCAGGAAACCGAGACGGTCCAGTTCCTTGTATCCCAGCACCTGCTTCTGCTGGACAGCGCGTCCATGCGCGACCTGGCCGACTACGAAATGCTATCGAGCTGCACGGCCGCAGTCGGGAGAAAGGAATACCTCGATCAGCTCGTTTTGCTCACTTTTGCCGACATGATATCCACCGGACCCCGCGCAAGGGATAAATGGCGCAATACACCGGTGCTGACCCTCTACCGCAACCTTCGGGCCATACTCGAAAAAGGCGAACCAAGCTCACGGGTCATCTCCGAACGGGCAGCCAGGGTGAAAAAGCAGATCGAGAGCCGCGTTTCGGATCTTCTGGGCCCCGGCGAGGTGGAGAGCTATTTCTCACAGCTCGCTCCGAGGTATCTGATTTCCATATCCCCGGAGGAGATAGTCAAGCATATCCAGTTGGCCCGGAGGCTCCAGGAATCCAAAGGCTCTTTCATCTGGGAGGTTTCCTCCGGGGGGCGCGAAACCGCAGAGATTACCTTCATGAGCTACGACAGACCGGGGCTTCTTGCAAGATCGGCGGGAATCCTTACGCTCCACGAACTCAACATCATCAGCGCCCAGGCATTTACAATGAACGACGAAATCACGCTGCTCCTGTTCCAATGCCGGCTTCCGGAAGGCGAGACGGCGACCGACTGGGAGGCGATGAGGATGGATATGGACCGCCTGCTCAAGGGCAAATTAGCCCTGGACTACCGGATAGCGGCGCATTCGGCGGGAAGGCGGCAGCCAAAAGCGTTGCGGACGGCGCCGAGCGAGATCGTTATCGATAACGAATCCTCGGCGGTGTACACTATCCTGGAAGTATACACGGCAGACCGCATAGGACTTCTTTATACGATTACCAGGACTTTGCACGAACTCCAGATACCGATATCCATAGCCAAAATCACGACCAAGAGCGATCAGGCGGCCGACGCCTTCTACATCAGGAATGAACAGCGGGAGAAGGTTACAGACCCCGAGCAGATCGGGGAGATTAAGAAAGCCCTCCGCTTCTGCCTGGATGGAGAGTCCGAGTGGGAATAGAGTTACAACAATGAACTGAATGGGAGCTAATCTGATGAACTCAGTGCTGCTTGAAAAAGACCCTCCGATTGGCTGGCTCATCCTGAACCGGCCCGAACTCAGGAATGCGCTTTCACTGGAGATGATGGGCTCGGTCCGGGACGCCCTCGATGAGGTTGAGAAGGATCGCCGGATATCCATTCTCATCATTCGAGGGGAGGGCCCGGCGTTCAGCGCCGGGCACGACATTCGGGAAATGACGCAGAAGCATGAGAGCCTTAGCGAATTGCGGGAAATCTTCACCGAGTGCAACAAGATGATGCTCAAGCTCCACGAGCTGCCGCAGCCCGTAATAGCCCAGGTGCATGGGATCGCAACGGCCGCCGGATGCCAGCTTGTCGCAGCGTGCGATCTGGCCGTGGCCGAAACCGGGGCTCGATTCGCCACTCCCGGCGTGAAGATAGGTCTTTTTTGCACCACTCCAATGATCCCCCTGGTCCGGGTAGTCGGCAGGCGGCGCGCCATGGACATGCTTTTGAGCGGCCGCCTTATTTCCGCCGAAGAAGCATTGCAGTTCGGCCTGGTCAACAGGGTCGTCCCACCAGAAAAACTCGCCGAAGAAACCCGCAACTGGGCCATGGAACTGGCGCAGGCAAGTCCGTTTGTCCTCAGCCTCGGCAAGAAGGCCTTTTACTCCCAGGTGGACCTCGACGAAAGGTCGGCTTACGACTACGCCAAAGAAGTCATCGCGATGAATTGCATGGCGGACGACGCGTTCGAAGGAATGAGCGCATTTATCGAAAAGAGAAAGCCTGTGTGGAGCAATAAATAGGAAGCGGGAGGAGTTTTGAGTTTTGAGTTTTGAGTTACTAACAACTACCAACTAAAAAGTCTCCTTGCTCCCTTCCCGACTTTCGTCGGATGACTTCACTCCGGCGGAAGCCGAGTGCCCCGATCTCGTTGGATTTTGGTGTTCTCTGCGCCTTCGAAAAAGGACCGCCCACAAGGGGCTAGACTACGCGGTTCGTTCAAAAAAGGCCGCTCACAAGTTCAGGCAAATTTCATGGCTGGGGATTTCGAGCATCGCTAATATTGGCGCCATCTTGAACACAGCTTAATATCAGCCGCGCATCAGCGCCGGTTTTTTACACTCTTTTGGTCGAGCCACTTTCCATCGGCGCAAACCTTTCTCTAATGTGTTTCCAGCCATCGATTCCTGTCTGCCCTGGTCCAGGTCTGGGTTCTGCCCAGGAGGGGAATTCCCATATAACCCCTTACATCCAGGCGATTCTGTCCAGCCATTGAGAAACTACACCTGTATGTATCTCCATCCTCGGGGTTATAAATCATACCTTTCCAGCAATTATCCCCCTCGTAATGAAATCCGGACATCAGGGGCAAACCGACAAGGGTCCTGTTTCGAAGAGATGGGTCGGGGTTATGCCTGTCCACCTTGGGCCTGCCGGGCGCCTGTTGGTCGGTGGGCGGATAGTTGGGTTCTTGCAGGCCGGAGATTTTTCCGCAGTAGAGTGATCCACATCTGTATATCTCGAAGAGCGCATCATTTTCCGGCGTATTCCAAAAGCCGATTACCGAATCGGCATCGACCGCTCCGGCCGGGGCAGCCATCAGCACTGTCAAAAAAAGCATGAGAAAGGCGATTGTTCCGGACATTGTCAATCCTGCTATCGATCCACGACGGGCCAGGCAATGGGCGCAGCCCACTGCGGATGCGCCTCGGTCCAAAATTATGAAAATAAATCACAAGGATAGCGACAGTAAAGGAAAAAGGGCGATCCCAAGGCGCTTACCCAGGGCTATATTATGCAACCCCTGTGATTGTGTAGTGTAATATGGCGTGTTCAGATAAAAAGAGACCAAATAATCCTGAACCTGGGGATTCGCAACCTGGAAGGAGCCCGTAGACCTTTTTTGCGCCGCCATGGAAGGCGGCGCTACCAACGCAATGGGAGAACAAATTTACCCTGCGGCCTTGAAAGTTGATGAAAAAAAGTTCCGGCTGTACAATTTGAGGTTAGCGAGAAATCGGGATAGGAAAAGGCAGTAAATCATTGAATCCGGTTTTCGGGGAACTATGTAATGAAGTTTGGTTTAGGGGTGCGGGTCGGGGCGGTTTTTCGAGCATTCCGACACAGGAATTATCGCCTTTTTTTCTTCGGCCAGGGTGTGTCTCTTATCGGGACGTGGACACAGCAGGTTGCGCTTAGCTGGCTTGTCTACCGGCTTACCGGCTCGACGCTTCTGCTCGGTGTGGTGGCCTTTTCCAACCAGATCCCCACGCTTTTTCTCGGCCCGCTCGCCGGTGTTGTGGCGGACAGATTCAACCGCAAGCAACTGCTGCTGTGGACCCAGGGGCTTTCCATGGCGCAGGCGCTGGCGCTTGCCGCCCTGGTGCTGACCGGGGCCGTTGAACCGTGGCATATAGTCGTCCTCAGCATTTTCATTGGAACGGTAAACGCCTTCGATATACCCATACGGCAGTCATTTGTGATCGAGATGGTCGAAAGAAGAGAGGACCTCGGGAATGCGATAGCGCTGAATTCGGCGTTGTTTAACAGCGCTCGCTTCATTGGCCCCTCGCTTGCGGGAATCCTTATCTCTACCGTTGGGGAGGGGTTTTGCTTTCTTATCAACGGTATCAGCTACGTGGGTGTCCTGGCTGCTCTTCAGGCCATCAGGGCAGCTCAAAAAGAACGCCGCAGGCAAAATGGTCCGTTATGGGTCGAATTCCGAGAAGCAGTTGACCATGCGCGCAATTTTAAGCCGATTATCGCCATTCTGGCTCTACTCTCGGTGTTCAGCATAGCGGGCACGCCCTATATGGTGCTCATGCCCGCGTATGCCAAAGACGTTCTGCACGGAAGCGCGAATACTTTCGGTTTTCTGATGTCCTCAGCGGGCATCGGGGCGCTCGCCTCCACTCTATATCTTGCTTCCCGCAAAAATGCGCATGGGCTCATAAAAATAATTCCCGCCGCCGCAGGCGCCTGCGGGTTCGCCATTGCAGCGTTCGCGCTCTCTCGCAGTTTCACGTTCTGCGTTGTCTTTCTTTTTCTGACCGGATTTTCGATGATGACCCATGTAGCTTCCAGCAACACGATCATTCAGACTATCGTCGATGAGGACAAACGCGGCCGGATAATGAGTCTTTACGCAATGTCATTCATGGGCGTCATGCCGTTCGGAAGTCTTGCCGCCGGAAGCATCGCGGGAAAAATAGGAGTTCAAAACACGCTGCTGTTGGGGGCGGCCTGCTGCATTGGGGGGGCTTTGATTTTCGCCTTGAAGCTGCCGGCGCTCGTCGAGCGCCTCAAACCCGTTTTTGCCTGCGATGAAACAGATCCCCTGCCCAAACTGCCTTCTAAACCAGGTCGGTGGTCATGAAGTCAAACGTGGAGGGCAAATGAAGTTCGAGGCGGGAGATAAACTGAACGCTGATCCGGGCGTCTCTAAGGGTGCACTCTTTGAGGTGCCCGCCATGTCTGCGGTCGCCGGTCAGGAAATGAAAGTGGAACCCGGGCATGCTGAGGGCTTTGATAAACTTGGGAGTATAAAAGCCGGCAAGGGTCCCGTCCACGTCGCAAAACGTAAACATGGCGGGGCGCACTTCGGTTATAGGCCGGTGATCGGGCTGCTTAGGCACGGACCACATCTTTAACTGAGTGAAAGTTCCATCGATTCGAATTCCATAGAACATGTTTTCAGAGGGGATGATACGTTCCAGGAGAGCCATGAATTCCTGATTATCGAGTTCCCAATCGATCTTTTCGACTGAGGCGGGATTAAAGAAAGTTGCACAGGCAAAAGGGGTCTGCACCTCGTCTGCGACCATGCAGGTCTGCCCGTCCGTCCTTATCTGGTACGCCACTCCGTCGAGCAGCACCATTTCACCGTCAAGATCGTTAAAGGTTCCCAGGCCGAAATCACCGTGCAGTTTAACTTCGCCGATTGTGGCCGTTTCCTTGTATATGCCTTTCATCATCGCATCGGCAGGCGCGGACAGGTAAACAACATCGCCTGGGCCTTCTCTACTCAGGTAGTGCTTCAAGGCTCGTTCCAGCAGGGCTTCAGGCGTCATCGCGGCGCGTGAGCCGGCTGTTTCCAGCCTCCTGGCGAGTTCTTTGCGCAGCGAGATGGAATAGACCTGCTTTTCTTCTTCAATCGGTCCGGTCAAGATCTGCCTCCATTCTTGAAAGTCAGTGCGAGTCATCAATATATCATTATTTGATAGAACGCGTCCGGTCAACAAAATCGTATGGATATTGGACCGGGATATGGTAATTTCTCGTAGTCCGCCCATTAATACATGACCTGCGCCAATTCGAGGGATGGAAGTGAAACGAAGCGCCAGAGACGTGATGTTGTCAGTGGATGCCGACGAGGTTTTCCTGCCGCTCGTGACCGCGTTTGTCGAAAAGGCGGCCAACTGTTTCGGGCTTGGCATGGATGAGTCTCTCATGCTGACCCTTGCCTCGGAAGAGGTATTCATGCACCTGTGCCGGGTAGTGACGTCCTCCGGGGGTCCGGTGGAAATCGTCTGTTCAAACGGCGGCTACTACGCACAGGCAGTTTTCTCACTTCTCACGGACGCCTTCGACATGCGCGCTTTCAATCTTACCGCGACCATATCGATTGAAGACGATGCGGACCTCGAGGCGATGGGACTTGTCATAGCATCAAGATCGGTTGACCGCTTCTTGTTGAACCGCGAAGAGGGACGGGATTTGCGGTTGACGCTCATCAAGGAAAAAACCTATCCCATGCTCATGGAGGCGCCGCCCGCGGCAGTGGGTCCGCTGGCGAAAACCTCGTTGCGACCGCCCGGACCGGAAGAAGTCAAGTTTTTGTCTCAACTCGCCGTATCTTACTACGATACCCGCGACCTATCCGATATCCTCCTCTATCCGGGCAAGCTGGTGGATATGATAAAGGCCGGCGAATACCATTGTCTAGCCGCGGTGGGGAACGCGGGGGAAATCGGAGGAGCAATTTTTTGGCATCCGGTCGGAGAAAATACGGTCGAGTGCTTCGGACCGTATGTTTTCAACCAGGACCCTGCATCGAACATTGCCGAAGAACTCATGGAAGGCTGCATCGGCGCTGTCGCAAGGACTCAGTCTATTGGAATCATCAACACCCGGCCGACGCCGGAATTTTCCAGGCGGTATTTCGAACTCCTGGGGACCCTTGACGATTATGCCCCGGACGGGTCCTGCGCACCGGTGGAAGCATGGTTCAGGCTGCTGCGTGAGGACACGGGCTTAGCGGTCTGGGTCCATCCCGGGCTCGATGCGTTTGTTCGCCGGGAATACGCCAGGCTGGTCCTTCCAAGAGAGATCAGGATAGATCAACCATCAGGAGAGACTTTGCCTCGGCATTCCGTCCTTTCCGCCGAGTTCGACCGTCTTCAGGGGCGTGTGACATTGCGGCCGATGTGGCCCGGCGCAGATGCGGAAGAAAATATCGAACGGCATGTCAGGCTTTTGGAAGGGGAGAAGGTCCTCAACATCCATTTCGCCGTTGACCTCGGGCAGGCATGGCAGAGCGTTTTCATACCCGGTCTTCTGGCTCGGGGATTTGAACCCCGCTTCGTGCTGCCCTATGCGGGAAAAGCTGACCTGGCCGTCTTTCAACTTCGAGGCAGGCACTCATGATGACCGCCCAGCCGCTGGAAACACTCGTTCCCGACTACATCAAGCGTTTCCAGGCCTACATACCCAGCAAACCGGATGACGAACTGAAAAAAATCTATGGCTGTTCGAAGCTCTATCGTCTGAATAACAACGAAAACCCGCTGGGTCCTCCCGAGACGGCTCGAAGGGCAATCGAAGCGTTTCCCCCGGCGCAGGCATCCATCTATCCAAGTGGGGACGCCCATCACTTGAGGTGCAAGTTGGCGGATATCTTTGGGATGCACCCGGACCAGTTTCTGGCGGGAAACGGGGCCAACGAGGTGATCGCCTTTGTAATAAAGGCGTTCTGCCAGCAGGGCGATAATATCATCACGGCGGATAAGACCTTCGCAGTCTATGAATGGGTGGCCGAATTCTCCGGGTTCGAAGCACGCCTCGTTCCCCTGGTGGATTACGGGTTCGATGCTTCAGGGATGATTGACAAGATCGACGAACGCACCAAGATCCTCTTCGTTTGCAATCCCAATAACCCCACCGGGAGTTGGTGGAACGAACGGACGCTTAGTTCTTTTCTCGACCGGATCGACGGAAAGCGCATAGTGGTTGTGGACGAGGCGTACCGGGAATTCGTCAGAAGCGCCGATTTCCCCGATTCAATGGCCCTGATCGGCAAATACCCGAACCTGGTGGTTTTCAGGACCTTTTCGAAGATGTACGGTCTCGCGGGGCTTCGCATCGGCTACCTTGCTGGAAGCAGAGAAGTCGTGGACATCATTCGCCGAACCTGCATCGTTTACTCCGTCAACGCACTGGCGCAGGTAGGGGCTTTCTTCGCCCTGGCCGATAAGGAGCACATCCCGCGCACCCACGAAATCGTCAGCGCAGGCAAACGCTTCCTGCTGAAGGAACTCGATCTCATGGGGCTGCCCTATGTTCACGGAGAGGGCAATTTCGTGATGGCGCGGCTGCCCATGAGCGACAGCCTTGCATACAGGAAGATGATGACGCGGGGCGTTATGGTGCGCGCCATGACCGGTTTTCGTTTTCCGAACTGGATCAGGATTACCGTTTCCTGCCAGGAGGCCCTGGAAGCCTTTGTCGAAGCGCTGTCGGGAATTGTGAAGGACAACGGGGCGCCTTAATATGACGACGCGGGATAATAGAAAACTCTTCACATTTGAATTCCTTTCGCTCAACCTCGT
>Ga0182014_10005456_pt1 | contig 14114 bp, 16 predicted proteins | sample 612S2DmetaG_FD_120489 | JGI IMG/M metagenome (GOLD analysis project Ga0182014, IMG submission 120489) | Permafrost microbial communities from Stordalen Mire, Sweden - 612S2D metaG | ecosystem: Environmental > Terrestrial > Soil > Wetlands > Permafrost | place: Sweden: Stordalen | collected... | reverse complement strand
GCAACCGATCAGCATGGAAACCATTGCTAGCGCCACAACGAGCGCGATGGCCTTGCTGGACTTCTTCATTGAAAAACCTCCCTCGAATTAGTGCCTTTTCATAATGATCGCCTTCACGCCTTCTTGAGCGATCGTGCCATCCTGCTTTACGATCTGAACGAGTAGCTTCAGAACTCCACGGCTGGGATTTTTGCTGCTTGGTATTGTTTCCAATACTTTGAATTTTGCAACGATTGTGTCACCTATAAATACCGGAGCCTTGAATCGCCACTCATCGATGGCAACGAATGCAACTGCGGTGCTTTCGAGAAGTCCGAGCCGAAACAGCAGACCATGCGAAATGGACAGACATAAAAGTCCGTGCACCACTCGTTGTCCGAAATTATTCGTTTTCGTAAATTCTACGCTGGTGTGAATCTCGTTATAGTCGCCGGTCATCGCCGCGAACATAACGACGTCGGTCTCGGTGATGGTCCGGCCTGGTGACGTATACTCCTCACCGACGACATAGTCGTCTAAATATTTACCCACTATAGTTCCTCCTACCAGAAAAAATATTGGCCATGTTGCCAGTGATGAGCCTCCTGTCTTCAGGCCTTCAACAATTTAGAAAGCGTCGACAATTACCTGCCTGAGAGCGCCGACAAACCGACCGTACTGCCAGCTTTCCTGCGTGCGGCTAGCCTGGAGTTCTTTTTCTGGAGAATGTCGTCGCGAATGCCCATTGGCTCAGGTCTGAAGATTCGTCTGTCCATCAACTTTGGCATAACGGGAACGAGCGGTCTAAATTCCATCTGGCTTAGAACATCACGCTCTACATCGATACCAGGCGCGATTTCGCGAAGTATGATCCCGTCGGGCGACAGCTCGAAAACTGCTCTTTCAGTCACATATAGCACCGGGGTGGCATGCTGCTTGGCGAAACGCCCGCTGAATGTGATGTGCTCCACTTCATTAACAAACTTCTTAATCTTTCCTTCGCGGCGTATGTGGACCAGACCGCCGGAGATTTCAAGTTCCAGACCACCGGCCGTAAAAGTACCGCAGTAAACAATGCGCTTCGCTCCCTGAGTGATATTGATGAACCCGCCTGCGCCGGCAATACGGCTGCCGAACTTACTCACATTGACATTGCCGTGCTGGTCAGCTTGCGCCAAGCCAACGAATGTGATATCGATTCCGCCCCCGTCGTAGAAGTCGAACTGATTGGGCTGGTCAACAATGGCCTGTGGATTGAAGGCACAGCCGAAGATCAGTCCGCTCGCAGGAACACCGCCAGTCGCACCCTGCTCGATGGTGAGAACGATCTCTTCCGACAGTCCCTCTTCGTTCGCCACATCGGCGACCGAAGATGACATGCCGTAGCCGAGATTGACAACTCCAGGCACGAGTTCAAATGCGGCACGGCGCGCCACGACCTTTCTCTCGTCGAGCGCCAGAGCGATTGGGGAGTCCGTAATCACCCGTGCTGCGCCACAAAGCGCAGGGTTATACTCGCTCACAAAAGTCTGCCATTGACTCTCGTCGACGACCACGTAATCAACTAGAATGCCGGGCACTTTGACTAGCCGCGGGTCGAGCGAACCCCTCTTTACCTTTCGCTTAACCTGGGCAATCACCAAGCCGCCGCAGTTATGCCCAGCCTGGGCTGCGGAAAGCATGTTGAGGTAGGTAACCTCTTCGTCCATGGTGATATTTCCATCCTCATCTGCCGCCGTGCCGCGAATGAAAACAACGTCCAGCGGAAAAGATGGATAGAGCAAATACTCTCGGCCTTTAATCTCGATGACTTCTACAAGCTTGTCCTTGCTAATCGAATTCAATGCGCCGCCGGAGATGCGCGGGTCGGCGAAAGTATGAAGTCCTACGTGGGTGACAAGGCCTGGTCGCCCAGCCGCGATCTCGCGAAGCAGTTGCGCGAGTGTCCCCTGCGGCAAGTTGTAACCTTCGATCTTTTCCGCATTAATCATTTCGACCAGCCGAGGCGAAAATCCGAGGTGACCGGCAATCGACTTCCTGAGCAATCCTTCGCGGGCAAAGAGATCGGGGCCGCGGCCCTTTCCGTCACCGATGCCATTCGAGTGCACGAGCGTGAGATCGCGCGGGTGGCCTTCCGCCTCAAACCTTGCGGAGACGGCGGAGTAAAGCGCACCCGGTTCGCTAAGACCGCCGCTCCCGCCTTCAATCCAAAGCACAACGCCATCGTCGATCATTTTGGCCGCTTCCATGGCCGCAATGAATGTGGGTGCCATCAATCAGTCTCCATTTACACCTGGGTCTTGAGTACTTTTAAAATCATCTGGCCGGAGGCGACAACTTCTCCCCGCTGGTTTTGGCAACTTGCGTTAAAAACGCACTCGCTTCGTTCTTCGCGCTTCTCGGCGAGATCGAGTCGAAACGTAATCGTGTCTCCGAAAAACACCGGCGCGCTAAATTTCACGTCGTATCGGTAGGAAACCGCCCCTGGAGGCGGCGCCTTCTCGGCCATGCGGCCCATCACGGTTGACAGAAACCCAACCAGCATCGCCCCGTGTGCGATGCGCGTCTTGAATTGTGTTTTCTTGGCGTATTCTTCGTTCACGTGCACCCCGTAGAAATCCCCGGTAATGCCTGCGAACGCGTAACAATCATGCTCGCTGACTGTCTTGGACAAGCTATCGCTGTCACCGACCTTGTAACACTCCATATGTGGATTCATGGCTTCAATTCGTGGTCCTTTCCCTCATAGTTGCTGCGTTTCACTGCGATACGCCAATATTCTCTTGCGATCTCTTCCCTTTGCTTCCGATATTCAGCCATTCCAACTTACGACCGAGAGAAGCGCAATTTCGCTTAGCAGATGCTCTTTGATTTCACCGCCGCTTCCGTAAACGATCATTCAGAACAGTCTCAACCTTTCCTTAGCCGCGGGACACCTTGTACCATCCATCTGTGAGCCACCTGCCCTAGCACTACAATCAGGTAGACCTACACCCCTTGTCGCACTCTGTAAGTGTGCGGTGATGTTCGAGCTTTTAGCTCTCGAAAGTCCCTGCAAATACGGGTTCTCGCTTCTCAAGGTATGCCGAAACTCCTTCGTGCTTGTCTCTGCCGGAAAATAAAACCCCTAAAGCTTCCGCCTCAAACGCGCACCCGCTTCTGAGATCGACGTTCGAACCACAGTCGATCACTTGTTTCACGGCGCGCAAGGCAGATTGTGATTTCGCGGCAAGGGCTTTTGCAGTTTTCATGGTCTCTTCCAAGAGGCGATCTGGAGGAAAAATCTTGCTGATCAATCCATAATCGTAAGCTTGTTGAGCGGTAACTAACGCACCGGTCATGCAGAGCTCTTTCGCCCTAGCCCGGCCAATCAATCGGGAGAGTCGTTGCGTTCCTCCGAAGCCGGGCAGGATACCGAGATTGATTTCCGGCTGGCCGAACCTCGCTTTTTCCGAGGCGTAGATGAAATCGCAGCTCATCGCAAGTTCGCATCCCCCGCCCAGCGCAAAACCGTTGACACATGCTATGACGGGTATTGGCAACCGTTCCAGTTGGAAGAAGACGTCTTGCCCCATCTCCGAATAAAGCTTCGCCTGTAGGGAATTCATCTTCGGAAAATCCGTAATGTCGGCTCCTGCCACGAACGCCTTCTCTCCAGCCCCAGTAATCACCAGCACGTGAATATTGCGGTCGCTGCTGACCTCCATGATGACGGTTTTGAGTTCCTCTAGCGTTTTCACGCTAATGGCGTTCAGTACTTTGGGACGGTTGATAGTTACCAACCCAATCCTATCCATAACGTCGAACAGAATATCGTCCAAAATTATTCCTTTATCCTCCCTCTTACGATCTCTTGAGGGCCTATTCTTTTCGGGACAGAGTGGTTCTTGGCTCCCAAGTAACAAGCGGTCTGTAGGGCTACGCCCATCATTGCCGTTCTTTAAGATGTGCGCGGACATTGCTGGACACTCTAGCTTGGTTTGATTTGTAAGTACAGTTATTTTTTATGGTATTCCCATATATTGGGAGCAACTTTTATATCTTGACACCCATCAAAAATCGCTGGTAGATTGAGCATCCATGTCAGCCAGTCCTGCTCCAAGCCGTAACCCCGCCGTGTCACCCGCTGGAACGCAAGCTCTGTTTCGCGGGCTCGCAGCAATGGAGGCGATTGCTAACGGGTCGAGAAGCCTGCAGTCAATTGGCACTTTTATCGGCTGCACACGGAGCACGACGCATCGCATTCTCCGGGCGCTCGTGGTCAGGGGGTTCGTACGCCATAGTTCTACGGGTTATGCACTTGGGCCAAAGTTGATACAGCTGGGTTTTTTGACAACGGCTCAAATGCCAGTTACGGCTGCGGCCCATCCGCATCTCGAGGCACTGGCCTACCAGACCGGCGACACAGTTCACCTAGGTATACGCGATAGCGGTCACGTCCTCTATATTGACAGGATTCCCGGCAAGCGCGGCTTACAGATAAGGTCGCTGGTTGGCTACCGGAATCCGCTGGCCTGTACGGGAATCGGTAAGGCCCTAATGCTCGATATGGACGAGGATCAGTGGCGCGAACTATACACGGCCGCACAGGACGCATCTAGACGCTCAACCTTGAGACCGCATACCTCTTCCACTTGGCCTCAGTACCTGAAGCGCATGCGCACGTACGCTGTACGGGGTTATGCGTTTGATCTCCAGGAGAACGAAGCTGGCATCCGATGTGTCGCTGCGCCGATCCGGGATGTCAGCGGCGCTATTGTCGCCTCCATAAGTGTGGCCAGTGCAATCCAATACATGCCTGAAGAACGTATGCGGAGCTTGCGCGAACTAGTAATGACCAAAGCGGCTGATATTTCGCGTGAACTCGGATGGTCGACGCTGGAGAACCGCGGTGACGTTTCTTCGCGGGCGAACAAGAGAACAACTGCATGAAGAATGCGGAACAGTGTCCACACTCGGAAACACCGTTTGTGGTAGTCAGGCGGACAAATTAAGATGCTGCTGCTCCAATTCCATGATCACGGACCGCGCGTCGGCCGGCTTGAGCTCGACGGTAAAGTGAGGCTGCTACGCGATTGCACTTCCACATACGATTTGGCGGTGGAGGTAATCACAAAACGCCGGTGCCTTGCGGAGGTGGTTGAAGAACGCACCGATAATGCGCAATTCGACTACGAGCGCCTGCTGATCGAGCGACGGCTGTTGCCCCCGCTTCAACACCCCGATTCGGCTCACTGCTTCGTGACTGGAACTGGCCTCACCCACTTAGGCAGTGCTGACACCCGCAACAGCATGCACAAGAAGGTAAGTGGCGATATCGAGTCGCTCACCGACAGCATGAAGATGTTCCGCCTCGGGCTCGAAGGCGGCAAACCTAAAGATGCGAAACCCGGGGTGCAACCGGAATGGTTTTACAAAGGAGATGGTTCAATCCTGCGTGGCTGCGGACAGCCGCTCGTGATGCCCGATTTTTCGCAGGACGGCGGGGAAGAGCCGGAAATAGCAGGATTGTATGTCATCGGCCCCGATGGCACGCCATTTCGTCTCGGGTTTGCGCTCGCCAACGAATTTTCCGATCACATCATGGAGCGCCAAAACTACTTATGGCTGGCTCATTCGAAGCTCCGGCAATGTGCAGTCGGGCCTGCGCTACTGGTAGGCGCGCTGCCGGATCACGTGGAGGGTATCTCACGCGTACGCGCGACGGATGAGCGGGTTCGCTGGCAGAAGCCGTTTCTGAGTGGCGAAGCCAACATGTCGCATCACATCGCCAACCTTGAGTATCACCATTTCAAATATGCGCTGTTCCGTCGCCCAGGTGACGTGCACATTCACGTTTTCGGCACTGCAACACTGAGCTTTGCGGACGGGATTCGGGTTGAGCCCGGCGAAGTCTTCGAAATTGAGGCGGCGGCGTTTGGGAAGCCGCTACGCAACGCCCTCGCGGTTGAAGCCCCGCCCCACTCTGCAGTTGTTCCACTTTAGCACTCTGAATTTGTCAGTTTGCCTCAGCTGACAAATCCACATGGCAAAGTATGCGGCGATTTCCGGTGACAAAACTCGAGGCCGCTTATCGGTAGCCTTTTCGCCCACAAAAAGTGGGACTGCTAAGGCCGTAATAACGCCAGATGCTCCGCGCGGGCAGACGGCACAGTACTCACGTCGCAATGTCGTAGATCTTTGTTGCGCGTCCCAACGATGAAATCTGCCAAGACGTCGCCCCTGCTGGGAGTCGCGAGGATAACAAGTACGCGTATGCCTTCAGCAATAGTGTAAGTTTAGACAATGTCTACGTCGAGAAACAACCCAGAAACTGTGATTGGGAGCACGCGCCCAGCCGGCAACGCTCGTATTCGACCAACGCCGAAGACTTGGTCTCGAATTGCCACAACAAGTGAACTTGTCCCGTCAGATCTAAACTTGTAGTTCCTTTTTGAATTTGGACCGGGTGAGCTTATGATGCCGTAAACACCAGTGTTCATGCGGCTTTGAAGGCCGGAACACTGCTCCGGCGTTCTCAACTGCCGCTGGCTGCCCATGATGCCCCTGCACCGCCGCGAGGATATGGGAATGTGGCAAGCCTCGATTCAGCTACGGTCGCCTCATTCGCGGATGAGACAGTTCGCTATCTACATTGTCTGGAGAGCCATTTCAGCGTCTCAATCCGTCACCTTGAAACCGGGGGCTTAATGAAACCGACAGAATCAGCCGGTATGAGTGCGCTTAATGCCGCTCGTCGCCTCAACATCGATCTCAATCGGCTTTACGTTCTCCTGCGCCTCGGCCGAATAAAGGGGCGTAAGGTGAATGGGAAGTGGGAGGTGTGTAGCCGCACCGTTGAGGAACGAATTCGCCGGCAGTAGGTCGAGATTACGCAGTCAACAATGGTTTGGAAAAGGTCGCCATCGGCGGCCTTTTTCTTTGGCAGAGAAATAAACATGCCCCACGTGCTTGGTAGGCATAGCGCGGAGCAAAAGGTTAAGACAATGACATTCTCAAACAACTCAGTTTCCAAGTCAATGGGTGGTGCTACGGCATCCATTGATTCTCCTGCGCCGCAACGCTCTGACATCGCACCTCCCGGAGGCAAATGCTGGCTGTCTACCGGCGCTGCGTCCTTGATTCTCTACCGCCGACTTTTTACGGAGGCGATTGCAGACGCTGAGCGTGTGCAGGACGACCGAAAGGTCCACGATCTGTCAGCGGAGTGCATGCATTATGCCCGCTGGCTTCGGCAACACGTAGAGCGCTGCGACGAATGTAGCACTCTGTTCTGCAAACCGATCGACGGGGGCTGCTCGAAATGAAACGCCCCAGTTTCCAATTCTACCCTGGTGATTGGCTTCACGAGACTGGGCTGCGCGCTTGTTCTCTGGCGGCCCGTGGCTTGTGGATCGACATGATCTGCTACATGCACCAGGGGCACCCTTATGGGCACCTGACCCTTCCCACGGTGAACGATGGCAGTAAGGGCGGTAGCAAAGATATCCATCCTTCCAACCATCCTTGCCCGCATGGTCGGGTCTGGCACGGAGGATGTAACGGTACTTCTCGACGAACTCGAAGGGGCAGGAGTATTCAGTCGCACGGCTGACGGAGTGATCTTCAGCAGACGGATGATCAACGACGAGAAACTGCGTCAAAGCCGTGCTGCTGGCGGGGTTAAGAGCCTTAACAACCCTAATGTGCCACGCTCCAAGGATGACGGCAAGGATACCTTCAAAGGGTCCATGGGTGTATCCTTCGAGGGGTCCCCTTCTTCTTCAAAAGAATATATATCGCCAGAACCCTCTGGTTCAGACGACAAACACATCACCTCTGCCTTTGAGTCCGTTTGGCACTACTACCTCGAAAAGACCGGCCGCAACCCTAAGACATATTCATTGACCCCGACACGGAAGCGCAAAGGACTCTCGCGGCTGCATGAGTGCCTGAAGAAAACCAATGGCGACGTTGAGGCCGCAGTCAGCCTTATGAAAATTGCCGTAGACGCGCTCGCCGACTCCGACTGGCACATGGGTCGCGACCTGAAGACTAATGGAAAGAAATATTGCGAGTGGGAAGACCACCTGTTCAAAAGTTATGAGCAGATGGAGAAGTGGTGGAACCGATGAGCCAAGCGAATGAACAGGATTGTCCGCGCACTAGTCAGACACACGAGGTAGCCGGTGTCCCGTTGGACTTTGACTCGCCGCGCAAGAGCGCCCTTGCCATGGTCAAGGCTGCGGTAGTCTCGGCCGGCGCCAACGGCCCGCGGACAGCTTTCGAATTCGCCGAGTGGATGTTCAAGGCGTACCCCGGGCTGAGAAGCGCATGAATCCGACATCTGACCAAATTCGCCGATACTTCGAGGCTCGCCTCGATGGGCAACGCTTTCGCGGAACTGGCGAGATCAAAGTTAAGTGCCCTTTCCACCAGGATCGCACCCCGTCACTATCCATCAACCTCGAAAAGGGCGTCTGGAATTGCCACGCTGGATGTGGCGGCGGCGGCCTGCTGGACTTCGAAATGAAGTTCTCCAGTTGCGACCTGGAGACTGCCAAGGCGAACGTCGCCGAGTTGACCGGCAACAGACAGGCATCCTTCTTCGGGCAGAAGCCCGAGGTGACGTATCAGTACCACGACGCAAACGGTCGACTGGTGTTCGAAAAACTGCGTTACCCCGGCAAGCCATTCGTACAGCGTAAGCCGAGCGGCAAAAATGGCTGGGAGTACAAGCTAGGCGATTGCGAGAAGCCCCTATACCGGTTGCCCGAGGTCCTGGTTGCGAATGAAATCATCGTCTGCGAGGGTGAAAAGGACGCGAACAATGTTAGCGCGCTAAACCTCGGCCACCGCGACGCCGGCGTATTCGTGGCCGCCATGACCAACTTTGACGGTGCTGGCAAGTGGCGCGAGGAGTACGCCCCATACTTCCTGGGCAAGAAGGTCGTGATCTTTCCCGATAACGACGAGCCCGGGCGGAAGCACGCCGAGCAAGTGGCACGCTCCATATTCCCTTACGCCGCAGGCGTGAAACTAGTGGCCCTCCCCGGACTGCCCGAGAAAGGCGACGTTAGTGATTTTCTGAAGGACCACTCGGCCGCGGACGTAATTGCCGAGATCAAGAGGGCACCACAGTGGCATCCCGCAAAGGAGGCAGAGGACCCATTCTTCGTGGGCGCATTGACCTTTGCCAACTCCGTCCCAGATGAAATTGACTGGGCAGTGAAGGGCATCATCCCGCGGGGCTGGAACGGCTTTATCGTCGCTGATCCCAAGAGCTTGAAGAGTTTTTCCGCAATCGACCTGCTCATCTGCTTGTCACTGGGCATTCCGTGGTTGGAGTTCGAGGTGCCGCGCCGGATGCGAACTGCACTACTGGCGCGTGAAGACTACTGGGGTCTGACGTCTTGGCGTATCAAGCACTTTCTGCGCGGGAAGCTTGAAGAGGTGGGCGCCGATGTCGTTGAAGCCTTGGACGACTGGATGTACGTCAACACTCGGGCACAGGTTGCGAGTTGGGCACTCGACAACGATGCAGACTTGCAGCGACTCATCACCGAGTTGAAGCAGCGCCGTTGTGAGTTTCTGGTGCTCGATGTATTCCGCCGTCTTCATTTCAAAGATAAAAACGACAATCGCGAAATGCAGGGCATTCTTGATCGAGTGGCCCGGATCCAGGCTGAGGTCGGCTGCGCGATAGGCGTCGTTCACCACACAAACAAGGGGGATGGACCTTTGTTTCTGCGCACCAGAGGCGCCAGCGCAATCCACGGCTTCATGGAGTGGGGCATCGGCCTCTCCACGGTAAATCCCGAAGCGTCGCCGAGAGAGCGCGTGCGACGGATGGAGTTCCTGACGAAGGCTGGTTGCGAGCCGGACCCGATCTACGTGAAGTCCGAAGGTGGCGAGGACAAAGGATGGATACGCTTGGTAGGCACTGAATACGAAACACCAGCAACTGCTCGTAGGCGCGAAGGCAGCGCAGCCGAGAAGCTAATGAAGCAATAGGACCGGGTTTCCGTTCTTGCAGTTCGCGTCCAAGACCATGCCGGCCGCCACAGGCAATATGGTGGTCGGCAGTCAACCGGACACAGGTTTTCGACTCCGGCACCTGTTCCAGAATAAGGAAGCTCCAGAGCCGATCGGGCAAAAGCAGCAGTTACGAAATGAGTCGTTTTTAGAGCGGGAAGGGAACTAAAGAAGCAATGGCAAGCCTCGTACAAGACGCGATTATCACCGGCCTAGACAGCCGTGATAGTGTTTTGTCCGAGGCAAACACCGGCAATCCGCTGAAAGGTGCATACGAGCGGATGGCCAGGAGAAGGTTTCAAAACCCCAAACCAGTTCGCCGCGGATCATGGTGGTACATCCTGGTCCGTCGCGACGTTTTTGTTAATGGCAAGCTGGTTCGCAAGAACACACGGGAGAAGCTGGCGCCGTCGTCGATGCCAGAGCGGCAATTTCTCAAAATAGCCTCTGAGCATCTCCGGGACCTCAACCAAGGACTGGAGAACATCGGCTCGGCAACCAACTTCGCCCACTACGTCGAAAACACATACATGCCGATTACGCTTTGCACGATGGCTAAATCAACGCAATCCCGCTATCGAGGCGTCATCAAGAATTATCTGATGCCGGGGTTCGGTAGGCTTTGTCTGCGAGACCTGACGCCGATGGCAGTTGACCGCTACTTTGCCGGCCTAGCCGGAAATGATCTGGCCCAGGAATCGCTCGACAAAATCCGGGACGTATTGGCGTCGATTATCACGCGGGCCATGCGTCACGGCCTGTTGATCAAGAACCCAATGAAAGGAGTTGAGCTGCCCCGCGGCAAGCGGACGCAGCGCACGAAGCCCTACATCACCCCGGAGCAATTCAACTCCCTAATTGAACTCATCCCAGAGCCGTATGCGTCGATGGTGTACCTCGCCATCTACACCGGGCTACGGGTCAGTGAGCTTGTGGGGTTGAAGTGGGGAGACCTGAAGGCATGGGTAGAGACGAACGAACTCGGACAAGCGGTGCGTCTGGCATCCATCCGAGTTGATGAGCGTTGCTGCCGCGGGGATTGGGACCGCCCGAAATCCGACGCTTCAGCAGCAACGATTGGCATGAACATCTGCGTAATGGAGCGCCTTGAGCACATGAAAAGCCTCACGGTTTCAGTTAAGGCGGGCCGCGCAGTGCGCAGATACAAACTGGTTAAATCAGACGGGCCCAATGATCTAGTTTTCCAGAGCGTGCGGAGCGGCTCTCCCATGCGTGACAACAACATACTTTCCCGGTTCATTAAGCCGGCCGCGCGAACGCTCGGCTTGGACTTTGTGAACTGGCGTTGCCTGCGGACCTCACACGCCACTTGGCTGAAGATGGCCGGCGCCGATGTCAAGGATGCGCAGGCGCAAATGCGTCACTCCCGGGCGAGCACTACGCTGGATATTTACCAGCAGTTCGTTCCCGCGTCGCAACGGCGAGCGGTCGACAAGTTGGCAGAATTGGCGCCAGTGACGCCGCGGGTCCAGTGAAATTGTGCAACCAAATGCAACCAGGTGGGATTGAGAACAGGTGCTAAGTGATTGAAAAGATGGTGGCCAGGGACGGAGTTGAACCGCCGACGCCAGCCTTTTCAGGGCTGCGCTCTACCAGCTGAGCTACCTGGCCATCCGCATTTCACACACGCGTCACAAGACGGAACGCACATGTTTCGGTGCTGATATCTGAAGCGATTATAGCAGCCTTGCCGTAATTGGCAAACGAGTGACTCCAGGTTTGTGTGCTTCAAATCGGTTAGCGGCACGCGGAAAAACCGGGCTCGCGGTTCCGCGGTCTGCTCAACCGCAAGATGTCTGACGACGGCCACAGTGACTCGCAGCTCGGCGCTGCTGCCGGCCGGTTTTGCAGCACGCTCTCATGCTGACGGGCACCCTAAGCCGGGCGCGGGTTCTGCGCAAGGTACAAGGTACAATGCTGGTTTGCCGGTTTCGAACACAAATTATCAGCCCCGTGGACGGCTTGCGCCGTCGCCGACCGGACTCTTGCATCTCGGCCACGCGCGCACCTTCTGGACCGCGTACCGGAGAGTCGTCGAGCGCGGCGGTACGCTGGTGCTGCGCAATGAAGATCTCGACCCCTATCGTTCACGAAGCGAGTATCTGGCGGCGATGATCGAAGATCTCCGCTGGCTGGGGGTTGAGTGGCAGGAAGGTCCCGACGTGGGCGGCCCGTATGCACCCTATTCGCAAAGTGACCGGCGTGCTTTCTATGGGTATGCATGGAAAAAGCTGCGCGAGCTGGGCGCCATCTATCCCTGCGTGTGCTCGCGCAAGGATCTCCTGCACACTGCCCAGGCACCGCACGAGAGCGATGACGAGCAACTCTATCCCGGGACGTGCCGGGGCCGCTCTTCGAATGCCGCGGCGCCTGCCGGAATGAACTGGCGCTTTCGCGTTCCCGACGGCGAGGCGATTCGTTTTTACGATCTCTGCCAGGGAGCGCAGGAATTCGTCGCGGGACGCGATTTTGGAGATTTTGTTGTCTGGCGCCGTGATAACGTGCCGGCTTACCAGTTGGCGGTGGTCGTCGATGATGACGCGATGCGGATCAGTGAAGTGGTGCGCGGCCTGGATCTGTTGCGCTCCACCGCCCGGCAAATCCTTCTTGCCCGCGCTCTGGGCCTGGTTTCGCCCGATTACTACCATTGCCCTCTGGTCGCCGACGCTCACGGGGTGCGGCTGGCAAAACGACACGATGCCCTTAGCCTGCGGGCTCTGCGAAATGCAGGAACCTCTCCGGAGTCGCTGCGCGCTTGGTGGTAGACGGCTATCTCGCACGGGTCGGGCCACCTGTACTCCACGCCGCCTGGCCGGATAGAAGCGCTTGCGCATGCATCGCCGGCCAATCCTTGGCGGCCTGAAAATGCCGCCCTGAAAAACTGCTTCAGGACGGCATCGAGGTGCTGCCGCGCTCAGTTCTGCTGAGTCTTACTCAGTCTCCCCGGTCTTTTCGGTTTCCGCAGGCTCATGCTTTGCGGGGGGGACTGGTCTTGCAGTCGAGGCGGTCGCCATCGGCGCATACTTCTTCAACGCCGCGAGCCACGGGGCCGCTTCCTTGGGAGCGGGATTCAGATTGCCGGCCAGCAGAGTGCGGAAAGGCACCATCCTGCCATAGAAGGCGCGGGTATCATTTTTATGCTGCCGTATGGAAGCGCCGTTCAGGCTGATGCCCGCGAAGACGCCGCGAGCCCGGGAGTAGGTCAGCACTTCCGCTCTCATGGTCACATCGGTCATGCCTTCAACCTGGCGTCCGACGGGACCGGCGGCCACGGAAGCGTCCGCGCCAAGCTTAAACTTGCTTGACAACAGGTGTCTCATTCCGCTCTCGTTCATCACCAGCATAATCAGATCGACGGCCTGGCCGCCCCATTGGAAGCCAAAGCTGCCACCCTCGATTACGAAGAAAGCCGGGGCGCTCCAGCCGTTTGCGGTCCGGCAACTCGCAATGCCCTTGCCGCGGTTGACGCCGACGAAGAACGCGCCCTTCAGCATCGAGGGCACGACGGCCACGCACTTGGCCGAGCCCAGGATCTCTTCCGGCATCCCTCTGTCCCGCGCGGCCATAATCTCGTCGAGCACCGTGGCCGCGTTCTGGACGCGTTCGAGGTCATCGCCGCGTTCGTCGGCTAGCGCCAGACCACAGACCATAAGCACCATCATCAGGGTGGTAAAAATTCTTTTCATGATTCCGCTCCATCACAGGTTGCAAACGTCATCTTACGCTTCCCATGCCTTCGGGCGCTCGCGAAAAGGCCGGCTTGTGATGGCTTGCCCGTTTGCCGGTTGACACCAGGCGAACGAAAATTAAATCAGGGTTGGCACGGGACCCGTGTCCCGGTTCCAACCCTGTCCCCGGTTCTTTGGTAGGTTGCGGCGAGTATCGCTCGCTATGCGATTCCCGACAAGTTACGGGCGATCAGGAACAGTTCGGCGCAGCGGGCTTGTCCTGGGGTAATCTTTTCGCTCCCTGGGTTTGTGGAGTGCAGGCCGCTACTTATTCGACGTGACCAGCGAATGCGTGATTGCGTGTACGGAGAGCGCAATGCGATTCTGTACCCCCACCTTGCGCATTAGTTTCGCCACGTGTGCCTTGACGGT
>Ga0182014_10005455_pt1 | contig 14115 bp, 14 predicted proteins | sample 612S2DmetaG_FD_120489 | JGI IMG/M metagenome (GOLD analysis project Ga0182014, IMG submission 120489) | Permafrost microbial communities from Stordalen Mire, Sweden - 612S2D metaG | ecosystem: Environmental > Terrestrial > Soil > Wetlands > Permafrost | place: Sweden: Stordalen | collected... | reverse complement strand
TCATTGCCCTTAAAATGGAGTTGCATTGGAGATCGAACCCAATCGGGAAAGTGCGAAAGAACCTACCTCTTTGGAAGGTTTTAGAGCAGTAATGAATTTACACAAAACTCTTGACACTACCAAAGAATGTTTCCTTTAAAGCCAAAAGCCTCGCCTGCGTAAAGATACCGTACAATCAGCGGCATACCTTTTCGCAGTTTCGCGAACTTGACAGGATCAGATAGACTGACAATAATGTAGTGGTCCGGTTCCATGCCGATGAGCTTGGATTTCATCTTCATGCCCAATGGTTCGCATTGGAGTGAGATGGATGTGCCTGGTAATGCTTTGATCCTATTTCCCGAGACGTAACTGGAGGAATCAGGCACTTGTATGAATGCGGCGAAGGCGTTTAGCAGTTCTTCATCAAAGGATAAAAACATTTCGTTTCTCGTTAGCTTAAGCGCGTCTCGCCGCGAGAGTGCTTTCTTATACACTCTTTCTGATGTTAGTGCATCGAACACATCCACGATGTGAGTCAACCGTGCCAAACGTGGTATTACATTCCCGGAAAGCCCCTCAGGGTAACCGGACCCATCCATTGCTTCGTGATGATAAAGCACAGCATCAAGTTGGTTTTTGGAAAAAACGTTCGTTTTTTTGAGCTGCTGATAACCCGATAGCGAATGTTGCTTAATAATCTCAAATTCCCATTTCTCAAGTCGTCCGGGTTTGTTCAGGATACTGTCACTGATTTTGTTTTTTCCAAGATCGTGGAAAAGAGTGCCAAGACCGAAATCGGATATTTCCGGCTTGCTCCAGCCCAGAAATTTGCAGAAAGACATCCCGAGTGTTGAAACTTGAACGCAATGGCTGAATGTGTAGTAATCTTTCGAAAAAAGACTAAGTAGGGCAGTGGCGGTGATCTCCTCAGACGTGATCAGTTGTGCAAAATCTTCGACGATTTGTTTGCCTATCAGAATACTCGATGCGCTCGGATGCTCCCTGAAAACCCGCTTTACCACAGCCTCTGCATTGTCAAATAACATCTGTGTTTTCTTCTCACTTGATACTTCCTGTGATTTAATAATCCTTTGAGATTGGGAGCTTAAATAATTGAGAAAGTCATTCTCGTCTTTGGGTTCAATGTAGATTGCATCGATTTCTTCATCAAAAAAAGTGCGACGATTTTCTTGGAGGTACTGCTCACCACGTACAAGCAACCTTTCGGGCCGAATTTCATCATCGTTCTCTAAAACTGCTGGAAAATAGAAATCGCAAGGCAGCGTCATTCCCGGAAAAAGAGATCGAACTTTCACGGGAATAAGATCGGACAAATTGAGCCCAAGATTTTTCTGATTTAGCTTCTCCTGTGAATCCATGCAGCAGCTCTCCTTAGGGCTAGGAAGCCGTGATGTCAATTTAGCTCGTTTATAAATTCGGCCTGAGCCAGTTTTCCCTTTAACAAATTATTTGGAACAAGATTGTTGCTAAGTTCTCTGTTCATGTCAAATGCCTTCAGCTTACGCCTTGAAGGATTTGTGAAGTCGACGCATCTTGCCAATCAATTGAATCCAAAAAACAGATCGACGCATAGCGCCTTATGATCTTAATGTGTGAATTCATCTAATCTTGGCTTCTGCGGCTGTCCCTTGAATGGGTGAGTTGTAAAGTCTGTCTTGGAATTGGTAGAACTGGTCCCGTTGACCTTTCTCTTGCAAGTTTCCGTGTGGAATCGTATAGTTTTGAGGGGTTTGTGGTTGTTCCAGAGGTTTTCATTCTGGCTTCAAACCCTTCCCCGCTCCCCCATTTTACTTTACGCGATATTATACTTGACATACCGTGCGTTAGCGCGGTAGCTAAGGGAACGAAGTGAAGAGTGATCCTAGCATATCTCGCGCTTTATTTGGTAGCGAACTTGAAGGGGATAAGGCGGTGAGATTCATTTACATTGATGAAGCCGGAATTTCTGCCAACGAACCCGTCACTGTAGTGGTCGGAATAATTGTCGATGCAGACAAGTACTGGAGGTTGGCCGAGGCAAAAATGAACCAGCTTCTCGAAGATGTTCCTGAATGTTTTCGGCAGGGTTTTATATTTCATGCAGCAACAATTTCGGGATCGAAAAAATATCATGAAAAGTGGGCCAAGAATGACAGGTTAGCCTTTTTACAGGAAATGATGTCAATCCCGAAGCAATTAAATTTGCCCATCTCGTTAGGTATCGCACATCGGAATGCTCCATTCCCAACCACTCATGCCCTTCCCAAGATGGCTAAGGAAAAGCTCCAACACATGATGGCATTTTATATGTGCATGCATAGGGCTGATGTATATCTTAGGATACGCGCCGGTCAGAATGAAGTTGCAACTATCGTTGCAGAGGATGTCCCTTCCATGCGGCGATTCTTGCGGATGTCATTGGAGTTGGTCCGGGACGATCCAACCCTACTTGAGCACGCCATAGACCCCAAGGAGCACGTTTCGCGGATAATAGACACGGTTCATTTCGCCGAAAAATCGCATGGGCCACTTTTGCAAATTGCGGATGCGTGTGCATATGGGTTCCGTAGATATTTTTCTAAGCAAAAGCATGGCAACGATTTTGTCAAATCCATACTCGGCGAACCTAGTAATATGGAAGCCTATTTCTATCCTTCTTGCGGTGGATCGCTCTTTGCTTTTAATTCAGGCTGATCCAAATGTATTCGCTTTGGTTTAATAATCCTCTTGCACTCTTGCTCAAATAGCTCTTTATCATTATCTGCTTTAGTCCGCTCGGCAGTTTTAATAAACCGAAATGCCCATCGATTTAAAGAGAGGCCTCCCATTTCGATCCTCCGTTGCACGGAGAAGCTATCACGGGCCTGAAATGAACTGCCCAGACCGCCCATCGGTATATTCCTTGCGTGTTTGATCGGGATAAAGGATAATCGTATGGGCTTTTGGGGTGTTCCACGAGTTTTCGGGCGAGGTCAGGGGCAACATGCCGGTGAGAATCTGTAGAATGCAGTAATCCGCTCATATCCAGTAAAGTTCGCTGGCACAAAATGTGGCTCAATCCCTCAATGTCTCGCGGCTAACGCTTTAACGAGACACTTTGTAAATTGTCCGGTTATGAAGCTCAGCATAAACTGTGACTCTCCTTGGTACTGACTTTATATTTCGCCTTTCATTTTCTGTAATGACATTTTACAATTCGGACACCAGTCTCCCATTGCACCATTCTCAATATAGGCACAATGCACTTTCTTTTTCCTACATATAGGACATTCTACGTCTTCTACGTCCTATAGCCACGCCACTTTATCTAGCGTGGCTCCACAGTTTGGGCACTTGCGCCTACAGCACCAAGTAGATTTGGGATCTACGGCAACCGCGCACTGAGGACACATCTTCTGCTACATTACGGCCTCCTTACTTGTCTCCACTGTACTTGTTCCCACTGTACTTTGCAAGAGACTCGCTAACGTATTCATTAATTCATTCACTTCCGATAACTTCATCTTATTCAGCGGTTGCCAGATGAAATTAATGAAAATTGAAAAGCCCACGCCGAGTGCTATGCCAAGGAAGATCAACACCCCTGCTGCTATAAACATTTCGTTGAACTTTCCTTTAAAAGCCCCAGCATCGACGAATATCCAGATGAGCAACGCGTATACCCCCAAAAAACCCACGCTCCCCAAATACTCATCCGACAGTTTAGATGTTCGCCTGAGTTTGAGCTTCACTATACTGATCTGATTATCGAGTGCGGCGATTTGCACAAGGAACCCCCAATTTAAGCCGCGCCTTACCGTTATGAATCGTTTAAATACCGGCCGATTGGCCTCCGTTTGCTTGTATTGATAGTCGTCTGCCTCTGGAAACTGTGATCGAAGATGTGCGAGGATTTTTTCAGTTGCCTCCTGAACGTTTTTGAGTCTATCCTCCTTGCCAACCTCCGCCAATGATATCATCATATCCATGGACGCCTCCTGATTACATAACGTGAATAAACATTAATTGTGCAATTGCGAAAGATATGAACCGCCGCCAGCCCAGCCTACAAGAAACAGTGACAAAATGCTCTGGAATTATTTGTCAAGCCATATTTTTTTCGGGAAGGGAATAACTGGACAATAGAGCGTAAATTGTCCCGCGTGTGCGGGTAAGCGGCCCGCAAAGCCTCAATTTTCCTAGGGCGGCAAAGTGGCAATACTAGACAAAAAGACAAACGGCCTGTGTTGCCGCAGAGTGTGCTTGTCTTTTTTGTCCAGTTATCGGGGTATAGGTCGGCCCGCATCGTAAAGCGTGGGGCGGGGTGGTTTTCAGAATAGGGACAATTTACGCTCATTTCGTCCAGGTGTGTTTTTTCCGTCCCGAATACCTGACAATCCCAAAGGGGGCTGTCTGCCTCACTTGTCACAATCAGCGGTAGTGGGAGAAAAAGCTTCCGCTTTCAGCCTCAGCTCGTACCTGCCCTTGCCAGTTTGGACGGCCTCCAGGTCAAGGTCGTAGTATTTCTTTGCTTCGGCTATAGCTTGCTCGGCCCTTTCTGCCTTTCTGAAGTTTTTGGAAAGATTGGGCGCCGGCTTGGCTGCTGGAAAGGTTAATGGGCTCGTTTCCTCGACGGAGGCCCAAGCCACTCAGACAGGAGGCGCGGACAAGTCTGCAGCGGTCGCTCGGATCATCGTGGACGTGAATAAGCCTGCAGATCTCATCAGGGAAGGTAAAACAACCAAGGAGACACCTGAAGTGCTGTGTGTTTCTGAAAATGCGGCATCATCAAACTGTTTCCATATACAAAAAAAGCTTGGGTTGAGCAACAAGAATGTAAACCTCAAATATAACTTAAAATCTCTCAACAAGTGATGGTAGAATATAATCATTATCCCACCAAAGTCACATCAACTATTTCTGCTCCGAGTCTGTTATGAACTCGTCCCAATACCCTGGCGCAAATCGATTCAATTAGCCGCAAGCAGTTGATAGGAGGTTTTATCGATTATGGACATGCCATCCTTGGAACTGCCACCGATATCGCGCCACATTACTGAGCGAAAAAAATGGAGGACCAGATACGAAGAGCGCTCAGTTAAAAGGAGTTTCTTCTTCGCAAAATTCATCACCGTGTGAAAAACAATCTCCAGATCATGCTGAGCCTGCTGCGGCTTCAGTTGCGAAATGCAAACGATGATACGGCAAGAGCGCAGGAACTCACCGAGGTGGAAACAAAATGAGGTGTTCTGCAGCGCCGGCCAAAGTCTTACGGCCCAGGTCTTCAAGCGTTTTCCCCAGGGAGCGTCTTTTCCTGCTGCTCGACGACAGCCTTGTGCAGCCAATTTCTTGGATAAACGGGCCGCCAGGCATAGGCAAAACCACGCTTGTGGCAAGCTGGCTCGATGCCCGGCAAATACATTCTATTTGGTATCAGGTGGATGAAGGCGACTCCGATCCGGCGAGTTTTTTTTATTACCTGGGCCTGGCGGTGCAAAAGGCCAATCCTCGCAAAAGGAAACCTCTCCCTCTCCTTACGTCAGAATATGTACTTGGAATTCCGACATTTTCAAGGCGGTTTTTTGAAAATGCATACGACCGGCTGATCCGGATTTCCGACAGCGCCTCGCCCTTTGTAATAGTTTTTGATAACTGCCAGGAAGTTTCGGAAGGGGCTGAATTTAACAAAATAATAAATGCAGGCATTGAGCATGTCCCCAGCGGGATGAAATTCATCTTCATAAGCAGAAAAGACCCTCCGGAAACATTTGTCCGATTAATGGCAAACAGCCAGATGAAGACAATCGGCTGGGACGAGTTGAAGTTTACCCTGGATGAATCAAATGAGATGGTCCGCCTTAGGGGCTATGAGGCGGTGTCACTTGAAGTGCTTGGACAGCTTCATGAAAAAACCGATGGATGGGCTGCCGGAATCGTACTCTCTTTGGAGGGGGCAAGAAGCGGCGGCATCGAGTCGGTCCTGTCAAAGATGCACGATTCAAAGGAGATTTCACAATATTTTGCTAATGAAATATTCCACAGAGAAGAGCCGGCAGTACAGGATTTTTTGCTTAAACCTACCTGTTTCCACGGATGTCTGCGAGGATGGCTGAGGCCCTTACCGGAAACATCCACGCCCGGCGCATCCTATCGGACCTGAGCGCAAGAAATCTGTTCACTCAGAGGTTCGAATCGGAAACCGCTTTCTACCAGTACCACGCACTTTTTCGCAAATTTTTGCAGTTTAACGCCCATGAAGTACTCGACTCCTGGGACCTCGTGAATCTTGAAAAAAAGGCAGCCATGCTCCTTGAAGATAACGGGCAGCCGGAAGAAGCCTTCGAACTCCTCAAAAAGGCAGAGGCTTGGTCCGAAGCGGTTCAACTGATTTTGAAGCACGCGCCAAACCTTGCGGGCCAAGGTCGGGGGCAGACACTGGGCGGCTGGATAAAAGCCCTGCCCAAAGAAGACGTAGAGTCAGAGCCGTGGCTTCTCTACTGGAAAGGGGTATGCCTGCTCACCATCTCACCACCCGAGAGCCATGCCCTGTTTCGGAACGCATTCAACCTATTCAGGGCGGGGCGCGATATGGTTGGGATTTTTCTCTCCCTGTCGGGATTATTCGATTCGATAACCTATTCGCTTGGTACATACAATCCATTCGATGAGGAACTCGCCCTTTTCGACGAAGTATCGGACGAATACCCGGATTTTCCTTCACTGGAGATCGAAGCCCGGCTTACTGCCAACAAACTCTTCGCTATTGTTTGGAGAGATCTCTGCCATCCGGACCTGAAAAAGACGGTAGAACGGTCTCTTTCTATTTTGCCGATGGTCCATGACCACAACGTAAAAATGCAGCTCTTTCAAGGTTTGTGCTACCAATCTCTCATCCTGGGAGAGTTCCAGACCGCCCGATCGTTGATCGATTCAGTCGGTGGTCAGATTCGTAGTCTGGATGTCTTACCCCATGTCAAAATAGTGTTTAAAGTTACTGAATGCATCTTTTATAATTTCGGGGCGGAATTTCAAAAGACTAAAGAGGTAGTGAAAGAAGGCTTGGACCTGGCCTCGACAACCGGGATGCGCCTCATGGACAATCTCTTGTTAGGGCACGGGGCAACGGCGGCGCTGAACTCCGGAGATTTGGAAGCGACCGATTTTTTTCTTCAGAAGATGGCAAACCACCTGGCCCGAATGTCACCACATGACAGGTCTTTCTACTATCATCTGAACTGGTGGAAACTGTTTCTCGAAGGAGAATTTCCGAACTCTCTTTTCTGTGAGGAATTTTCTCTGAAATCATGCCTGGAGGCCGGTGCGCCTTACGCGCTCGCCATCACCCGGCTTTGCTGCGCCCTGTCCCTCCACGAACTAAAAAGATATGACAAGGCAATGAACCTTCTTGCCGAATCTCACGCCTTCGCGTCTTCAGCCCGCTCCCCGCTTTACGAATTCGCCTGTTTTCTCATAGAAGCCAAGTTCGCATTCGATAAGGAGGAAGATTCCGACGGGTTGATTGCACTCAGCAACGCCCTGTCCATCGGGCGCGACAAGGGATACATGAATACTCCTTTTTTCTGGATACCGGCCATGATGGCGGAGCTTTGCCAAAGGGCGCTTGAAGCCGGCATCGAGGTGGAGTATGTCCGGCGCCTTATCCGGAAGCGAAACCTCATGCCAGATCCTCCGCCCATCGATTGCGAGCAGTGGCCCTGGGCATTGAAAATCTTCACGCTTGGGGGATTTGCGATTGTACGGAATGATGAAGTAGTGCAATTTTCAGGGAAGATCCAGAAAAGGCCGCTGGAAATGCTTAAAATCCTCATTTCAAACGGCGGCGGTGAGTTGTCCGAAGAATACATCGCAGATCGCCTTTGGCCGGATGCAACCGGTGACTCGGCGCACAGCGCCTTCAAGATGGCTCTTTCACGCCTGCGGCGGCTCCTGGGAGTTGAGGGAGTCTTGCGTTTTAAGGAAGGAAAAGCTTCCCTTGACCCCCGCTACTGCCGCGTGGACGCACAGGCATTTGAAAAGGTCCTTGCTCAGTTTGAAAAAAGGATCGAAGAAGACACGGCCCGTCCTGAGGGAGAAATTTCAATGATCCTTCAGTTCGCTGAAAAGGCTGTCGCAATGTACAAAGGCCATTTCCTTTTCGAGAATGAAGGAAAGTTCTGGACTATCTCATACCGCGAGCGATTGAGAAGCAGATTCTCGCGCCTGATTACCAAGGTTGGCGATTTGCTGGAAAAAACAGGACAATGGGAAAAAGCATTGGAATTTTACCGGAAAGGGATCGAAAGCGATGACCTGTCCGAGGAATTTTATCAGCGCCTCATGATTTGCCATCGAGAGCTAGGCCGCCGTGCTAATGCGATGGAGGCTTACAATCACTGCAAGAAGCTGCTTTCCACAAAATTAGGAATCGAACCTTCCCAAAAAACCAAAGCTATCTATAAGACCCTGTAAAATACTTTAATCCTCGTCATTTTTTTTCAATTTTCCAAAAATCGGTTACCGATCCGTTACCGAGCGTGTGTCATTCAAGGGGAAAATCTAAAAGGGGTGGATTAATCAAGTCTCCAGCAAGCGTGACCCCAAACTCAGCGGCCATTCTTAGTGGATCTGGCTTGAATGGGTGGCAATGGCATTAGCGGCATGTCGGGAAAACTCGCACCTCAATAGCTGCAAGGAGGACCAGGATGACGGCAGAAAAGATCGAGTTAATCATTAAGGCGATTGAGTCCGGTGATAAAGATCTTGCTTTGAATGTGGCGAGATCGGAACTGGCAACCATGAACAAAGGAAGCCAGGTCAAGGAATTTATCAGCGATAGCGATGATTACCCGATGTTAGACGGAATGCTCCTTTGCAGCCACATGTAAGGCGCCTGGCAGGCGCCGGAGTTAGGGAGAAACAATACTGAGTTGTCCAGATTTCCTGGCGACGCCTCTCCGGACAACTCAGGAGCTTTTTTTGCTGGAGTTTGATTCTGAATGGATTTTTCATGATCTGTCAGTAGTCAAGCTTATGCTCTATTCCGGTTAGAAGGGAGAGAATTGCAATGGTCAGGTTTCAGAGATTCTGACAAGCCAAAAGCGGTAAGCTTCTTGAAGTAATCCGGTTCGCTAAGGAAGTTACTGAGTACATCAACACCAAGTACCCGCCGCTTTCGGTTCAAGCGTATAGCGAGACGTTCGGCGATATTAATACTATCTACTGGCATGGGAACTACAAGGATCTCGCCTCGATTGAGAGCATTCGCGCGCAACTCCTGTCAGATCAAGGATACTGGGCAATCGTAAACAAAGGAATGGAATGGTTCAGTGAAGGGAGCTTCTACGACACATTGATGAGTTCCGTATAATGTCGTTGGGTACATCTTTTCGCCTGATATCGAGAGGTGACACTCATGGGAAATTACCTCAACCAACTGAGGCTAAAGATACGGGAAGGGGAGTATGATGAACCTCTTGAACGGCTGTTCAATGTTACCCTGATTTCGGCGGTCCTGGGTTTTTTTACCGCTTACTGCATCATGTTCCAGTTGGGTTGTTTTGAATACTATTCTGACGTGTTGAAACCAGCTACGGGCATCGTATGGCCGGTTTTCCCGAATTGAGCGCCGACCCTTCTGATGCCCCAGACAGTCACCGTAATGCACTGAGAACGAAAATAAGTCGATGAATCAGGCCTCCGGCAAGCGTGAACCCAAACGCTTCGGCCACTCTTCAGGGATCGGCCTTAAATGGGTGTCGAAGGCGTAAGAGGCGTGCCGGGAGGACTCGCACCTCAAGAGATGAAAGGAGGATCAGCATGACTGCGGAAAAGATCGAATTGATCGTTAAGGCGATTGAGTCAGGTGATGTAGATACTGCCTTGAATGTTGCGAGATCGGAACTGGCAACCATGAACAAAGCAGGCGAGGTCAAGGAATTTATCAGTGATTACCCGATGCCCGAATCAATGCTCATTTGCAGCGGCATCTAAGGTGCCTGGCAGGCACCGAAATTACGGGAAAACTATACTGATGGGCTCCTGATTTCCGGGCGACGACAGAAAAAACCTTTTCCGGCGAAGAGTTTCATATTAGCTCCGAAGAGATTAAAGATACGACTATGAATATGGATACAGTCGAACAGAAGCTCCTGATCATGGGAGTGGCCCCGCAGGTGTGGGGAAAGTGTCTGATGACATTTCCCGCCCTCTCAAACTAAAGGAACTGGAGGATAAAAACATTATCCAGTTTTGAGATGAAACGTTCTCCTTATGAGATCGAGTATGTCGCCAGTGTGAAGCCTCCAAAGGGAATTTTGGGTATCCCTTTGGGGGCCTTCTCGTTTTTTTGCTCCGTAGAACTTTTCTCTAAGTGAGAGCGGGCATTTCCGGATAGTAACTCTCAAAGAACGCTTTTGATTTGCCACAAGGGAGGAACAAACATCGTCGCATGGGTGAACAGGATTCCGGGAGTCCCGACTGTCGAAATTTATGAGAAAAGGTGCGAGGAGTGCGGGCACGAATTTCAGATTTTTCGGAAATGAGAGGTTTTATGACAAATAAGGAGGAAAAGATATTTATTCAAAAGAGTACACAGTCGCCTGGACTCGATCCATATTGCGAACCGGAGGATTGAATCAAAAGGCGTCCTGCCTCTTCCTTATTCCGGTAATGTTTCCTCGATCTCTTGAATCGATTTTACTTCGATTATGTCCCCTTTGCTGCTCTCGGTTATGATTCCGGTCACCTCGACTAATTTGCCGACCAATTTCGAGACGTCCTTTCCCTTGACGATATAATCTCCATCCTCGGCTTCGATCACGAAACCGGCACGGTGCTTCACTACGGTTCCCATCAGGGTCTCAGCTTTGGCGGCTGCAACAATCCCCGCAATACAGATTGAAAAAAGAAATGCGAGAAAAACTGCGGAAACAAAAATTTTGGTGAAACATTTAGCCATAAGCCTCTCCTGCGGTCCAAACACTATGCAGGCCCCTAAAAGAGCCGCCTGCCCAAACAGACCCTACGGCACAGCCGAAATACAAACGCCGATCACGGTTTTGTGAAAGAGAATTGTCCCATTGCCGGATATGTCGTCTAATATCCTTAATCCCTGCCGCATAAATTTTCAATTGAGAAAGTAAATTCGCAGGGTTTTAGCGGGTGCTCCCCAGGGGCAGTGCTGTGTCCTGAAAGGCACGAATCGGACCCCTTGACATACCACTTGTGTTTTTGATTCGTATATGGGAAGGTTCTATCGGCTGGCAGAGCATCTTGATAGGTTTCCTGGACGGTAGACGAGCCCAAAATGCCCATCGAGATCCGTTGGCGGTTATGTTGGCGTATTATTCGAAGCAAGAAGATTAAGCGGAATGAACCAGGTCTCCCGCAAACGCCCAACGCTCCAGGTAGACGTGGCGCGCGGTCGGCCTGCCCGCTACGCGCTCACACGACGCAGGGTGGTTATTTTTTTCGGTAGGGTACTATATAAATCTATCATACGAGGAGGGAGGCGCGCATGGGAAAAATACGGCTTAGTTCAGCATCTGCGGCTGTATGTCTGTTTTGCATTCTTTTTGGGGCTGGCCTGGCCGTTGGGGCCATTGACATTCCGGACAAATTGAAGGACATACCCCTTTATCAAGGATCCAAAGTTACACAGGCGATCAACATGGAAAACCATGCCATGATCGTAGCCTCTGTCAAGGCGAAGGCTGACGCCATTGCCGATTTCTACAAAAACATAATGGCGGAAAAAGGTTGGAAACTCGTTTTTCAGTCAGGGCAGGAAGATACAAAAATCATTCATTTCCAGAAGGATAAACAGGTCTTCCAGCTAACCGTCACCGGCGAAAAGAAAGCAGAAGAGACGACATATACACTGATGTTCGCTTCCCAGTAGAGGAAAAGCCGAATACTGAGGCGATTTTGAACCCCTGCCTTGTGGAGGGTGAAGTCAACTAGCAGGATTTACTCCCATCTCATTGAGCCGATCTGAAAGGACTGCTCGCGGGAATGAATTGGCGGCCAGTCCTTTTACACGTCCATATTCTTCCAGACCTCCCCAAGACCATGAGGGGCGGGAAACGAGCTGTTAAGCAAGGGGGTGGCCGCATGTCCTCATATTGGCCAAACTGGTCTGCTCGGCATTTCTTCCTGCGGGTGTTGATTGGCATATCCTGTGATTTACGGACATTCGGCATTTCAAGAGTTTTGCCGGATGGAACCCGACCCGGAAATGCGTTTTGCCTCCAGTTGGGGTCAAGTTGATGCATTATTGAGACTGCGGTCAAAAATCTACCCGAAATCGTCCAATTTGCTTTTCACAGCAGTAGAGAGTTTTGAAACGGCCTCTGTTGCCCGCTAATAATGCTATGTAGCTGTTTGCAACACTTTTTGATATGGATAATCCTAAAATTGCGGCGTCTTGACTCGAAAATATCATATCGATTTAGGAAGGAGATGTCATGAGTGGGCACATTGAAAGTCATGAAATCACCAGTCTGATATTCGATAGTCTGTCAAGAACGGCGGTAACGCTTCTCACGGATTCGGAAGATAGAATCATAGCCCTAAGCGACCACTATGTCAGGATACTGAACCGCAGGAAGAAAGATATCATTGGCCAGGCTGTTTCCAAGATCATCCCTAATACGAGGCATCCTATGATCAGGAAAGCGGGTCAACCGGATTCCAAGCTGTTTACGCTGGCCAACGGCGAAACTGTAATCGCACACTATGTCCCGCTCATCAAAGATAATAATATCCTTGGGGTATTGTCTTACACCTCAATGAACACCATTAACTTTATGAGCACCATTTCCACGTTGGATCTGGTGCGGCGTTTAAGTGATGAGTTGAATCAATTCAAGAAAGAATTGCAGAAATTGAGAGGGGCAAAATACTCTCTGAACAATATCATTGGCTCATCAGAAGCGATAACGGAAGCAAAAGAACTTGCAAGGAAGGTGGCTCAAACGAAATCGACTGTCCTCATTACCGGTGAAACGGGAACAGGGAAGGAATTGTTTGCTCATGCAATCCATCAGGCGAGTCCCCGCAGGCATCAGCCATTCATTGCCTTGAATTGCGCCGCAATTCCCAAAGACCTGATCGAATCGGAGTTGTTCGGCTATGAAGAGGGTGCATTCAGCGGCGCCCGAAAGGGCGGCAAGCTCGGAAAATTTGAGATGGCGCACCAAGGGTCATTGTATCTTGATGAGATCGATCAACTTCCGCTTCCGCTGCAATCAAAGTTATTGAGGGCTATTCAAGAAAAAGAGGTTGAGAGAATAGGAGGGACAGGAACCATTTGCACTGACATCCGCTTGATCTGCACATCGAACACAAATTTAATGGAACTTGTCGAAAAAGGTGAATTCCGCGAGGATTTATACTACCGCGTTCATGTGGTATCGCTCCAAGTTCCTCCGCTCCGGGAGCGGTTGGACGACATTGCCGAACTGGTAAATCATTTCATTGCAAAAATAAACAATGGACTGGGCCTCAATATCCAGGGCGTGCACAAGGACGTCCTGAAATCATTTGCCCGATATCGTTGGCCTGGTAACGTCCGGGAACTGGAACATCTTCTGGAGAGGGCCGCAAATGTCGCCCTTTCAGGATATCTGAACGTTTATCATTTTGAACGATTTGTACCGAGATTGCTTGATGGAACTCCCAGCAAGCCTATCAAAAAATTCGCCAATTTAAACGACCTGAGAATTAAGTTGGAAAAAGACGCGATCATCAACGTTTTAAAGACGACCAAGGGAAATAAGAAACGGGCCGCTGAAATATTGCAGATCGACAGAAGCGTACTCTATAAGAAAATAAGTCGATACAAGATCAATGCTAAAGGAAAACAGGCAAGCGAGGGAATGTAGCTAATATCTACACACCATTTTGTAGCTATTCACTGCAACAATTGAGGTTCAATGTGCCATCTTATTGAAAACACTGGGCCTTTTTTATTGGCATGTAACGTGCGAAACCATCACTCCGGCAGGGCTTTGTTTTTCTTCATTCATCCTGAAAGGAAGGGAGGATTCTAAATGGACTGGAGTGTTATTGGAATTATTTTTTCGTTAGCATTCATTGTCGTTCTGGCGCTGAGGGGGTGGCATATTATCATCATCGCACCCCTCGCAGCCGTCC
>Ga0182014_10005454_pt1 | contig 14116 bp, 15 predicted proteins | sample 612S2DmetaG_FD_120489 | JGI IMG/M metagenome (GOLD analysis project Ga0182014, IMG submission 120489) | Permafrost microbial communities from Stordalen Mire, Sweden - 612S2D metaG | ecosystem: Environmental > Terrestrial > Soil > Wetlands > Permafrost | place: Sweden: Stordalen | collected... | reverse complement strand
GCCGAGACCGGAATGCAGGTGATCGACTCCAGATTGATCTGCCGGGCGAACTCGCGGTACGCGGCTTCGATGGCGGCGAACGCCTCCTGCGAGTAATCGACCAGATCCATCTTGTTGACGGCGACGACCACGTGCCGTATGCCGAGCAACGCGACCAGGTAGCTGTGGCGCCGGGTCTGGGTGAGCACGCCTTTGCGCGCATCGATCAAGATCACGGCGAGATCCGCGGTGGATGCCCCCGTGACCATGTTGCGTGTGTACTGCTCGTGGCCAGGCGTGTCCGCGACGATGAACTTGCGCTTGTCCGTGGAGAAGAACCGATAAGCCACGTCGATCGTGATTCCCTGCTCACGCTCGGCGGCCAGGCCGTCCACCACCAAGGCGTAATCCAGCTCCCCTCCGCGCGTGCCGACTCTCTTCGAATCGTCCTCCAACGTTTCCAACTGATCCTCGAAGATCATCTTCGATTCATGCAGGAGCCGCCCGATCAGCGAGGACTTGCCATCATCCACCGATCCACAGGTGATGAACCGCAGCAGTCCCTTGTGCGCGTGGGCGGCGAGATACTCTTCGATGTCGCCGGGCGTGGAGGTCGCGCTGATGGGAGTGCTCGAAGGCATCAGAAGTAACCCTCCTGCTTTTTCTTCTCCATGGACGCGGCCCCTTCCTGGTCCACCATTCGACCCTGGCGCTCCGATCCCCGGGCGAGCAGCATTTCGCGTATCACCAGCGGCAGTGTATCGGCGTTGCTCAGCGTGGCACCGGTCAAGGGATAGTCGCCCAGCGTTCGAAATCTCACGTTCAGGGTCTCGATGCGATCGTCCTTGGAGATGGGCAGGCGGTCGTCATCGACCATGATGAGTTGTCCGGAGCGGCGCACCATGGGACGCGGCTTCGCGAAGTACAACGGCACGATGGGCACGTTTTGCACGTGGATGTACTGCCAGACGTCGAGCTCGGTCCAATTCGACAGGGGGAACACGCGGATGCTTTCGCCCGCGTTCTTGCGCGTGTTGTACAACTGCCAAAGCTCGGGCCGCTGGTTCTTCGGGTCCCAACGATGCTGCGCCGAACGGAACGAAAAGACGCGCTCCTTCGCGCGGCTCTTCTCCTCGTCCCGGCGGCCGCCGCCGAATGCCGCATCGAAGCCATGGTGGTCGAGCGCCTGCCGCAACGCCTGGGTCAACATCATGTCGGAATAGGCCGCGCCGTGGGACCAGGGCAACACCCCGGCACGCACGCCCTCTTGGTTGGTGTGCACCAGCAACTCCAGGCCATGGCGCTTGGCCGTGACGTCGCGAAACTCCAGCATCTCGCGAAAATCCCAGCCGGTCGCGATCTGCAGCAGCGGGAACGGCGGCTTCGCGGGGGCGAACGCCTTGAGCGCCAGATGCAGCATCACCGAGCTGTCCTTGCCGATCGAATACAGCATCACCGGCTTCTCGCATTCCGCGACGACCTCGCGAAAAATGTGGATGCTCTCGGCTTCGAGCCGCTGCAGATAATCGAGGCGGGACATTCAGGCCCGGTATTTCGCGGGCGTCTTGGCGCGAATATGCTCGGCCGTCACGCCCGGCGCCAGCTCGATCAGCTCGAACGGTTCATGGCGGGTGGCGCGTGAAAACACGGCAAGGTCGGTGATGACCATGTCCACACAATTCGTGCCCGTGAGAGGCAGCTCGCAGTTCGTCTTGAATTTCGGCTCGCCATCCTTGGACGTGTGATCCATGACGACCACGACGCGCTTCACGCCCGCCACCAGATCCATCGCGCCGCCCATGCCCTTGATCATTTTCCCGGGAATCATCCAGTTCGCGAGATCGCCGTTCTCGGACACCTCCATCGCGCCCAAGACGGCCATGTCGATGTGGCCGCCGCGAATCATCGCAAAGCTGTCGGCCGACGAAAAATAAGAACTCATCGTCAACTCGCTGACGGTTTGTTTGCCGGCGTTGATGAGATCGGCATCCTCCTCCCCCTCGAAGGGAAAGGGCCCGATCCCCAGCATGCCGTTCTCGGACTGCAGGACCACCTTCATGCCCGCAGGGATGTAATTCGCGACCAGCGTCGGAATGCCGATGCCCAGGTTCACGTAGAACCCATCCTTGAGCTCGCGGGCCGCGCGCGCGGCCAGATCTTCACGTGACCACGGCATCGGAGCCCCCGCTGCGTTTGCGCGTCGTGCGCTTCTCGATGAGTTTCTCGTACGGGCTGCCGTTGATGATGCGATGCACGTAGATGCCGGGAGTATGGATGGCGTCGGGATGCAGCGTGCCGGGTTCGACCAGTTCCTCGACTTCCGCGACGGTGATGCGGCCCGCCGTCGCCATGTTCGGGTTGAAATTGCGCGCCGTCTTGCGGTAGATCAGATTCCCTTCGGTATCGCCCTTCCACGCCTTGACGAGGGACACGTCCGCGACGATTCCCTTCTCGAGAATATACGTCTCTCCGTCCACCACCCGCCACTCCTTGCCCTCGGCGACCAGCGTGCCGGCGCCGGTCTTGGTGAAAAACGCGTAGATGCCGGCGCCGCCCGCACGCACCCGCTCGGCCAACGTTCCCTGGGGATTGAACTCCAGCTCCAACTCGCCCGCCAGGTATTGACGCTCGAATTCCTTGTTCTCGCCGACATACGACGAGATCATCTTTTTGATCTGGCGGGTATGCAGCAACAACCCAAGCCCCGCACCATCGGTGCCGGCGTTGTTGGAGACCACGGTCAAGTCGCGCACACCCGAGTCCCGCAGCGCCGCGATCAGCTTGTCCGGCACGCCGCACAAACCAAAGCCGCCGCAACACAGCAACATGCCGTCTTTGACGACCCCGTCGAGCGCGCTGCGGGCGTCGGGAAACACTTTGGAACTCGTCGTCATGTTCAACCGCTCGTCCTCTCCATCAGCGATGTCAGCGCGTCAGTATACTTCCGCGCCGTGATCGCGAGTTAGCTGCGCGCCACCGCGGCATCGAGGGTGTTGGACAGCAGCATGGCGATCGTCATGGGACCGATGCCGCCGGGAACGGGCGTGATCCACCCCGCGCGCTCGGCCGCCGCGTCGTATTCCACGTCGCCCACGAGCCGGCCCGCCGCGGTGCGATTGATGCCGACGTCGAACACGGCGGCTCCCGGGCGGATCCATTCGCCGCGCACCATGCCGGGCTTGCCCACCGCCGCCACCACGATCTCAGCGCGCTCGACTTCGGCCTGCAGGTCCCGAGTGCGGGTATGGCACACGGTGACCGTGGCGCCCGCCAGCATCAGTTCCAGGGCCATCGGCCGGCCGACGATGTTCGACGCGCCGACCACGGTGGCACGCAGCCCCTGCAGCGTGATGCCATATTCATGGGCCAGCCGAATCACCCCAAACGGCGTGCACGGGCGCAGGCGCGGGCGCTTTTGCGCGAGCAGTCCGGTGTTGTACGGGTGAAAGCCGTCGACATCCTTGGCCGGATCCACCAAATCCATGATTTCATTGGCGTCGAGGCCTTTGGGCAACGGCAATTGCACCAAGATCCCATCGACCAGCGGATCGGCGTTCAGGGCCTTCACCTGGGCCACCAGCGCCTCGCGGGAGACGCTGTCCGGCAGGTCGAAGGCAAAGGATTTGATGCCCGCCTCCTCGCACGCGAGTCGCTTGTTACGGACATACACGGCCGAAGCCGGGTCGGACCCGACTTTCACCACGGCCAGGCCTGGGGGCCGCCCGCGCGAACGGGCGAATTCCGCCGCGCGGGTCTTGACTTCCGCGCGCACGCGGGCTGCGACGGCCTTGCCGTCCAGCACAATTGCTTTTCCCATGCAGCTAGTACCGGTACTGATCGACTTTGTACGGGCCCTGCTTCGAGACCCCGATGTACTTCGCCTGCTCGTCCGTCAGCTCGGTGAGCATCGCGCCCAACTTGGACAGCTGCAGGCGGGCCACCTTCTCGTCGAGGTGTTTCGGCAACACGTAGACGCCGATCGGATACTTCGCGGTGTCCGCGAACAGCTCGATCTGCGCCAGCACCTGGTTCGCGAACGAGGAGCTCATGACATAGGACGGGTGCCCCGTGCCGCAACCCAGGTTCACCAGCCGGCCTTCGGCCAGCAGGATGATGCGCTTGCCGTCGGGAAATATGACGTGATCGACCTGCGGCTTGATGTTGTCCCACGGGTATTGCTTGAGCGCGGCCACTTCGATCTCGTTGTCGAAATGCCCGATGTTGCACACGATCGCCTGGTCCTTCATCGCCTTCATGTGCTCGAGCGTGATGACATGGTAGTTGCCGGTGGCCGAGACGAAGATGTCCGCCTTGTCCGCGGCATAATCCATGGTCACGACGCGGTAGCCTTCCATCGCCGCCTGCAACGCGCAGATCGGATCGATCTCGGTCACCCATACCTGCGCCGACAGGGCGCGCAGCGCCTGCGCCGAGCCCTTGCCCACGTCGCCGTAGCCGACGACCAAGGCCACCTTGCCCGCGATCATGACGTCCGTGGCGCGCTTGATGGCGTCGACCAAGGACTCGCGGCAACCATACAGGTTGTCGAACTTGGACTTGGTGACCGAGTCGTTCACGTTGAACGCCGGGAAGGCCAATTGGCCGTCTTTGGCCATTTGATACAGACGCTTCACGCCCGTGGTGGTTTCCTCGGTGACGCCCTTGATCTTCGCCAAACGGGTCGAATACCACTTCGGATCCACCTTCAGCTTGGCCTTGATCGCTGCGAACAGCAGCGTCTCTTCCTCACTGCCCGGCTTGGAGATCACCGAGGCATCCTTCTCGGCGCGCGCACCCAGGTGCAGCAGCAACGTGGCATCGCCGCCGTCGTCCAAGATCATGTTCGAGTAGCCGCCGTCGGTCCATTCGAAGATGCGGTGGGTGTAATCCCAGTACTCGGCCAGAGATTCGCCCTTGATCGCGAACACCGGCGTGCCGCCTTCGGCGATCGCCGCGGCCGCATGGTCCTGGGTCGAATAGATGTTGCACGAGGCCCAGCGGCACTCGGCGCCCAGCGCATTCAGCGTCTCGATCAGCACCGCGGTCTGGATCGTCATGTGCAGCGACCCGGTGATGCGCGCGCCCTTCAACGGCTGCTTCACGGCATATTCATGGCGGATGGCCATGAGTCCCGGCATTTCCGTTTCGGCGATCTTGATTTCCTTGCGGCCCCAGGCCGCAAGGCTCATGTCCTTGACCAGATAATCAGGCTGCGCTTTGACTTGTGCGTTCATAAATTGACTCCTTGGGAATTGGGCTTCGATGGCGAGACGGCGCCTAGGCGGCGCGCGTCGCCTTGAGTTCCGACGCGAGCATCGCGGCCTTGTCGGTTCGCTCCCAGGTGAACTCGGCTTCCTTGCGGCCAAAATGGCCGTAAGCGGCTGTTCTTTGATAGATCGGACGCGCCAGATCCAGCATCTCGCGCAAACCGAACGGCGTGAGATCGAAATGGGCCCGCACGATCTGGGTCAGGCGCTGATCCGACAGCTTGCCCGTACCGAAGGTCTCCACCATGATCGAGGTGGGTTCGGCAACGCCGATGGCATACGACACCTGCACCTCGCAGCGATCCGCCAAACCGGCCGCCACGATGTTCTTGGCCACATAGCGCGCCGCATAGGCGGCCGAGCGATCGACCTTCGAGGGATCCTTGCCGGAAAAGGCACCGCCGCCATGCCGGGCAAAACCGCCGTAGGTGTCGACGATGATCTTCCGGCCCGTCAGGCCGCAGTCGCCCACCGGACCGCCGATCACGAACCGGCCGGTCGGATTGATGTGGTACTTGGTGCCCTTGTCGATCCATTTCTTCGGCAGAACCGGCTTCAAGATCTCTTCCATGACCGCTTCGCGCAGATGCTTGGTGCTGATGTCGTCCGAATGCTGAGTCGACAGCACGACGGCCTCGATGCCCACCGGCTTGTCGTTCTCGTAGCGCAGCGTGACCTGGCTCTTCGCGTCCGGCCGCAGCCAGGGCAGCTTGCCGCTCTTGCGCACCTTGGCCTGCTGCTTGACCAGGCGATGCGCCAGCGTGATGGGCGCCGGCATCAACACCTCGGTTTCGTTGCTGGCATAGCCGAACATCAGGCCCTGATCGCCGGCACCCTGCTTGCGCTCGTCCTTGCGATCGACGCCCTGGGCGATGTCGGGCGATTGCTTGCCGATGATGTTGAGCACGCCGCAGCTCGCGCCGTCGAAGCCCATGTCGGAGTGGTCGTAGCCGATGTCGAGGACGGTCTTGCGCACCAGCGCCTCGACATCCACCCAGGCACTCGTGGTTATTTCGCCGGCAACGATCACCACCCCGGTCTTCACCATCGTTTCACAGGCCACCCGGCCGAGCGGATCGAGGGTCAGGATCGCGTCCAACATCGCGTCCGAAATCTGGTCTGCAACCTTGTCGGGATGCCCTTCCGAAACCGATTCGGACGTGAAAGAGAAGCTCTTGCTCATGTATGGATCCTTAGCCGAAATTGTCTTGATAACGCCGATCGAACTCGGCTCGTGTAAATTCATGGTTCTGGGGCCCACGCGATTCGATTTTCATGGCCCCCATCAACGAGGCAGTCCGGCCCGTGGTTTCCCAGTCCAGCCCCTGCAGCAACCCGTGGATTAAACCAGCGCGATAGGCATCACCGCAACCGGTCGGATCGACGACCGCCCTGGCCTTCACCGCCGGAACCGTGATCGTACGCTCCTTGGTGTGAATCACCGAGCCCGCGGCGCCCCGGGTCACGATCAACGCCTCGACCTGGGCGACGATGTCGGCGGCGGTCAGACCCGTCTTTTGCTGCAAAAGCTCCCACTCGTAGTCGTTGAGGGTCACCCAGGTCGCCTGCTCGATGAACCGCGCCAGATCCTCGCCGCCGAACATGGGCATTCCCTGGCCCGGATCGAAGATGAACGGGATATTGGCCGCCTTGAACTGAGCCGCATGCTCGATCATGGCTTGACGGCCGTCCGGCGCCACTACCCCTAAGGCGACCTGCGGGCCGGCGCGGCCGATGGCATCGGCCACCTTGTTGAGGTGGGCATATTGCATTGCGCCCGGATGGAAGGCATTGATCTGATTGTCGTCGAGGTCCGTGGTGATGAACGCCTGGGCCGTGAAGCTCCCATCCACCACCTTGATGTAATCGACGTTGATGCCCTGCGACTGCATGCGTTGACGATAGGGCTCGAAATCCAGGCCCGCGGTGGCCATGCTGAGGCCCTCGTCGCCGAGCAATTTCATGCCATAGGCGATATTGGCCGCGCAGCCGCCGAATTCGCGCCGCATTTCCGGCACCATGAACGACACGTTCAATATATGGAGCTTATCCGGGAGGATGTGCGCCTTGAAGCGGTCCGGAAACACCAAGATCGTATCGTACGCGACCGACCCGCAGATCAATGCCGCCTTGCGGCTGCCACCCTGATTCACCATGCACACCCAGTTCTGCCAAACCGCTATTCTATCGTCAACCCATGCTGACTGCTTCACCCAATGTCGACGTCCGTCGCGCCGGCACGCCACCCCGAATGTCCAAGCTCCTGCTCCTGCTGGGGGCCATTTCCGTCCTCACCCCCGTCTCGCTCGATCTGTACCTGCCGGCGCTGCCGGCCATCGCGACCGATCTGCACGCCACCGCGGGCGCGGTGCAGCTGACCCTGCCGGCCTTCTTCGTGGGCCTGGCGATCAGCCAGCTGTTCTTCGGCTCGGTCGCCGACCACGTGGGTCGCCGGCCGCCGCTGCTGTGCGGCTTGGGCCTGCTCATGCTGGGATCGGTGGGCTGCGCGCTGTCCCACGGCGTCGTCACGCTGCTGGTGTGGCGCTCGGTTCAGGCCTTGGGCGTCGGCAGCTGCAGCGTGATTCCGCGGGCCATCGTGCGCGATCGATTCGACGTGGCGCACACCGCCCGCGCGCTCTCGTTGCTGGGTCTCATCACCGGATTGGGACCCATACTCGCCCCCCAGTTGGGCGGGGCGATCCTGCTGCTGGCCACCTGGCGCGTCGAATTCTGGCTGCTCTCCGCCCTGGCGCTGACCTGTCTCGTCATGGCGTATTTCCATCTGCCCGAATCGATTCCCGCCACGCGCGCCACGGCCATCGGACCGCGGCTGTGGATACGATTGCTGACCGATCGGCGCTACCTGCGTTACGCGATTCCGGCCAATCTCGTCCAGTCGAGCGTGTTCGCCTACATCTCGGGCGCACCTTTCGTCTTCATCAACCTGCTGAAATTGACGCCGCAGCAATTTGCCTGGCTGTTCGGCTGCAATGCGGTGGGCCTGATGATCGCGGGGCGGATCAACGCCCATATCGTGGCGCGGCTCGGTCCGGAGCTGATTTTCCGCCGATCCATGCTCGCGACCGCGGTGTTCGGCCTGATGATGGTTGCCACGTCGATCGGCGGTTGGGGCGGATTCTGGGGCCTCGCCATCCCGCAGTTCCTTTTCATCTCGACGTTGGGTTTTAATTTCTCCAACGGCTTCGCCCTGGGGCTCGCGCCGTTCGGCTCCTCCGCCGGCACGGCCTCCGCCCTGTTCGGCACCCTGCAGTTCCTGTTCGCGGGGCTGGGCGGCGCCGCGGTCAGCGCACTGTACGATGGGAGCGCCCGCGCGATGAGCGGCGTGATGTGCGGAGTTGCGGTGCTGGGAGTTGTCGTGTATCGCTTCATGAAATAATGGTTGTTTACCCCCCAAAGGAGAGACCGATGAAAAAGACCCATGCGACGATCACGGCGATCGGCAGCTTGTTGACGCTCGGTGCGGCGGTGTTCGCCACCCCGGCATTTGCCGCGGATAAACCTGACATGGAGAAGTGCTACGGCGTGGCCAAGGCCGGCAAGAACGATTGCGCGGGCGCCGCGCACTCCTGTTCAGGCCAGGCGAAGGCGGACGCCAGCCCGAAGGACTTCATCACCGTACCGAAGGGCACCTGCGAGCGACTCGCGGGCGGCAGTCTGACCTCCAAGTAGGCGCACCGTCGCATGCGCGCGGAAGCCTCCGCGTTGCAGGGTTCGATGCCGGCACGTGCCGGCATCGGCCTTCGAGCTCAACATCATCTGCATGTGTTGGCGGCCGCGGCGCCGGCGGCGTGGTTCGAGGCGCATACCGAGAATTACTGTGCCGATGGCGGCTCGCATGTGGAATGCCTCATGAAAGTTCGCGAACGCCATCCGCTGTCCCTGCATGGCGTGGGTTTGTCCCTGGGCTCGACCGACCCGCTCGACGCCGGGCATCTCGCGACCGTGCGCCGCGTGGTCGCTCGATTCGAGCCGGGGCTGGTCTCCGAACACTTGTCCTGGATTTCCGTCGACGGCCGCTTCGCGAACGATCTGCTGCCGCTGCCCCATACCGAGGAAGCGCTGCGCCATGTGAGCCGCCGGATTGCGCAGACACAGGACGCGCTGGGACGGCAGATCCTGATCGAGAATGTATCGAGCTACCTCGAGTATCGGGAATCGAGCATGAGGGAGTGGGAGTTCCTCGCCGGCGTGGCGGCCGAATCCGGCTGCGGCATCCTGCTCGATCTGAACAACATCCATGTCTCCGCGCACAATCACGGCTTCTCCTGCGAGGACTACCTGCGGGGCATACCGCGCCACCTGGTGCAGGAATTTCATCTGGCGGGACATTCCCGCATCCAAAGCGCTGGTCGCGACATCCTGATCGACACGCACGGAGCGCCGGTGTGCGACGCGGTGTGGCGATTGTATCGGGACGCGCTGCGCCGTTTCGGCCCGCGGCCCACCTTGATCGAATGGGACACGGACATCCCCGCCTTCCACGTGCTGCAGACCGAAGCACAGAAAGCCGACGCCCTGTCGACCCCTGAGCATGACGTCGCTGCGTGAACTGCAAACGCGGATGCTGGAGGCGCTGCTGAACGGACCGTCCGGCGACGCCGCCGAACTCATCGACGCGGCCGCACCCATCGCGCTGTCCCGGCTGCAGGTGTATCGAAACAACGTGCTGGCCAACTTCGCGGATGCCCTGCGCTTAACGTATCCGGCCATCTGGCGCCTCGTGGGTGAGGACTACTTTCGCCAGACCGCGCGGAACTTTCAACGGCGGCAGCCGTCCCAGTCCGGAGATTTGGTACATGCCGGCAGATGCTTCGCCGATCATCTCGATGAACTGCACGCGGAATCCAAGTATCGCTATTTCGCCGACGTGGCACGTCTCGAATGGCTGATCCAAGACGCCCTCCTGGCGGCCGAGCATGCGCCGCTCGATCTGGAAAAAATGGCTGGCGTTGCCGCATCGGCGTATGACACCCTACGTTTCGAGCTGCACCCGTCACTCCGGCTGTTCGAGTCCCGTTATCCCGCCCTGCGCATCTGGGAGGTCAACGTCGGCAGCGACGAGGAACCGGAATCGGTGAACCTCGATGCGGGCGGCGAGCGACTGGCGATCATGCGCCATCGGCTGCAACTGCGATTTCATCGCTTGAGCGCGGGAGAGCATCGTTTGTTGGACGAGATCCGGCGGGGCGCCACGTTCATGGAGGCCGTCGATGCGGCAGCTCGAAGCGATGCCGAGTTCGACGCCGCGGCGGCGCTGCAGCGCTTCGTGTCGATCGAAGCGATCGTCGACTGTCGGTGATCACCCGGACCCTGGAAGGATATGGCATGTCATTTCTGGACGTAATTTGCAGCCCCACCACCCTGGCCGCGCGGGTATTGAATCCGCTGCAGTCGTTGTTCGCCTTAGGGGCGCGTTGGTACGTGAGCGCGCAGTTCCTGAAAGCCGGGTATCTGAAGCTGACGAGCTGGAACGCCACGTTGTACCTGTTCGAGAACGAGTATCACACGCCGTGGTTGTCGCCACACGATGCGGCGGTGGCGGGCACGTTTGGCGAGTTGTTCTTCCCTGCACTGCTGGTGCTGGGCCTATATGCTCGATTGAGCGCCATCGGCCTGTTCGTGGTGAACGCCGTGGCGGTCGTTTCCTATTCGCAGGTGTTGCTCGCCGAAGGCTCCGAAGCGGCGCTCGGCCAGCACATCTTGTGGGGATCCTTGATCCTGGCATTGATGGTCTACGGGCCGGGAAAATGGTCGCTGGACTATGCATTGAACAAGGCCCGCTTCTGATGGTGGGCTGCGATATCTGCGGGAACTGGAACACCGCCGTCCAGCGCGAGTGGCTGGTCACCAACGGTCTCGGCGGCTACGGCTGCGGCACGATCACGGGCGCCAATACACGGCGCTACACCTGCAATCGGATCCCCACTACCGGGATTGCATTCCGTTCTACGAGTTCTTCGACGGCGACAACGGCCGCGGCGCCGGCGCGCCCCATCAGACCGGATGGACGGGGCTGATCGCCAAGCTGCTGATGCCGAGGGTGCGGGAATAGCGATTGTGTTGTCGATAAGTAACGCGAAAACGCGTTGATCTTTCCCAATCTCAGCGATACTCAAGATGCCGTTGTATCAAGATGCGCCGACCAAGGCTTGATCTTCGCGAGTTTTTTGGCAAGTGCCGGCCGGGCGAGGCGCGTGTCATAAGCGCCTTGTAGGCGCAGCCACCAGCCGTCGGTGAGGCCGAAGAAGCGACATAGCCGCAGATCCGTATCCGCCGTGATGCCGCGCTTGCCCGCGATGATGTCGCCGATGCGCTGCGCTGGCACATCGATCTCCTTCGCCAGCCGGTAGTTGCTGAGACCCAGCGGCTTCAAGAACTCCTCGCGCAGCATTTCGCCAGGCGACGTCGGTGCAATCCGCCTGCCGCCGGCGACCGTCACGGAGCTGAAATCCGTTTTTGCCAGTTCCTCAATTCGAATGCTCATCGGTTGCCCCTCCTCCCGGCAGACCGCGATTTCTTTTTCGCGGGCCGCTTCTTGGCTGGCACCTTCTTCCCGCCCGGCTTCTTCGGCGCCGCAGGCACCCCCCGCGCCACCGCTGGCGCCAGGTCCAGATCGAACCCGAATACGTCCGCCAACTTCGAGGCGTCCAAAATGCGCGCATCGGCGGGCACCTTGCGCAGCGCCGATCCCGCCTCGCCGGCCCTCGCCAGCAAGTCCTTCGCATCGACCTGGCGCAGGCTGAACAACAGCTCCGGCTCCACATCCAGCCGTGCGCCGATGCCATAGAGCGTCGCGGCCACGTGCTTGCACATCGCGGCGGAATCCGGGCAACTGCAGCGAAACCGGATCTCGCGAGGCGACGGGAACAGCCCCGTGGCTGGGTGGCAGATATGCGCCATCACCGCGGTCGACAATCGGCCCTGCAACAGTTCGACCCAGGAATCGATGGTCCCGGCACAGGCGCCGGCGAGGCGTTCCCAGTGGGCGGCAGGGACCGGGCCGATCGTCACCGACACCTGGTAGAGGGAAGAGCCCATCACCCGCGCGATGACTTCGCCGGCGGCGACCTGCAGATCGATCACGGATCCGTTTCGCAGGTAGGTCCGTCCGCGCGGCAATCGATTCGAGTAGTCGCTGTAGCGCTCGAGATTGCGACACCAGGACGTTCCCCAGAATGTCGTGGCGATGGCGCCGCGTCTCGGCGCCACGGGATACACCGGCTTGCCCGAGAGCTGGAGCTTCTCCGCGGCGCGCTGTGCCAGTTGACGGCGCTGTGCCGCGGGGACATAGGGTTTCCAATCGAAGCCCATGCTATTCCGCCTGCGCCGACTGGATGTCGAGCCTGACGAGATTGAGCAATTCCTGATCGCTGAGTTCGGTCAATCGCACCTCGGCGCCTCCGAACAGATCCTTGACGAGATCCTGCTTGGACTCAATCAACTGGTCGATATTATCCTCGACCGTGCCGCGACAGATGAATTTTTGCACCAGCACGTTGCGCGACTGCCCGATCCGGAACGCGCGATCGGTGGCTTGATTTTCGACGGCGGGGTTCCACCAACGATCGAAATGCACCACATGCGAGGCAGCGGTGAGATTGAGCCCGGAGCCGCCCGCCTTGAGCGACAACACGAAGAACGGAATGAGTTCGTCCTCCTGGAATCGACGGACGAGCTCCTTGCGCGCGGCAACCGGCGTGCCCCCATGGAGCACCAACCCTTCGCGGCCGAAAATCCCGCCGAGAAAGGCCGCCAGCGGTTGCGCGGCCTCGCGAAACTGCGTGAACACCAGCATCTTCTCCTGCTTCGCGGCGATGACCTCGGCGATCTCCCGCAAGCGCGCGAACTTGCCGCTGCCGCCCTCCGCCCAGGCGGCATCGCCGAGCCACTGGGACGGATGATTGCAGATCTGTTTGAAGCGCATGAGGAATGCCAGAACCGTTCCCTTGCGACTTAAGCCCTCGGCGTCGTCCAATGCCGTCGCCAGGTCGGCGACCGCTTTTTGGTAGAGCGCCGCCTGCGTCGGACTCAAGGAGCAGTACGCCTTCACCTCGGTCTTGTCGGGCAGGTCCGCGATCACGGTTTTGTCGGTTTTGAGGCGCCGCAGAATATAGGGCTTCACCAGCGTGCGCAGCGCTCCGAAATCGCCCTGCTGCGAGAGGCGCTTGACGTAGGACGCGAATGCCTTGGCCGATCCCAGCAAACCCGGATTGGTGAAGTCGAAAATCGACCAAAGATCACCCAGACCGTTCTCGACCGGCGTGCCGGTCAACGCGATGCGCGTGCCGGCGTTCAGTTTCTTGACCGCGCGCGTTTGCTTCGCGCCCGGGTTCTTGATCGCCTGAGCCTCGTCGAGAACCGCGATCCGCCAGGTCGTACTCGACAGCCACGGATGGCGCAGCAGCGCCCCGTAACTCGTGATCACCAGGTCCTGCGACGCCACGAGTTCCGGCGTCACCGCCCTCAACTCGGACGGGCTCATGGACGACGGATGGGCGACGAGCACGGCGAGACTGGGCGCGAACCGCTCGATTTCCGCCTCCCAGTTCGCCAACAGCGACGCCGGCGCCACGAGGAGGCTCGGTGAACGGTCCGTGCCGCCTCTTTCCCGGAGCACCAACAGCAGCGACAACACTTGGATGGTCTTGCCCAGACCCATGTCGTCGGCCAGGCAGGCGCCGAGACCCAGCCGGTTGAGCAGATACAGCCAGCGGACTCCCGCCTGCTGGTAGGGCCGCAGAATCGCCCTCAGCGCAGGCCCTGGCTCGACCTGCGCCAGTCCCTCGGGCCCCCGCAGTCCCCGCAACGTCTCCGCGAGCCAGGGGCCCGGAGCCACCGCGGACCACGTG
>Ga0182014_10005453_pt1 | contig 14118 bp, 5 predicted proteins | sample 612S2DmetaG_FD_120489 | JGI IMG/M metagenome (GOLD analysis project Ga0182014, IMG submission 120489) | Permafrost microbial communities from Stordalen Mire, Sweden - 612S2D metaG | ecosystem: Environmental > Terrestrial > Soil > Wetlands > Permafrost | place: Sweden: Stordalen | collected... | reverse complement strand
TTGGCCTGCACCGCCTTCGGCGTCAGGATCCGCGGGCCGATCAGCGTGATCGGGAACACCAGCAGCGACACCACGGCGAGCTGCCAGTTCAGGAACAGCATCAGGACGATGCCCGCGATCAATTCGAAGAACGGCAGCGCCGCGCTACTGGAAAACCCCTTGACCGAGCCCTCGAAGGCCGAGAGATCGACCGAAAACCGCGACAGGATCTCGCCGCGCTTGGTGCGCGCGAAGTAGGCCGCCGGCAAATTCTGGATATGCTCGAACAGGCGCGTCCGCACGTCCGAAATCAGCGATGCCGCCAATAGCGCGTCCCAGCGTTCGTACCAGACCGCGACGATCGAGGTGAAGATGCCGGCGGCCGCCAGCACCGAGAGGATCTTGATCAGCGCCTCGAAATCCTCCTCGCCGAGCGCATCGTCGATCAGGAATTTCAGGCTCAGCGGCATGATGACGTTGAACAGCGTCTCGACGACGACGCCGAGGCAGACGAATGCCAGGATCTTCTTGTAGCTGGCCAGAAACGGCTTGATGAAGGCGTAGATCGTCGCCAGCGCGCCGGCGGCTTCCTTCGCGGTGAAGACGACGAGATCCTCGTCTTCATCGTCTTCTTCGTCGTCATCGTCGGGCGGAGACGACACCGCCTTGTCGCGGACAACGCGAGCGGCGGCTTCCGCTTCGGCCGCCAGCTTTTCATCGGGTTCCGGCCCCAGGGGTTGGTCCCCGCCAGCCTTTATCCGATCACCCGACGATGGAGGCTTGGACGATGGAGGCTTGGACGCCATGAAACCAACCGATGCTGCACGGCCGGCATGACCGCAAAATCGAGAAAGATGGCCGAGCGAGCCACCGCGTCGATCCTATGCGATTGGCGCGCGTTCAGCAAAATAATTGGCAGGACCGGAAGCAGCGCTTAATCGTCGGCTTCGACCTTGTCAAAGAAAGAGTACCGCAGGCTGTCGGCGTCCGCATACCATTGGCCCGGTCCCTTGTTGGCGGAAAGCGTCGCCGCCCACAGCTCGTCGCTGCAGTCGCGGCGATGCATCGACAGGTCGAATCCGTTGCTGAAGAACAGCTCCGACCATTCCCACCAGGTGCCGAGCTTCTTGACGCCGCGCAGCAGGTCGTAACGATCGATCAGCGTCGCCGACATATCGGACGTCACCGATCCGAACAGCAGCCCGGTCTTGACGACGCGGTTCAACTCGCGAATCGCGCGGGGCACCTGCTTTTCCGCGACATGGCACAGGCTGGTCTCGAACACGAAATCGAACTCGCCGTCCTTGAACGGCATATCGAGGATCGATCCGAGCTTGTTGAACTTCTTCAGCTCTTTCGGCGTCCTGGCGTGGATCGCGCGGTTGTTCTCGATGCCCCAGGCGTCGATACCGCGCCCGCGCAGCGCGCCCACCAGTTCGCCGCTGGCCGACCCCGCCACCAGCAGCTTGTAACCCCTGACCCGGTTCCAGACGATCTTGATCAGGTCCGTCAGGTAGGCGGGATCGGTGAACTGGCTCCAGACTTCGCTGTAAGGGCCGAGCTCGCGATAGTTCGCGAAATAGTCGCGGTCGATCTTGTCGGAAGCAGGCTTGCCGCCCTCGCCGCGCGCCCGGCGCAGCCGCATCATCTCGGTGACGACGATGTCGGTGGCGGCGTCGGAGGAATCCAGCAGTCCGTTCAGCGTCGAGTCGAACAGATAGTCGCCGACCAGGACCAGGCCGGGATGTTGCTTCGGCTCGGGCCGGTGATTGGTCATGACGTCGCGCGCCGGCAGGCCGCCGGGAATCGCATTCACCGACGAGAGCCAGCGATAGGTCTTGCCCTCCATGAAGTGCGCGCGCGCGTCGCCGAGCGAGGCCGGCAGCGACTTCAATGCGGCGTCGATCAGTTCCTGATCGCCGAGGTTGGCGAAAGCCAGCGCGTCGGAACCGGCGATCAGCCAGTTCAGCACACCGTGCTTGCCGACGTCGTGGCGCGAGCCCTCGTTGTAGACGCAGCAGCCGCCGAACGCTTCGGACATGAACCACGAGCCCGGGATCTGCTCGCCCCAGAACGGTTCGTCGAACAGGATCGACACCCGCAGATAATGCGCCGGGCGATCGAAATAGGCGATGTGCTTGACCATCGACTTGCGCAGCTGTTCGCCTTCCCATCCCATGGTGGCGAGCCAGGAATGCGGCAGGCACATCAGCACGAGATCGAAGTCCCTGGTCTCCGGTCCCTTGCCGTTCATCATGTTGAGCTGGTAGCGGCCGGCCGCCGTCTTGCCGACCTTGAGAACGCGGTGATTGAGCTGGATATCCGCATCCACCTCGGACTGCAGGCACTCGATCAGCTGCTCGTTGCCGTTCTGGATCGAATACAGGCCGATATAGCCGTCGACATCCATCACGAAGTTCTTCAGCGCATTCAGCCCGTTGGTGTTGTGGCTCTCGGTGGCGATATCGGAGCGCGCCATCACCTTGAAGAAGCGCTTGGCGGTAGCATCGTCCACTTCCCGGTCGAGCAATTGCTCGGCCGTGATGTAGGCCCATGGATGCTCGTTATCGTGCGCGCCGACGCCTTCATAATATTCGACCGGGGTCACCATCTCGGTGCAGCGCTTGCGGAACGCCTCGATCGCAGCCGCGGTCTTGGCGCCGTATTTGCGGCGCATGCCCGGCACGTCGTTCAGGAGTTCGCCGTCGAGATGGACCTGCTCGGCATCCATCGGGATGGTCTGCAGGCCGAAATGCTGGATCAGCTCGCGCAGCGGATCGGGGCCGGTCATCGAGTAATCGTAGATCTCGGCGACGCCGGCCTCGTACATCGCGGGGGCCGAATCGAACTTGCGCGTCAGGATCTTGCCGCCAAGCCGGTCAGACGCCTCATAAATGGTGACGCGGCACAGCTCGCCCAGCTTCTTCTTCAGATACCACGCGCTCATCAGCCCGCCAGGGCCGCCGCCAACGATTGCAAGATCCAACATCGAATTCCGTTACCTTCCCGTCCGCTTGCGCCCACCGGAATACCGGGCCCGACACGCGACTTGCCCGCCCCTGGATCGCGCCCGAGAGCGAGCGCGGACCGGTTAGACAAGAATCGCACGCCGTTCCAGCGGTTTAGAGCGCGAATTCAAGAGTTCGGCCCCCCGGGCGAACGCCTTCAGAAGACGCCTATACTCCATTAGCAAAAGCACTCTTGTTCCTGAAAGGAAGATGAACAAACCGGCGGAGAAACGAAAATGCGGCCAAACGCCCCGCCGCCACGCCCCAACGGTACCTGGCGGCGGCGCTGGCGGCGCGAAACCGCGACCCCTTCGCAAGTGGCTCGAACTATCGGGCTGGGGATGACGCCCGAAACCGGCCGGACATCCGGACCGGAACTGTTGCCCCGGACGGAATCGAATCATGGTCGCAACAGCCGGAAAATAAAAAACCACCGGCAGGGCATTGCCGGTGGTTTTTGGAGGTTAGTCATAAAGTCGGTGTCGTCTCCTAAAATCAGCCCGCCAAACCAGCTTGCCGGCTACAGACCCAAATCTAGACCGAAAAATTACATTAGTAAATAATCTTTTTTTGTAATCTTCTAATTCTTTTGGGCTTCGCCGCCCTCCGCTTCGGTCGGCAACGCCCCGCAGCTTCGCTCCACGCTTCCTCCCACCACCCGGTCGCCCTCATGCAGCTGCGTTTCGCTTCGCTCGCCGTGATCAGCTCACGGTGGGCTTTCACCCACAAGAGTGCGTCCATGCCGGGCGCGCCAAAGAAAAAGCCCCGGCGGTTTCCCGCCGGGGGTCTCTGATAGACCTGGATCAGATGATCAGGATTACCAGTTGCGCTGGGCGCGAAGCAGGACCTGATGGGTGTCCTGGTTGCCGATCACGTAAGAACCGCTGCCATAAGGGCCATTGGCCGTGATGACACCCGCGTTGTTCTGGGCCAGATGCGAATAGATATATTCAGCCGAGAAGGTCAGGTTCTTGACCGGGGTCCACCGGGTGATCGTACCGAGCTGCGTCACGCTGTAGTTCGGGTTGCAGCTGGTAACGCCGGCATTCGAAGCCACGAAGCTGGCGCAGAAGATGCTCGCCGCGGAACCGACGCTGGTGGTCGAACCGTAGCTCACGTTGGCGTAGGCACCGTAGATCGAGGTGCTCCAGTAGGGATTCCAGTTGTGGTTGAATGCACCACGACCGCCCCAGGTCGAGATCAGCTGCTGCTGACCGCCCGCACTGAACACCGAGTCGGGGGCGACACCAATGCCAACCTTACCGAGGACACCGCCCACGTTGGAGCCAGCAAAGGTCGTCCACGCACCAGCACTGCTCGCGAGGTCCTGAATGTTGTAGCGGGTTGCACCGTTGGTGTAGATGCCCTGGGCGTTGATCGTGTCACCGGCTCCGGTCGGGATGTTGGCGATCGTAATCGCACCCTGAACGGCGAAGCCCCACTTGTCGTCGGGATGGCCGCTGATGATGTTACCCGCGCCGGAGTTGACGTAGTAGGCGGGGTTGTTGTCATGCGCCGCCACCGACAACTGGGCCATACCCCAGGCTTGGGTGACATTCAGCACGCCGATGACATCCGGAGCAACCGTTCCAGCGTAGTCGCTGGCGCCGGTCGACAATGGGCTGCCGAAGGCGCCGAAGTTCAAGACGCCAGCCTGGTAGTACTGGGTCGGATCCTGCACGCCGATCGTGCCCGACACACCGTTGCCGAACTGGGCGGTGTAGACGAACTGGTTGACGCCGGTAACCGTGCCGCCGCCGCCGACCAGAGCGTCGTAGTTGTTGCCGGGATAGGCGGTCCAGGGAGCGCTGAACGGCGAGACCGCCTTACCGATCGTGAACCCGGCGAACTGGATGAAGGCGTAGTAGACGCCGAGCGCACCGGTGGCGACGCCACCCGAAGTCGCGTTGCCGGCGCCGGCGACACCGAGCCCGAGCTGCGAGTAAACGCTCGTGAGGGGGCTGGAAGCAGTCGCGGGGCTGGCGGAGCTAGCGGCGTAGCTGTCGTCGGTCCAGGTGAAGACGGCATCGAAGAAGGTACGAACCACGCCGTATTCGGTCGCGGTGCGCGTATCGATGTTCAGGTCTTCGCGGGAGCGCCAGGTCAAGGCGTTCGTGTAGCGATCGCCGAGGCCGCCCGAGCCCGAGTAGTTTCCGGTGAAGATGCCGTTCGTGTTCACGCCCATATCGACGCGCAGATAGCCACCCAGCTTGATGCAGGTGTCGGTGCCCGGGATGTAGTAGAATCCGGCGCCGTACAGGGAGCAGATCTTCACGTATTCGACCGCTTTGGCCTTGACGGGAAGATCAGCCGCCTGGGCTCCGCTCAGGGCGATAAGACCCGCCGCCGAGCCGAGAACAAGGCTCTTAATCGTGTTCATGTTAAACCTCCAAGTTGCTTTGTCAGGAAGGTTGCAGGTCCGTTGAGTGTCTGCACACCCGAGGACTGGCTCCCTTGTTCCGTTGAAAACCGCTCTGTCGTTCTGCGCCTTCGAACTACCCGCACGACGCGCGGGACGTGAGCGAACTACCTAACGGGACGATCCAGGACCCCCAGCCGTCGGTGGTGAATATGCATGCATCACTTTTTTAAGCAAAACAGTTTATTTAGTCAGCAATCGATTGACGGCCGGCTGTATCCTTTCTGCAACGCCCCCTGCCCGGGCTCGTCCGCCCGCCGCCGCACGGCGGCTAGATTATTGAGTTGATCAGCAATCTTTTTTGCTTGTTTCGCATAAGAAACCGATCAAGATGGGCTATGGGAGCGAACAAAAAGCGGAGCGCGGCCCCCCCGGGTCCGGCGCCACGTACCAATGCAGGCGACCACGCCGGCAAGAATCAGGACGTCATCCGGCGACTGACCTGGGTGATCGCCTCCATCAGCGTGCATCTTGAGGAACTTCGCTACTTCTGGGGCAAAGCCCTCGGGGTCAGCGGACCGCAATGGATGATTCTGATGGCCCTGGCGGAAATCGATCAGGACGATGGCGTGCCGGTCAACGTCGTGTCGAAGAAGCTGCACGTCGATTCGTCGTTCGTCACGACCCAATCGAAGCTGCTCGAAAAGAAAGGCTTCATCCGCCGCAAGACCTCGACCGCGGACGCCAGGATCGTGCAGATGTCCCTGACCGACAAGACCTACAAGCAGCTGGCAAGCCTGGCCTCGCAGCAGGAAGCCTTGAACGAATTCATTTTCGCGGCGTTCGATGACCGCGAATTGGGCGAACTCACCGACAAGCTTGCCGCCCTGCAGGGCCGCCTCGAGAAGGCCTGCATGAAGGTGGTGCTGGACATCTGAATCTCTCCGCACCGACCTGCCATCGCGATCTAGCGCGCGCCGGCCCCGAGGCGGGACGCGAACCAGTCGAAGATGAATTCATTGGCGAGCGTGGGGTTGTCGGCATGCCCCTGCGCGGACGCGGTTTCCTCGCCTGAGAATATCTTGAGGGTGACGTCGCGGCCGTCCGCTTGCAGTCCGTCATGAAATTCCGTCACGCGGTCCGCCATCAGCCAGCCGCGCTCGCCGACGGAAACCAGGACGGGGCATTTGATGTTACGCGCAGCCCTGCTCAAGATCGGACGCGAGACCAAGCCCGCATCCTGTGCCGCGATGCGGTCCCTCAGGAACGCCTGTTCATGCAGATCCCAGATGCCGCCGTCACAGGCCGCCGCCGCAAAGCGATCGTCGAACGCAATTCCCCGCGCGACGAAGGACGAGCCCCACCCGTCCGCCAGGATCGCAATTCGATGCTCGTCGACGTCGTCTCGCTCGACGAGATAATCCATGATCAGTCCGATGACCGCTTCCAGATCGGAACGGCCGACGATCTCCTCGAATCGGGATGCAGCCCCCGCCCCCAGCAGATCCACCGCAAGCAGCGACATGCCGCGATCGCTCGCATGGCGCGCCACCTTGCTGAGGTATTCTTCTTTTCGCTGTCCGGGTTCGCCGATGCAAATGACGGTCGGCGCAGGATTCAGTAACGCCGGCGCAGGCAGAAAGTAGCCCTGCAGCGGATAATCGCTCAGCCAGGGAATCAGAACGACTTCACCGGCAGGCTTGCCGTGCCGAAGATACTTGCCGGCACATTCGCGCATGCTCTCGACTGAGGATTGGTGATTGCGCTCGGTTCGATCGTAAGGACAAGCGGCCGCCTGATAGTAGTTCATGGCGCGCAGCCAATTGCTCCTCGCCGTCACCCTGTTGCCGTTGCCGAGCGCGGCATTGCCGCGCTCGTTGTTGGCATCGGCAAGTTGTGTCCACTCCCGGTACCAGGATTCGTCGCCCGAAAAACCGATTCGCCCGGCCGTGATCCAGCATTCGGCAAGCGTCGAGCCTCCTTCCTGAGCGGCGGCAAGGAGCCTCATGAACTCGATCGACAACTCTTCCCTCTCAGGCCAAAAGACCGATTCCTGAAGGTCGCCCTTGAATCCCATGCGGTGGATATTCAAAACATTATCCTGTCAGATGACTTCATAAGGTAATTGAACTGCCCTGAGAAGCGCGGCTTGCGCATGCCTGCCTGCGCTGTTCCAGTGAGGCGAAGACGGCACAACCTTTCCGGGAGGCCCGTCATGAGCGAGTGCCTGCCGGCATCGGCTTGAGCTGATCAAGGCTACAGGCGAGCGTTCGGCCACGCAGTCGCTGACAACCCAGCGCCTCATCGCGCACGGCATATCCGGCGTCCTTTTTGATCCAAGTGTTCTTGATGCTTTGTTCTTGACGCTTTGTTCTTGTCTGTCGCCGCCTGAAGCATCCGACGAGCGGGACACACCCGCTTCGCGACGTTGATACCGAGGCACCTGACCTTACGATTACCCGCATCTCCTCCTATCTTTACACTGTAAAGATTATGGTAAGAGTGTTGCGCTGAACGATCAAGTCACAGTTTTGCGACGCACAAGGGCGCGTCGACGCGAATGCAAGAAACCCGCTGTAACGCTGCACTTCGCCGTGCCTTCAGCGCTGACGAACACGAATTGTTGAGCAGCGCGCGCAGCAAGCGGCCACATCCGCGCTTCACACCGGCCGCGCTTGTGTAAGGCTCCGGACACAAGCAACCAATTCCGTTTGCTTTGATCCCTGCCACCGGCCGGCTGGCCACCGGGGCAAAGAAAAAGGCCGGCTTGACGCCGGCCTTTTCGACTTGTGATCGCTGAGGGGCGATTATTCCGCGGGCGGCAGCGCCAGCGGCTCGACTTCCGGCGCCGCCGGTACGATCGCCGCCTGCTTCTCGCGCTCGTCGAGGATCATCTTGTCGCGCTTGACGGCGACTTCGCGGATCTTGGCCATCGAGGCGCCGGTGCCCGCCGGGATCAGCCGGCCGACAATGACGTTCTCCTTGAGGCCTTCCAGCGGGTCGACCTTGCCGTTGACGGCGGCTTCGGTGAGCACGCGGGTGGTCTCCTGGAACGACGCCGCCGAGAAGAACGAGCGGGTCTGCAGGCTCGCCTTGGTAATGCCGAGCAGCACCGGCGTTCCCGTGGCGGGCTTCTTGCCCTCTTCCTTGGCCTTGGCGTTGAGCTGGTCGAACTCGATCTTGTCGACCTGCTCGCCCGAGATCATGTCGGTCTCGCCCTGGTCGGTGATCTCCACCTTCTGCAGCATCTGACGGACAATCACCTCGATGTGCTTGTCGTTGATCAGCACGCCCTGCAGCCGGTAGACCTCCTGGATTTCGTTGACCAGATAGGCCGCGAGTTCCTCGATGCCCTTGATCGCCAGGATGTCGTGCGGTGCCGGATTGCCTTCGACGATGAAGTCGCCCTTTTCGACGATGTCGCCGTCCTGCAGATGGATGTGCTTGCCCTTCGGAATGAGGTACTCCCGAGTCTCCTCGTTCTTGTCCATCGGCTCGATCGAGATACGGCGCTTGTTCTTGTAGTCGCGACCGAACCGGATGGTGCCGGCGATTTCCGCGATGATCGCCGCGTCCTTCGGCTTGCGAGCCTCGAACAGTTCGGCAACCCGCGGCAGACCGCCGGTGATGTCGCGCGTCTTGGCGCTCTCGGTCGAGATACGCGCGAGGATGTCGCCGGTCTTGACCTTCGCGCCGACGTCGACCGAAAGGATCGCGTCGACCGAAAGCATGTAGCGCGCCTCGCCGCCACGGGCGAGCTTGAGGATCTTGCCGTCCTTGCCCTTGATGACGATGGCCGGACGCAGGTCGCCGCCGCCGCGCGTGGTGCGCCAGTCGATGACGACGCGCTTGGCGATACCGGTGGATTCGTCGAGCGTCTCCGAGATCGACTGGCCTTCGACCAGATCCTCGAACCCGATGGTGCCCTCGACCTCGGTCAGAACCGGCCGGGTGTAGGGATCCCATTCGGCGATGCGCTGGCCGCGCTTGACCATGTCGCCTTCATCGACCCGCATGCGCGCGCCGTACTGAATGCGGTGGGTCGCCCGCTCGGTGCCGTCGGCATCGGTCACCGCGACCACCATGTTACGCACCATGGCAACCAGGTGGCCTTCGCTGTTCTTGGCGATCGCCTTGTTCTTGATCGTCACCTTGCCGTCGAAATTCGACTCGATGAACGACTGCTCGTTGATCTGCGCCGCGCCGCCGATGTGGAACGTGCGCATCGTCAGCTGGGTGCCGGGCTCGCCGATCGACTGCGCCGCGATGACGCCGACCGCTTCGCCGTGGTTGACCGGGGTGCCGCGGGCAAGATCGCGCCCGTAGCACTTGCCGCAGATGCCGTTGACGAGCTCGCAGGTCAGCGCCGAGCGGATCTTCACTTCCTGGATGCCGGCCTGCTGGATGGCGTCGACGTGAATCTCCTCCATCAGCGTGCCGCGCTTGACCACGATCTTGTTGGTCACGGGGTCACGCAGGTCCTCGCCGTTGGTACGACCGAGAATACGCGACGCCAGCGAGGCCACCACGGTGCCGGCATCGATGATGGCGCGCATCTTGATGCCGAGCTTGGTGCCGCAATCGTCGGCGGTGATGATGCAGTCCTGCGCCACGTCGACCAGACGCCGCGTCAGGTAACCCGAGTTCGCCGTCTTCAACGCGGTGTCCGCCAGACCCTTGCGGGCGCCGTGGGTCGAGTTGAAGTATTCGAGCACCGACAGACCTTCCTTGAAGTTGGAAATGATCGGCGTTTCGATGATCTCGCCCGACGGCTTGGCCATCAGGCCGCGCATGCCGGCGAGCTGGCGCATCTGGTCCTGAGAACCGCGGGCGCCGGAGTTCGACATCATGAAGATCGAGTTGATCTGGGCTTCGCCGCCCTTCGGGTTCTTCTTGACCGCGGAGATCTCCGTCATCATGTCTTCGGAGATCTTCTTGGTGCACTTCGACCAGGCGTCCACGACCTTGTTGTACTTCTCGCCGTGGGTGATCAGGCCGTCATTGTACTGCTGCTCGAATTCCTTGGCGAGCGCGCGGGTCTCCTCGACGGTCTTCCACTTCGACGCCGGCACCACCATGTCGTCCTTGCCGAACGAAATGCCGGCCTTGAACGCATTGTAGAAGCCGAGCGCCATGATGCGATCGCAGAAGATCACGGTCTCCTTCTGGCCGCAGTGGCGATAGACCTGGTCGATGACTCCGGAGATTTCCTTCTTCGTCATCAGCTTGTTGATGGCGTCGAACGGAATCTTGATGGATTTCGGCAGCACATTGCCGAGCATCACGCGGCCGGCCGTGGTCTCGATCCAGCGCCGGACCGTCTTGCCGGCCTCGTCGAGGCCTTCCCAGCGATACTTGATCTTGGTGTGGAGGTGGATGACCTTGGCGTGCAGGGCATGCTCGATCTCGGCCATTTCGCCGTAGAGCTTGCCCTCGCCCGGCAGGCCTTCGCGCAGGATCGACAGATAGTACAGGCCGAGCACGATGTCCTGCGACGGCACGATGATCGGCTGACCATTGGCCGGATGCAGAATGTTGTTGGTCGACATCATCAGCACGCGCGCTTCCAGCTGCGCTTCCAGCGACAGCGGAACGTGCACGGCCATCTGGTCGCCGTCGAAGTCGGCGTTGAACGCCGAGCAGACCAGCGGATGCAGCTGGATCGCCTTGCCCTCGATCAGCACCGGCTCGAACGCCTGGATGCCCAGGCGATGCAGCGTCGGCGCGCGGTTCAACAGCACGGGATGTTCGCGGATCACCTCGTCGAGGATGTCCCAGACCTCGGGACGTTCTTTTTCAACCAGCTTCTTGGCCTGCTTCACCGTGGTGGACAGACCCTTGGCGTCGAGCCGCGAATAGATGAACGGCTTGAACAGCTCCAGCGCCATCTTCTTCGGCAGGCCGCACTGATGCAGTCGCAGTTCGGGACCGACCACGATCACCGAACGGCCGGAATAGTCGACGCGCTTGCCGAGCAGGTTCTGCCGGAACCGGCCCTGCTTGCCCTTCAGCATGTCGGCCAGCGACTTCAGCGGACGCTTGTTGGCGCCGGTGATGACGCGGCCGCGGCGGCCGTTGTCGAACAGCGCGTCGACGGCCTCCTGCAGCATGCGCTTTTCGTTGCGGATGATGATGTCGGGCGCGCGCAGTTCCATCAGCCGCTTCAGGCGGTTGTTGCGGTTGATGACGCGACGGTAGAGGTCGTTGAGATCCGAGGTCGCGAAGCGGCCGCCGTCGAGCGGCACCAGCGGACGCAGGTCCGGCGGAATCACCGGCACCACCGTGAGGATCATCCACTCCGGCTTGTTGCCGGAATAGCGGAAGGCCTCGACGATCTTCAGGCGCTTGGCGAGCTTCTTGTGCTTGATGTCGGATTCGGTTTCCTGCATCTCGGCGCGAAGCTGCGTATCCAGCTTTTCAAGCTCAAGTCCCTTCAAGAGCTCGCGGATCGCTTCGGCGCCGATCATGGCGGTGAAGGAGTCCTGGCCGTATTCGTCCTGCGCCTTCAGGTACTCGTCTTCCGACAGCAGCTGACGGTCCTTGAGCGCGGTCAGGCCGGGCTCGAGAACGACGTAGTATTCGAAATACAGGATCCGCTCGAGATCCTTCAGGGTCATGTCGAGCAGCTGGCCGATACGGGACGGCAGCGACTTCAGGAACCAGATGTGGGCAACGGGAGCGGCCAGTTCGATATGGCCCATGCGCTCGCGCCGGACCCGCGACAGCGTCACTTCGACCGAGCACTTTTCGCAGATGATGCCCTTGTACTTCATGCGCTTGTACTTGCCGCACAGGCACTCGTAATCCTTGATCGGCCCGAAGATGCGCGCGCAGAACAGGCCGTCACGCTCCGGCTTGAAGGTGCGGTAGTTGATGGTCTCCGGCTTCTTGATCTCGCCGTAGGACCACGACAGAATCTTTTCCGGAGACGCGATCGAGATCCGGATCTGGTCGAAGACCTGAGCCGGCGTCGTCGGATTGAACAGATTCATAATTTCTTGGTTCATCGTCTTCTCCTCGCGTGCCGATCGTCACCGGCAGCAAATTCGAAATTCTTTTGTCGCCACGCGTCCCGCTCAACGTCCGAGCGAAGCGCGGATGCCCGGCGCAAGACGCGCCGGGCATGATGATGCTTTGTCGTTACTCGGCGGCCTCGGATGTCGGGGTGCCGGCCAGCTTCGAGTTGTGCAGGTCGACGTTGAGGCCGAGCGAACGCATCTCCTTGACCAGCACGTTGAACGATTCCGGGATACCCGCCTCGAACGTGTCGTCGCCACGCACGATCGCCTCGTACACCTTGGTACGGCCGGCGACGTCGTCCGACTTCACGGTCAGCATTTCCTGGAGCGTGTACGCCGCGCCGTAAGCCTCGAGCGCCCACACTTCCATTTCTCCGAAGCGCTGGCCGCCGAACTGCGCCTTGCCGCCCAGCGGCTGCTGGGTGACGAGCGAGTACGGACCGATCGAACGCGCGTGGATCTTGTCGTCCACGAGGTGATGCAGCTTGAGCATATAGATGTACCCAACCGTCACCTTGCGGTCGAACGCGTCTCCGGTGCGGCCGTCATAGACGGTCGATTGTCCGGAAGCGTCGAGACCGGCAAGCTTCAGCATCTCCTCGATGTCGGCTTCCTTGGCACCGTCGAACACCGGCGTTGCGATCGGCACGCCGTGACGCAGATTGCCGCCAAGCTCGATCAGTTCGCTGTCGTTGAGCGACTTGATGGTCTCTTCGTCGCCGTAGATCTTTTTCAAGGTCTCCTTCAGCGGCTTGATGTCCTGCTTGGCATAGTAGGCGTCGATGGTCTGGCCGATGCGCTTGCCGAGGCCAGCGCAGGCCCAGCCAAGATGCGTTTCGAGGATCTGCCCGACATTCATCCGGCTCGGCACGCCGAGCGGATTGAGCACGATATCGGCGTGCGTTCCGTCCTCGAGGAACGGCATGTCCTCGATCGGAACGATCTTCGACACCACGCCCTTGTTGCCGTGACGGCCCGCCATCTTGTCGCCGGGCTGGATCTTGCGCTTCACCGCGACGAAGACCTTGACCATCTTCATCACGCCGGGCGGCAACTCGTCGCCACGCTGCAGCTTCTCGACTTTGTCAAGGAAGCGCTGTTCAAGGCCCTTCTTCGACTCGTCGTACTGCTTCCGCATCGCCTCGATTTCGGCCATCAGCTTGTCGTTGGGCGACGCAAACATCCACCACTGCGACCGCGGATGCTCGTCGAGCACCGCGCGCGTGATCTTGGTGTCCTTCTTGAAGCCCTTCGGACCCGCGATACCCTGGCGATTTTCCAGGAGCTCGGCGAGACGGCTGTAGACGTTACGATCCAGAATCGCCTGTTCGTCGTCGCGGTCCTTGGCCAGACGCTCGATCTCTTCCCGCTCGATCGCCAGAGCGCGCTCGTCCTTGTCGACGCCGTGCCGGTTGAAGACGCGGACTTCGACGATGGTGCCCTGCACGCCCGGAGGCACGCGCAGCGAGGTATCGCGGACGTCGGAGGCCTTTTCGCCGAAGATGGCGCGCAGAAGCTTTTCTTCCGGCGTCATCGGGCTTTCGCCCTTCGGCGTGATCTTGCCGACCAGGATGTCGCCGGCGCGGACTTCGGCGCCGATGTAGACGATGCCGGCTTCGTCGAGGTTCTTCAGCGCTTCTTCCGAGACGTTCGGAATGTCGCGGGTGATTTCCTCAGGCCCGAGCTTGGTGTCGCGGGCCATCACCTCGAATTCCTCGATGTGGATCGAGGTGAAGACGTCGTCCTTCACGAT
>Ga0182014_10005452_pt1 | contig 14120 bp, 10 predicted proteins | sample 612S2DmetaG_FD_120489 | JGI IMG/M metagenome (GOLD analysis project Ga0182014, IMG submission 120489) | Permafrost microbial communities from Stordalen Mire, Sweden - 612S2D metaG | ecosystem: Environmental > Terrestrial > Soil > Wetlands > Permafrost | place: Sweden: Stordalen | collected... | reverse complement strand
GGGGGCATTTGCCGCTGAACCGGTCGCTGGCCTGGTGCCGGGGACCGGCCGGCCCGGCCTGGTCCATCCCGGCGGCCGCGGGCGCGCCGGGCAGGAGGCGTCATGACGGAGCAGGTTCTCGTCATCGAGGACGACACCGACATCGCGCTCGTCATCCGGTTGGTGCTGTCCCGGAGCGGCTGCGAGGTGACCGGCGCCGCCGACGGGCGGGAGGGCCTGCGTGTGTTCCACGCCGGGCACCCGGATCTGGTGGTGCTGGACGTCGGCCTGCCGACCCTCGACGGCTGGCAGGTCCTGGAGCGGATCCGTGATATGAGCGACGTCCCGGTCCTCATGCTCACCGCGCACGGACAGGAAAACGACAAGGTCCGCGGCCTGACCAGCGGCGCCGACGACTACCTGACCAAGCCGTTCAGCAACAAGGAGCTCGCCGCGCGGGTGCAAGCGCTGCTGCGGCGGCCGCGGGCGGAGCGAAAAGAGTCCGACGTCTACGACGACGGCCGCCTGCTGGTGAAGTTCGGCTCGAACGAGGTCAGCGTGGACGGCTCCCCGGCCGACCTGACCCCGATCGAGTTCCGCCTGCTCGCGGCGCTGGTCCGGCGCCCGGGCCAGACTCTGTCGGCGGAGCAGTTGCTGGAGACGGCGTGGAACGACCCATTCAGTGTGGGACCGGAGCGGGTGAAGTTCGCGATCATGCGGCTCCGCCGTAAGCTCGGCCAAGCGGAAGGCGCGACGCATCCGATCGAGGCCGTCCGCGGGTTCGGCTACCGGTACGTGGTTCCCCCGGCCGGCGCGCCCCGCTCGGGCTGAGCGGTAACCGCCCAGCACCCCGCGCGGACGTCAGTCCGACGAGGACGCGGGCCGCCGGTTCAGCCGCGCCTGGACGTCAGTCCGACGAGGACGCGGGACGCCGGGTCAGCCGCGTCTGGGCGTTGGGGTGCTCCCGCCACGTGTTCGCCCCCGACGCAGCCGCCGTCTTGGCCTGCTCCCATTTTAGCTGCGCGAACTCGCTGGGTGGTATTTCCAGGCTCTTCAGCCACTCCCGGGTGGCCGACACCACGTGTGACCCGGCCACGCCCAGGCCCACGGCCGCCACCGCGATGCCGATACCGATCAACGATCCGCCGACGATCAGCGGCCCGGATTTCACGTCGGGCCAGGTCCCGTTCGGCTGGCTGTCTGCTGTGCCATTGCCCATAGCGCCCATCCCGATGCTGTCAGGTCATCCTGCGCGTGCTCGCCCGATCGGCCGGGCATCGATGCCCTGATCGGGACTATATCCCTCACCCGGTATCCGGCACGCGCTGACCGGGTCTGTCCACGGCTGGCCGGTCTCGCCGGCCCTCAGTCCCCGCGCCCTGAAAGCTGCATCCTCGCCGGATAATCAGCTCACCCTAAAGAGCCGCACTCATCTGAATAGATAAGAATTCAAGCCGGATAAATCTGCTTGTGCGGGACATATGTTAATGGGGCGCGGCCGGGGTGACCGTGGACGGGTATTTCTTTGCGAAAGCCACCGTCGAGTCCTGCCTGATCGCCGTCCAGAGCTGATCAGCCATGGATGAGTTGACGTAAGTTTTGCCCGCAGCGGTGTACGTTGGCATCGTCACGAAGGTTCCCGAGTTGCTGTTCATCGTGCGGAATTGGGTGGCGAACTTCATCACCTCGGAGTTGGTGAAGTTACTGTCGACGGTCAGCATGCTGGTAAAGCTATCGATCACCTTATACATGGTGACCGGGTTGGTGAGCAGATGCGCGTTGGCCATCCTGTCCCCGATCGCGCGGATCAGGCTCTGCTGGCGCAGCACCCGGCCCTCCTGGGTCAGCGACGACTGCCGTGCGTAGTAAACCGCGGTGACGCCGTCGAGGTGGTCGGCCCCGGCTGGGAAGGTGAACCCATAGGCCTTGGTCGTCTCGGGAAGGGTGACGCTCACCCCGCCCACGACGTTGACGAGGTTGCCGACGTGAGTGAAATCTACCCGCGCGTAGTGGTTGATCGGCACGTCGGTAAGTTGCTCCACCGTCTGCACGAGCAGTGTCGGGCCACCGTACGTGAGCGCGTTGTTGATTTCTGTCTGGCCGTGCCCGGGAACTGTGACAATTGTCTGCGGAGGGATGGACACCACCGCGCCCGCCCGGCCGCCCGCGTCGACGTGGAACAGCATGATCAGGCCACTGCTGACGGGTGCGGCCGCGCCGTTGGCGCCGACGCCCGCCCCGGTAATCAGTACCGTGACGGCCTGGCCCGCGACCGGTTTGGCGACTTTCACCGGAGTCCGGTGGATACCGCCCACCAGGTGGTTGACCAATAGGTACGCGCCGACGCCGACCACGCCCAGGACGACGACCAAAGAGGCGACCGAGACAAAAGTGATCCGCAGTCCGCGCCGTTTCCGGGGGGCCGGTCCCGGCACGTGGCTCTCGGCAGAGCCTTGCCCTCCGGAGCGATCAGGGTCAACGGGGCCGTTTTGGCCGGACGTGTCAGACATCGCACCCTTCCCCCTTTGCCAATAACGCTACTAAATGCGGTATGACCGGTAATATGTATTTGGCCAATCCCCCTGCGCGGCTGTAATTACAGGTGAGTTATTCGGTTTGGGCCGCTGCTGCCCACTCAACATTACAACAGCCCTTGTCAATGCAACAGGGTTAATGTATGCCGCAGAGTGAGGATACGAGTTATCCGGCAAGGCTGTGCTGACTAGCAGCGCAATAGGGGGATTTGTGAATAACGAAACTGTAAGGGCCGGTTCCTCTCGCGGCCGGCCCGGCGGAGCTCTTTCACATCCCCCGTGGGGCCTTTCCCGGCGGCGATGGTGCCTGATAATTATTGAATCCGGCTATGACGCGATGGCCTGGGCCGGCGGGCTGCTGGCCGCGGCCCGGATAACCCGCGATACGACCGGTGCGCCACCCGGCGCGGCCGCCATCTCGCGGATAGCCCTGGCCGTCTGCCTGCTCTCGGTCGGGGCCGGCCTGCTCGCCCACCTCTACCACGGCCGGTATCTGCGCGGCAGCATGGATGAGGTCGCGGGTGTCGCGATGACCGCGTGCGCGATGGCCGTGCTCTTGGTCCTGGTGTTTCCCGTGCTGGTGCCTGGGCAGCGGGCCGTGCTGCCAACCGTGGGCGGCAGCGTCCTTTTCGCGGCGCCGGTCATGCTGGGTGGCCGGTACGCGCTGTTCGCGGCCCGCGGACGGTTCCGCGCACCAGCCTCGGCCGCGGTCGACGTCATCGTCTTCGGTGCGGGCGACGCCGGCTCACTGCTGATCGGCCGGCTGGGCCGCGAGCCCGGCTCCGCCTACCGGCCGGTGGCCATCCTCGATGACGACCCGGCCAAAAGGCGGCTGCGTATCCAGGGGATCCCGGTGCTCGGTGACCGCACCCGCATGGCCGAGGCCGCGGCCCATACCGGGGCGACGGTTCTGGTCATCGCGATCGCCCGGGCCAGCGGAAGTGCGATCCGGGACCTTACCGCTCAGGCGGAGCGGTGCGGCCTCACCCCCAAGGTGGTGCCCTCGATGACCGAGCTGATCTCGGGCAGCGCGCGCATCGACGGAGTGCGTGACCCGCGGATCAGCGACCTGCTCGGCCGCAGGCCGGTACGCACGGATGTCGCTGCCATCGTTGGATACTTCACGGGCAAGCGCGTCTTGGTCACCGGGGCAGGGGGGTCGATCGGCTCGGAGTTGTGCCGCCAGCTGTACCAGTTCGGCCCGGCGGAGCTGATCATGCTTGACCGTGACGAGTCTGCGCTGCACGCCGTCCAGCTGACCTTGCACGGCCGCGCGCTGCTGGACTCGGACGAGACCGTCCTGGCCGATATCCGCGACCCGGATCGGGTCAGGGAAATATTCGAGCAGTGCCGGCCGCAGATCGTCTTCCATGCGGCCGCGCTGAAGCATCTCCCGCTGCTGGAGCATTATCCGGCGGAGGCCGTGAAGAGCAACATCCTGGGCACCCGCACGGTGCTGGAAGCGGCCGCCGCCTGCGGGGTGGAGTCGTTCGTCAACATCTCCACGGATAAGGCGGCGAATCCGGTGAGTGTGCTGGGGTACTCCAAGCGGGTCGCGGAACGGCTCACCGCGTACATGGGCGGCCGCGCCGACGGCAGCTATCTGAGCGTCCGGTTCGGCAACGTGCTGGGCAGCCGCGGCTCAGTGCTCACCGCCTTTTCTGCGCAGGTGGAAGCGGGAGGACCGGTCACGGTGACGCATCCCGACGTCACCCGGTACTTCATGACCGCGGACGAGGCCGTGCAACTCGTCCTGCAGGCGGCCATCATCGGGCGCAACGGCGAGGTGCTGGTTCTCGACATGGGCGAACCGGTGCGAATAGCCGACCTGGCCCGGAGGCTGGCCGCGAGGTCGGCCAGCCCGGTGGACATCGTGTTCACCGGGTTGCGGCCGGGCGAGAAGCTGGCTGAGGATCTGCTCGGCCAGGGTGAGATGGATCACCGGCCGTACCATCCGCTCATCTGGCATACACCAGTGACCCCGATATCGCCCGATGAGCTCGCCATCCTTGATCCGGCCGCTGATCCTCAGCACCTGCGCGAGGCGCTGGCCCGCTGCGCCGGGCAGGCCGTCTCAGAGTGGGCTGGGCAGCTCGCGGGGGCGCCCCCAGCAGAGGCCGACCAGGCCGCCGACCAGATGGTCTAGCCGGGCGGCCGTCATCACGTATGCGCTGGCGGGACCGCCAATGGGGTCGGCCACGTCGTCGTCGGGAGAGTCTCCCAGCAACGCGGCGTGGTCCCGGCCTGCGTGGACGCGGGCCAGCCAGCCGGCCAGCGGCTCCCCGGGCATCCTGGGCCCGGCCTGCTGCCCGCGCCGCAGGAGTTCCTTCAGCGTGAAGGTCCGGGGCCATGCGGCCGGCTCGGTGACGACAGCCTGGCGGACATGCTCCCGCGCCATGGCGAGAACCAGATCGGCGGTGCGGAGCTCGGCCGCGGCCAGCAGGCGGCTTCGATGCCGGGTCACATCGAGTCCGTAGCCTGCCATGGCCGCGACGGCCTCGGGCGAAGGGGGCTCACCCTGGCCCAGCGTGCCCGCCGAGTGCACCCAGCCGGTCACCCCGGCGGCGGTCAGGCTGCGGGCCAGCAGCGCCTCGGTCATCACCGAGCGGCACCTGTTGGCCGTGCACACCACCAGCACGACGGGAGCCCCGTGGCCATCAGTCTGCATTGCTTCGCCCGCCTGGTCCATCGTGATGTTCACTGAATGTAGCTGGATGTGTACTCTTAGTCCACAAGTGGCGACTCAGGGGGCTGACCCGCACCAAACGAGGGAGACATAACCGATGGCCGAGCTCGGCAGCGGACCCACCCTGCGCGCCTATCTCGTGGTGCTGCGACGCCGGAAGTGGTGGGTGATCTCGCTGGCCGTGCTCGGGCTGGCGGCCAGCCTCGCCCTGTCGCTCCGGGAGGCGAAACAGTACTCCGCCACGGCCCAGTTGCTCGTGCAGTCATCGGGTCAAGGTGTCGACCTCGGGAGCGCCGCGCAGCCGGTGACGACCACCGACGTGCAGACGGACCTGCAACTGGTCACGAGTGCCCCGGTGGTGAAGGCGGTGCGCGCGCAACTGGGCGCCGCGCCAGCGGTCTCCACCTCGGAGGTCGCCCAGACGAACGTGATCGCGCTGACGGCTGTCAGCTCGAGCCCGGCCCGGGCGGCGCTCGTGGCCAACACGTACGCCAGGGCCTTCGTCGCCCAGACCCGGAGCACCGCGATCAGCAACCTGACCGCGGCCCAGACGCAGTTGCAGTCCCAGATCGGCTCGCTGGCTCAGCAGATCAAGGCCATGCAAGCCAAGTCCGGTAATGCGCCGGAGGTGGCCGCTCTGGCCAACCAGGAATCCGTGCTGAAGGAAGAGGCCGCTCAGCTTCAGGTCAACGGGGCGGTGGCTACCGGCGCGGTCGAGCTGGTGACTCCGGCCCAGCCTCCCGCCTCGCCCAGTTCGCCCAAGCCGGCTCAAGATGCCCTCCTCGGGCTGGCCGCCGGGCTGATGCTGGGGCTGGGAGCGGCGTTCCTGCGGGACAGCCTGGATGACGCGCTGACATCTAAAGAGTCGGCCGAGCGGCTCGGCCGGGCGCCGGTGCTGGCCATGGTTCCGATGGTGAGCTCCTGGAAAAAGCGGAAAGACGCGGTCGTCGCGGTGAGCTCCGATCCGGCCTCCCCGGCCGCCGAGGCCTACCAATCCCTGCGCACGTCGTTGCAGTTCGTCAGGCAGGCACACGAGCTGCGCACACTGCTGGTGACCAGTCCGGCCGCGGCCGAAGGGAAGACGTCGGTGGTAGCCAACCTGGGGGCTGTGTTCGCCCGCGCGGGGGAGCGGGTCGTCCTCGTTTCCTGCGACCTGCGCCGTCCGCGGCTCGGGGAGTTCTTCGGCCTGGATGAAAAGTCCGGGCTTACCGCCATATTGCAGGGTGAGCGGACGCTGGAGCAGCAACTGCAGGAGGTTCCGGGCCACGACGGCTTGTGGATTCTGGGCGCGGGCCGGGTCCCGCCGAATCCGGCGGAACTGCTCAACGGGCCGAAGGCCCGTCAGGTCTTCGCCGCCCTCCGGGAGAAGTTTGACCTGGTGCTGGTGGACAGCCCGCCCGTGCTGCCGGTCACTGACGCCATGGTGCTGTCCACCTACGCCGACGGCACCCTCGTCGTCGTGGCGGCCGGCCAGACCAGGCAAGCCGCGCTGCAGCGTACCGCCGAGCGATTCGCGCAGGCCAAGGCGCCCGTGGTCGGAATCGTCCTCAATCAGGTCACGAAGGAAAACGGCTACGGGTACGGGTACGGGTACGGGAGCAGCTACGGCTCGTACCAGGCCAATCCGTCTTTGGCGGCTTTGCCGGCGTCGGCCAACGGTCACCCGGACGGTCCTCCCGCGGCCAGCGAAAAGCGCAGCCACCGGGCCACGTAAGCGGCGCGTGGTTGTCGCCCGCGGTGAGCCCGCGCCAAGGCGAAATTTAACTGAGTGTAATCATGTGATTACTCTTTGCTTATAAACTGTTAGAATCGGCGGCGTGGCAGCGGACCGGGTCTTCGATGCGGTGGCGTGCTGCGGCGGCATTGTCATCCTGGCCGAGCCGGCCACGATCCCGTTGCTGCGCCGCCTGCACGCTGTTGACGTCCCGGGCCTGCGCTCGTCGCACATCGTCGCGACCCCGCGTGGCGGTGGCATTCCTATCGCCGTGGGTCTGCTGGTGGCCGTGGCCCTGATCCGCGGCGGGGCGAGCGCCGCGTTCGCGTTCGCGGTCGGTTTTTTCGGGCTGCTGGGCCTCGTCGACGACCTGCGCGGGCTGCCGGCCGTGCGCCGGCTGGCCCTGCAGGGTACGGGGGGCGCCGTTGTCGCGGCGTTGCTCATTGCGCCCATGCACCTGGCCACCGGCGCCACCGTCGTGCTGATACTCGCGGCGACGGTGTGGATCAGCGGGTTCGTCAACGCGTTCAACTTCATGGACGGGGTGAACGGCATCTCCGCCACCCACGCTCTGATCGCCGGCGTGGCCTACGCGTGCTACGGCGAGTGGGAACAGCAGCGGTTCCTGCTGGCCGCCGGACTCGCGGTGGCCGTGAGCGCCCTGATGTTCCTGCCGTGGAACGCCGGCCGGGCGCGGGTGTTCCTCGGCGACGTCGGAAGCTACACGCTGGGCGCGGCCCTGGCCATGCTCGCGGCGCTGGCCGTGCTGCGCGGGCTGCCGTTGGAGGCCGTCACTGGTCCGCTCACGCTGTACCTGGCGGACACCGCCTGGACGCTGCAGCGACGGATCCGGGCCGGTGAACGCTGCCTGCAGCCGCATCGAACGCACGTCTACCAGCGGTGGTGCGACGCCGGCTGGTCACACCAGGAGGTCACCCTGCTGACCGGCGCCATCACCATCCTGCTCACCGCGCTGGGCACGGTCAGCCTGAGCGGTGACCTGCGGCTCCGGGCCGCGGCCGACGTCACCGGGGTGGCGATCCTGGGGGCGTACCTGAGCTCTCCGGCCGTGTTCCGGCGCCTCGGCCTGCACGAGCACGCGGAACCGCAGCGGCACGGCGACGGGGCCCTGCCGTCTGTCCCGCGCCGGGATCCCCGGCCGCCAGGAGGGTCCAGCTGACGTGCGCATTCTGCTGGTTACGCACTATTTTCCCCCGGAGACCGGGGCCCCGCAGGCCCGGCTCTCCGCGCTGGCCCAAATCTGGGCCGCAGGCGGCGACACGGTGACGGTGCTCACCGGCATGCCGAACCACCCCGCCGGCGTGGTGCCGCCGGAATACCGGCGCGCGATCCGCCGCCGGGAAAGGCGCGACGGTTACCGGGTCCTGCGGACCTGGCTGTACGCCACACCGAACGAGGGCGTGACCCGCAAGACCCTCGGCCACCTCAGCTTCATGGTGACCAGCGTGCTGTTCGGCGCCGGTCCCAGTGGCCGCGCCGACGTGGTGGTGGTGTCCTCGCCGACGTTTTTCTCCATCGGCGCCGCCTGGGCGCTGGCCAGGATCAAGCGGGCCAGGCTGGTGGTGGAAATCCGCGATCTGTGGCCGGCCATCTTCATCGAGCTGGGCGTGCTGACCAGCCGTCGCATCATTGGCCTGCTCGAGCGCCTCGAACGTGCCGCGTACGCCGCGGCCGATGAGGTGGTGGTGGTGAGCGAGGGGTTCCGGGACAACCTGATCGGCCGCGGGGTACCGCCCCACAAGGTGCACACGATCCGCAACGGCGTCCTGCTGGACCGGTTCGGTCCCGCCGCCGGTCCCGCCCCGGCGGTGCGAGAGCGCCTCGGCGCGGCGCCCGGCGACTGCCTGGTGCTCTACGCCGGGACGCACGGGATCGCCCACGCGCTGCCCGCTGTCGCCCGCGCCGCGGCCCGGCTGGCGGGCCAGCCGGTTCATTTCGCTTTCGTCGGCGAGGGGGCGGACAAAGCGCGGCTGGCCCGCACGGTCGCCGCGCTCGGCCTGCGCAACGTGAGCTTGCTGCCCGGCGTGCCCCACCGGGATGTCCCGGACCTGCTGGCCGCGGCCGACATCTGCCTGGTCCCGTTGCGGGACGTGCCGCTGTTCGCCACCTTCATCCCGTCCAAGATGTTCGAGTACCTGGCCGCCGGGAAGGCGGTCGTCGGCTCGGTCCGCGGCGAGGCCGCTCAGATCCTGCACGCGGCGGGGGCGATCGTGGTCCCGCCGGAGGATGACGTCGCGCTGGCGGACGCGATCGGTGACCTGGCCGCCGACCCGGAGCGCCGGCTGGCCATGGGCCGGGCCGGCCGCTGCCATGTGGAACAGCACTACGACCGGGTGGACCTGGCCCGGGAGTACCGGAAGATCCTCGATACGCCCGGCGGCCGCCGGTGAGGCTGCTGGTCACCGGGGGCAGCGGCTTCCTCGGTGGCTACGTGCTGGATGAGGCGGCCCGGCGGGGCCATGAGGCTGTGGCGCTGGCCCGCAGCGAGGCAGCGGCCACCGCTGTGGCCCGGCACGGCGGTCAGCCGCTGATCGGCGACTTCGATGATCCGGCCCGGCTGGCCGGGGCGTTCGCCGCCGCGCGCTGCGAGCTCCTGGTCAACCTGGCGTCGCTGGGTTCTGGGCACGCCCCGGCCATCGTGACTGCGACAAAGGCGGCGTCCATCGGCCGCGCGGTCTTCGTCTCCACCACGGCGGTGACGACGACCCTGCCGGCCCGCTCGAAGCAGGTCCGGCTGGCCGCCGAGCGGGAGATCCGCGGATCCGGGCTGCAGTGGACCATCCTGCGCCCGACCATGATCTACGGAGCGCCGGGTGACCGTAATCTGTCCCGCCTGCTCACGCTGCTGCCCCGGGTACCGCTGTTCCCCGTGCCGGGGGGCGGCAGGCATCTCCAGCAGCCGGTCCACGTGGCCGATGTGGCGGACGCGGTCCTGAACGCCGTGCAGCGGGCCGGCGGCGCGGGCCACTGCTACGACGTAGCCGGGCCGGAGCCGCTCAGCTTCACCGAGCTGCTGCGGGTCTGCGCCCGGGCCGTCGGCAGCCGGGCCCGCTTCGTCCCGGTACCGCTGGCGCCGCTGGTCGCCGCGGCGCGCTGCTACGAGGCGGTCAGCGCCCGTCCCCGGATCCGGGCCGAGCAGGTGCAGCGGCTGGCCGAGGACAAGGCCTTCGCCATCGACGACGCCGTCCGCGATCTCGGCTATGCCCCGCGGTCATTCGCCGACGGCATCCTGGCCGAGGTCCGCGCGCTGGGACTGGCGACCGGAGCGACGCGATGACCGGCCGCGACGTCGCCTTGCTGGCCCGGACCGCGGTGCACCTGCGGCCCGGCCAGATCGCGCAGCGGGCCCGGCTGCGGACCCAGCGCACGGCGCTGCGCCGCTTCCCGCCGGCCGCCCGCTGGCTGCTGGGCGGCCCCGATCCGGCGACGGCAGCGGGCTGGCCGGCCGGATTCAGCCCGCTCGACGCACGGATCCCGCGGGACCGGCCCGGTCTTCCGGACCTGCGGGAAGGCCGCCTCGAGCTGCTGGGGATGGGCCGCACCCTGATCCGCCCGGCACACCGCGGTCCGGTGCCCGGGATGAGCTGTTTCCCGGGTGCCGGGCCGGCGCCGGAACACTGGGCGCAGACCGTCTGGATGCAGGCGGACTGGGAGCAGGCGGGCGCGCCCGCGCTCTGGCGGTTCCATTTGCATTACTGGGACTGGGCATGGGCGCTGGCCGCCGAGCCGGACCGGGCCGGCGCCCGGACCTGGTTCGCCGCGCTGTGGCGATCCTGGCAGGCGGCGACGGTGGCCGGCCAGGGGGGTGCGTGGCACCCCTACCCGGCGGCCCTGCGCGCCTGGTCGTTCTGCGGAGTTCACCGGGACCTCATTGCAGGCAGCGAGATCGAGGACTGCTTCATCGCGAGCCTGTCCACCCACACCGGTTTCCTGCGCCGGCACCTGGAAACCGATGTCGGCGGCAACCATCTGATCAAGAACCTCAAGGCGCTGGCCGGGCTGGCGGAGTTCTTCGCCGACGAGGGCCTGCTGGACCGGACGCTGGGCCGGCTGGCCGCGCAGCTGGCCGTGCAGGTCCTGCCCGACGGCGGCCATTACGAGCGGGCCCCCGCCTACCACGTCCAGGTGCTCGCCGACCTGATCGACGTGGCCGCGCTGATCCGGGCCGCGGGGCGAGAGCCCATGCCGCAGCTGGCCCTGACGATCCGGCGGATGCGCCGCTGGCTGAGCTGCGTGCTGACGCCGGACGGGCAGGTCCCGCTGCTGAACGACGGGTATCCCGTCGATGCCGGGCTGGTCGGCGCCGTCGGCGCCGGGACGGCGCCGCGCCACCCGCTGATGGTCCTGCGCGACACCGGCCTGGTCCGCGCGTCGGCGGGCGGCTGGGACCTGCTGGCCGACGTCGGGGCACCCTGCCCCGACGAACTCCCGGCGCACGCGCATGCGGACACTTTGAGCTGCCTGATGTCCGTGGACGGGGTGCCGCTGCTGGTGGACACCGGCACGTCCACGTACGCGCGCGGCCCGGTACGCGATTATGAACGGTCCACCGCGGCCCACAACACCGTCGAGGTCGACGGGGCTGATTCCACCGAGGTATGGGGCGCCTTCCGGGCGGCCCGGCGGGCGCGGATCAGCGAAGTCTCGGCCCGGGCCGACGCCGGTGTGCTGACCATCGAGGCTGCCCATGACGGATTCCGCAGGCTGCCAGGCCGCCCGGCGCACCGCCGCCGCTGGTCGCTCTCGGAGACCGGGCTGCGGGTGGACGATCTGATCGACGGGTCCGGTGACCATGCGATGACGGTGCGCTGGCACCTGGCGCCTGGGTCAGCAGTGCGGCTGACCGCCGGGGAAGCGGTGGTGAGCACGCCGGCCGGCGAATTCCGGGTGGCGGTCTCGGCGTCCGGACCGGTCAGGCTGACCGCCGGGTCCGCCCCGGTCGCTACCGGGTTCGGCCGGACGGTCGATGCCCCGGTGCTGACCGGCCGCATCCGGGGTGTGCTCCCCGTGCGGATCAGCACCGTCTGGCGGCGCGCCCCGCACGCTCAACTGACTGCGGCCGGTGAGCGGGCGTTCGCCTCGGAAGGAACCGCGTGAAGCAGATCGTGCAACCGCTCGCCGGGGGTCCGGTCGAGGTACTCGACGTGCCGCGCCCGGTCCCGGACTCCACCGAGGTGCTGGTCCGCACGGTCGCGTCGGTGATCTCCCCCGGCACCGAGCGGGCCGTCACCGCCCTGGCTCAGGCCAGCCTGCTCGCCAAGGCGCGAGCCCGGCCCGACCTCGTCCGCCAGGTGATGCACAAGGCCCGCACCGACGGGTTCACCACCACCCGGCAGGCCGTCCGCCGCCGCCTCGCCGCCGACCTGCCGCTGGGCTATTCGGCGGCCGGAATCGTACTGGCGGCCGGATCCGCGGTCACCGGGGTGCGGGTCGGTCAGCTGGTGGCGACCGGCGGCGCGGGCAAGGCCAACCACGCTGAGGTGCAGGCCGTACCGGGCCTGCTCTGCGCGACCGTGCCCGATGGCGTACCCGCCGGGGACGCGGCTTTCACCACGATCGCCTCGATCGCGCTGCACGGCCTCCGCCAGGCCGGGGCGGGGCCCGGATCGAGGGTTGCGGTCCTCGGGCTCGGCCTCATCGGCCAGCTGGCGGCACGGCTGGCGATCGCGGCCGGCTGCGAGGTGGCCGGCGTCGATCCAGCGGAGCACCCGCGCCGGATCGCGGCCGGCTCCGGTGTGCTGGCCCTGGACGAATGCGGCGACGCCACGACCGACCAGATACTGAGCTGGTCACGCGGCCGCGGCGCGGACGCCGTACTGGTCTGCGCGGCCGGCCGCTCCTCGGGCGCCGTCATGCGCGCTCCCGCGCTCTGCCGGGACCGGGCCGCGGTGGTCGTCGTGGGCGACGTCGGGCTCCACCTGGACCGCAGCCCGTTCTACGAGCGGGAACTGTCACTCCGGTTCGCCCGGGCCTACGGTCCCGGCCGCTACGAGCCCTCCTACGAAGCCTGGGGCGTGGACTTCCCGGCTGGCCAGGTGCGCTGGACCGAGGGACGTAACTTCGAAGCCGTCCTCGACCTGCTGGCCGCTGGCCGGCTCACCGTGTCGGACCTGGTCACGCACACCTTCGGTATCGCCGAAGCCGAGGCCGCGTACCGGCTGATCGAGGAGCGCACCGAGCCATACCTGGCCATCCGGCTGACCTACCGGGGGGAATCGGCCGATGAGGGCGTCCGGCTGAAAAGCTCCCCCGTCACGAGTGCCTCACCCGGGATCGGATGGGCCGGAGCGGGGCCGTTCTCCACCGGTACGCTGCTGCCCGCCTTCCGCGCCGCGGGTTTCGGGCGGTTCGTGGCCATCGCCTCGGCCAGCGGGCTGTCCGCCCGGCGGGCCGCGGAGCGCCACGACTTCGAGAAAGCGGTACCTGGCGCGGACGCGCTGATCAGCGACCCCGACGTCGAGGTGGTCGTCGTTGCCACCCCGCATGACACGCACGCCGATCTGACGGCGCGCGCGCTGGCCGCCGGGCGGCACGTGTGGTGCGAGAAGCCGCTCGCGCTGACCCTCGGCGAACTTGACACGGTGGAGAACGCCTGGCGCGGGTCCGGGCGGCAGCTGGCGGTGGGCTTCAACCGGCGCTGGTCTCCCGCCGTGCTGGCCGGGCAGCGGGTGCTGGCCGGTATCGCCGCGAGCAAGCTCGTGGTCTACCGGGTGGCCGCCGGGCCGGTGCCGGATGGCCACTGGTATCACGACCGGCGGCAAGGGGGACGGCTGCTCGGTGAGGTGTGCCATTTCGTGGACACCGCGCAGGCTCTGGTCGGCGCCCCCATCGAGGACGTGACCGCCCTCCCGGGTGGTGGTGGCGCAGGAGCCGTACACGGAGACGACGTGGCGGTGTCCTTGCGGTTCGCGGACGGCTCACTGGCCGTCATCGCGTACGGCAGCGCGAATCCGGTGGCCGGCAAGGAGTGGATCGAGGTCCAGGCCGGTTCGCACCGGGTGACGATCAGCGACTTCCGGTCCGCCGAGGCGAACGGCAAGACGATCTGGAAGGGCCGGCCGGACAAGGGACACCGAGCGTGCGCCGCGGCGTTCCACGAGGCCGTGACGGGTGGGGCGGTCCTGCCGACCGAGGTCATGCTGGCCACGATGCGCGCCACCATCCGGGCCGCGGAAGGGGCGGGCGG
>Ga0182014_10005451_pt1 | contig 14120 bp, 10 predicted proteins | sample 612S2DmetaG_FD_120489 | JGI IMG/M metagenome (GOLD analysis project Ga0182014, IMG submission 120489) | Permafrost microbial communities from Stordalen Mire, Sweden - 612S2D metaG | ecosystem: Environmental > Terrestrial > Soil > Wetlands > Permafrost | place: Sweden: Stordalen | collected... | reverse complement strand
CGTGAAGGCGGCGAGCCGCCCGAAATAGCCCTGGGGTAGCCTTGGGGTGGCTTTGGGATGGCTTTGGAGGGGCTTTGGGTTCCGAATCGGTTGCTTATCAGCAGGCTTTGAGGGGGCTTTGAGGTGCCTCGCTCATGCCTAGTATATGCCTAGTATATGCCCAGTAGATGGCTTTGGGCGGCTCTGGGTCGCTTTCGTCCCCGGAGCTTCCGAGGCAAGACGAAGTAGTGATAATTTGCTGGCTGCAAGGGCCGGCTTGCCAGTTGCGGCGCTTTGCGGGATACTGCGCTTGGCATGAGCACAAACGGGTCACACCTCCAGTTGCCGCCGGCGCGGGTCGCGGAATTTTGCCAGCGGCATCATATCCGCAAGCTGGCCGTGTTTGGCTCGGCGCTGCATGGCGACGCCCGGCCCGACAGTGATCTCGACGTGCTGGTGGAGTTCGAGGCGGGGCACGTGCCGGGCTTGTTTCGTCTGGCGGGGATGGAACTCGAACTGTCCGCGCTGCTCGGCGGACGCAAGGTGGACCTCAACACACCGCTGTGCCTCAGCCGGTTTTTCCGTGACGAGGTGCTGGCCGAAGCCGAGCCGGTTTATGCCGCCGCATGATCCCCAGGTGCGGTTGCGGCACAGGCTCGAATACGTGCGCGAAGCGATCGGGCTGATGCGCGACAAGAAGCGCGCCGACCTCGACACCGACCGCACCTTGGGCTTGGCCACGCTGCGTTGTCTGGAAATTGTCGGCGAAGCGGCAAGCCATATCCCCGAGTCGCTTCGCCAACAACACCCCCAGATTCCCTGGCCGCAAATTATCGGCACGCGCAACCGTCTGGTCCACGGCTACGACCTGGTGGACTACGACATCATCTGGAGCACCATAGCCGAAGATCTCCCGCCGTTAATTGCCGAATTGGAGAAGATTCTCTAAGCCGGCTTGCCGAGCGGAGCGCTGCGCCGAGGCAATCCGCGATGCTGGGTCTCGCCCTTGGTCGTCATCGCCCGTGCCAAGAGTGTCAAAAGTGAGGGGTGACACCCGCCCGAACAGCCGCTGTTGCGCCGCCGGTTGGGGACCATCTCCCAAGGTGATGCGCGCCTCGTCGAAGCGGCCTGGTCCCAGCACGCCCAGTTGCGTTTCAATCTGTAATGCCCTGCTCCTTCTCCGCCTCAGGGCAAAGAAGTCGTGGGAGGCGAATCCAGAGTGACGCCGGCCATTGGCCGGGTGAAGCGCGACGGGTCGCCGGAACTGGAGCGGCTGAAGCGTCGCTTGGAGCAGGTCGATGACCGGAACTATGGAGAGGTGGAGGCATGAAGGTAATCCGAATTCCGGGACTGACCCGAATGGCGCGTAGTTAAGGCCCCAGCAAAAGCGGGGGCTTGACAACGGTTCTTAGGGCTAAGGTGCGTTTTTGCGGCGGCAACCGCCAAACCGCCGGAAAGTCGAGTGTCTTTCCCTGGCCCTGCCGTGTGGTGCCGTCTAACCCGCCGGAACTCCAGGCTGCATCGCTGGGTTCTCCGCTCTTTTCGATGGAATGCCAAGGCTCCAAGCGTGCCTGCGCCGCTATTCTCAGACTTTGGAGATGCTTTGGGGAGGCTATGGGGTGGCCTCAGGGTAGCCTCAGGGTAGCCTAGGGGTAGCCTCGGGGTAGCCTGAGGGTGGCTTCGGGGTGCCTACCGGTTGCCTACCAGATGGCCTGAGGGTGGCCTCGGGGTAGCCTGAGGGTGGCTTTGGTTGAGCGCGGAGATTCATCATTCCATTCAATCTTCTGCATTCCCTGGTTGAGGGTGGCTTCGGGGTGGCCGCAACCCGATTTCGTCGTTCACTGATGGCTAAGTCGCTGTGGTACAGAGATATACGCCTTAACTAAGCGCCATTCGGGACCCTTTCACAGGGTTTTCCAATGCCGATGCTATCTGATCGGTGGGGAAAGCCGCCGCCCAAAGGCTGACGCTGCTGCCGGCGGGGACATCCCGATTCCGGCGAGACCGATGGCAAACCCGTCCCCATCTCTGCTTTTTGTTTTCCGCTTTCAGGTCTCAGGTTCCCGCCCACCGATCACTGGCTGCTGATTACTGTTCACTGATCACCGACCTCTGCCCTCTGTCCTCTGACGCTGCTGCCAGCGGGGCGTGTTCCGGGTCCGGTGGTGTCGGGGCCAAACTCGTCCGAGTCGAGGCGGAACGGGCTGGCAGGGGTCCAAACGACGCCGGCAATCTAAATTCCGTCAGGAGGCGGCTCGGCTCGCAAGCCGGTAAGGACCGGCGCAGAATTGGCGCAGAACAGCCCTCAAGAATCCGCTTGCCAGGCATCAAGGTTTCTGACTCACTCGCCTTTGTTGGGAAAGGCCCAACGGGAAATTACAAGCACAGACGGAAACAAAACTAAGCAACTAATAACCAATTCGCGCAGCTTCGGCTGCTGTCCGCTACGAAACCTAGGAAATTTCAGCGAAGGACAGCGCTCGATGCGCGCCCCAGCCGGGGCGCGCTGAAAGCGTTCCTTCGTGGGCCCTCCTAGGTGCCTGTAGCGGGACGCAAGTAGGTGCGTCCCATTTTTATTTCAGGCACCAGGGTTTCCCACAAAGGACAGTCACCATACAGCAGGCTGATTCGCGCGCGAGCGAACGGCCATGCCGCGGATCTTCGACAACATTGAGTCCGATCTCCTGACCGCGTTGCGAGAAACCTTGCAGGTTTCAAAGCGCGCGGACTTCTGCGTCGGCTATTTCAACCTCCGGGGATGGTCCAGTCTGGCCGATTTGGTCGAATCCTACCCTGGCAGCGATGAGGGCTGCTGCCGGGTGCTGATTGGGATGCACCGCGCGCCGGAAGAGGTCATGCGGGAGACGCAGAAGGCCATGCGGCAGGAGCAGGAACTGGCCAAGGGCGATCTCAAAAGGCTCCGCCGGCGCATCGTCCAAAGCTTCAAGGAGCAGATCGAGTTCGGGCTGCCAACGACCGCCGCCGAAAAGACCTTGCGGGAATTGGCCAAACAGCTTCGCGCCCGCAAGGCACGCATCAAGTTGTTCCTGAAACACCCGCTGCACGCCAAGCTCTACCTTGTCCACCGCGTGGACTCCATCACGCCACTGGTGGGATACCTGGGCAGCAGCAATCTCACGCTGTCCGGGCTTTCGCGCCAGGGCGAACTGAACGTGGATGTCGTCGAGCAGGATGCCGCGAAGAAGCTGCAACGGTGGTTTGATGAACGGTGGGACGACCCCGATGGCTTCGACCTTTCGGAAGAACTCGCAGTGTTGATTGAGACTAGCTGGGCGAGCGAGCAGTTGGTCAAGCCATATCTGGTATATCTGAAGATGGCCTACCACCTTTCGGAAGACGCCCGGATTGGCGAACGCGACTTCAAACTACCCAAAGCATTTCAGGGAGTGTTGCTCGATTTTCAGGTGGCAGCTGTCCAGCTTGCGTCGCGCCTGCTCTACAAGAACGGGGGCGTGCTCGTCGGCGACGTGGTTGGCCTGGGCAAGACGCTGATGGCCTCGGCCATTGCGCGGATATTCCAGGAGGACGACGGGAGCAACATTCTCATCATCTGCCCGCCAAAACTGGAACCGATGTGGAGCTGGTACAAGGGCACCTACGGTCTGGCAGCGGAGGTTCTCTCCCTGGGCTCGGTCATCAAGGAACTGCCAAAACTGCCGCCTTACCGGCTGGTGCTGGTAGATGAAAGCCACAACCTGCGGAACCGCGATGGTAAACGGTATCGCGCTATTCAGGAATACATAGAAAAGTGCAACTCGCGCGTCATCATGCTGACAGCGACGCCTTACAACAAGCAGTTCACTGACCTGAGCAACCAGTTGCGGCTGTTCGTGGATGAGGACGCCGACTTGCGCGCGAGGCCGGAACAATTCTTCCAGGACTGGCAAAAACAAGGACTGAGCGAGGCGGACTTCCTGGCACTGCATCAGGCGTCGCCGCGGTCGCTGCGCGCGTTTGAACTCAGCGCGCACTCGGAGGACTGGCGCGATTTGATGCGGCACTACATGGTGCGACGAACGCGGCAGTTCATCATGCAGAACTACGCGACGTTCGACGCAAAGAAGCAGCGTTACTTCGTCATGCTGAACGGCGAACTGTATTACTTCCCGGTGCGGCAGCCCAAGACGCTGGCATTTGAACTAAAGGAGAACGACCCGAACGACCCCTACGCCAAGCTCTACCGGGATGAGGTGGTCCAAGTGATTGAGACCCTGGCGCTGCCGCGCTACGGCTTGGCGAACTATGTCGTTCCATCGGCGGAGAAGAAGGCGACACCGGAGGAGAGGAAAATCCTCGACAACCTGAACCGCGCCGGGAAGCGGCTGCTGGGGTTCTGCCGCACGAACCTGTTCAAACGTCTGGAATCAGACGGCTACAGTTTCCTGCTTTCCCTGGAGCGGCACATTCTCCGGAACCTTATACATGTCCACGCGCTCGAAAAGGGGCTGCCGGTGCCCATCGGCACGCAGGACGCGGCGGCACTTGACAGCCTGGTGTCGGACACGGAAGACGAGTTCAGCGACGGCAACGAACAGGAGGATGGCGGCAGGGCGAGCGAGGCGCATGGCTATGACTTTGCGACAAGCCTCAAAGTGTATCAGCAACGGGCGGAGCGGACGTACTCACTTTATCGGAGTGAGATGGAGAGCCGGTTCGGCTGGCTGGCCCCGAAGTTCTTCCGGTCAGACTTCAAGGTGGAGCTATTGAGCGACGCCAACGCCCTGTTATCCATCCTCAAGCGGACGAGCCGGTGGGAACCGCGCCACGACTCCAAGCTACAGGCGTTGCGGGATTTCCTCGTCGAGACGCACGCGAAGGACAAGGCGCTCATTTTCACGCAATACGCGGATACGGCGTGCTACCTGGGCAGAGAGCTTGAACGGGCTGGCATCAAGGGCTTGGCAGTAGTCACGAGCGATTCAGCCGACCCGGTGGGCACGGCCCGGCGGTTCAGCCCGGGTTCCAACGGCGGCTTGCGCGAGGGCGAGACGGAATTGCGTGTACTTGTGGCCACCGATGTTCTTTCCGAGGGCCAGAACCTTCAGGACGCGCATATCGTGCTCAACTTTGACCTGCCTTGGGCCATCATCCGTCTGATTCAACGGGCGGGTCGCGTGGATCGCATTGGCCAAAAGCATGACACGATTCTGGCCTACTCGTTCCTGCCGGCGGAAGGCGTGGAGCGGATCATCCGGCTGCGGTCGCGGCTGTTCGCCCGCCTGCTGCAAAACCAAGAGGTCGTCGGCACCGACGAGACATTTATTGGCGAAGAGGCGAGCAAGAAGCTGCACGACCTCTATACGGAGAAGCGCGTCTTAGACGATGACGGTGACGAAGAGGTTGACATGGTGAGCTTCGCCCAGCAGGTCTGGAATAACGCCACCGAGAGCCAGCAGAAAGCTTCGCTCGCACTCCCCCCTGTAGTTCCGGCGGCGAGAGCGGCGCGGGTTGCCACACCAAACACGGAAGCGGAGCCTCCGGGTCTCATCACCTATCTGCGATTCCCGGATGGGACCGATGCCTTGGTGCGCGTGGACGGCCAAGGCAAAGTCCTATCGCAATCCATCAGCGCCATCTTCCGCTCCGCCGCCTGCAGGCCGGATGCAACGGCACTATCGCTGGCGTCGAACCATTACGATTTGCTGGCGGAGTCTGTGAAGGTGGCGCATGAAGAACAGGTAAGCCTGAGCGGGCAGTTGGGGAGCTTCCGCAGCACACGACGCAAGCTTTACGAGCGGCTGAAGAACTATCGGGAAAAGCTTAAAGCCAGCCCGACGCTGTTCTCCCCGCAAACCCTGCAAAAGCTGAATCCGATTCTCGACACCCTGCTGCGTTCGCCCCTCAAGGAATCGGCCGGCGATTCACTGCGGCGCCAGATGCGCCTGGGCATCTCCGACGAACTGCTGGCAGACCATGTGTTCCAGTTGCAAGAGGAGGACCGGCTTTGCCAGGTCACTGAGGTCAAGGAAACGCCAGAGCCGCAGATTCTTTGTTCGCTTGGAATTCACAAGCCACCAACCCCGTAACCGATGATTAACTTCCAACGCACCCGCAACCTCCTGCGCGAGTTCAAGTTTCAGGACGTGTTCCGCGAACTCGGCTGGGGGAATCCCCCGCACATTCCCACACCGGAATTTCAGGTGGACGGGGAGCGCTACCGGTTTACGCCAATTGCAGAGCAAGGCGGATTACACGCTTTTGAAGTGAGTAACCTGGCGGATGGCAGCATCCCACCTCGCGCCACGCAGCTCGCACTCAAGCGCCAGTTGACGCCGCTGTTTGCCGAGCACTTCCTCGTGTTCGTGAACAGCGCCCGGACCAGCTCTCTCTGGCTTTGGGTGTGGCGTGACGAGAAAACGAGCCATCCGGTGGACCAGCGGTTCGACCGGATTCAGAGCGGAGAACTGCTGCTGCAAAAACTGAGCGGCCTGTTCTTCGACTACGACGACCTAGACGACGATGGCAAAGCCAGCATTGGCCAGGTGCTGGACCGGCTGCAAGCGCAGTTTTATGCGGAGAAAGTCACCAAGCGGTTTTACGAGGACTTCCGCAAATACAAGGACAGGTTTATCACGTTCATCCAGGGCATCGAGTCCCTCGATAATCGGAAATGGTATGCCTCGGTCATCCTGAACCGGCTGATGTTCATTTACTTCATTCAGCAAAAGCGGTTCCTGAGCGGCGACCCGCAGTACCTGCAAAACAAGTTCGAGCATTGCGAGGACAACGGCTTGAACTACTACCGGGATTTCCTTTGCCCGCTATTTTTCAAAGGCTTTGCCCTGCGGCCGGGCGAACGTGACGCGGCCACAAGCAGGCTGCTGGGCACGGTGCCGTATCTAAACGGCGGCCTCTTTCTGGAGCACTCGCAATTGGAGGCGGATGGCAAGCTGGAGCGCATCCAAATTGAGAATGCCGCGTTCAAGCGGCTGCTGGCGTTCTTTGGCGAATACAACTGGCACCTGGACGAACGCCCGGCGCGCAACGACCGGGAAATCAATCCTGACGTACTCGGCTACATCTTCGAGAAATACGTCAACCAGAAGCAAATGGGCGCGTATTACACGAAGGAGGACATCACCGAATACATCAGCAAGAGCGCGATCATCCCGTTCATCTTCGATGCCATTGCGCGCAAGTGTCCATCCGCGTTCAGCGGCGACAGCGCCGTCTGGAAACTCCTGCAACTCGACCCCGACCGCTACATTTACGACGCGGTCAAGAAGGGCGTCGAAATTCCACTGCCAAAGGAAATCGAAGCGGGCATCAAGGACATTTCCAAGTGCGATGGCTGGAACAAGCCGGCAAAGGAGGATTTCGCGCTGCCGACGGAAACCTGGCGCGAAGTCGTCGCCCGCCGCCAGCGCCATGCCGAAGTGCGCACTAAGCTGGCAGGAGGCGAAGTCCATGACATCAACGACTTGGTGACGCTCAATCTGAATCTCTGTCAGTTCCTCCAGGACGTCATTCACGATTGCCGCGACCCCGAACTGCTTACGGCGCTTTACTACACCATCGCCGGGCGCGTGCCTGACCCGGAAAAGCAGTCCAATCAGGAAGTCCAGCCCGGCTTGAGCGTTCTCGACCTGACGTGCGGTTCGGGCGCGTTTCTATTTGCCGCGCTGAACATCCTCGAACCGATTTACGAGGCGTGCCTGAGCAAGATGCAGGAATTCCTCGATGCCGAGGCCGCCAACGCCACGCGGAAGCACAGCCGCTTCCGCCGCATCCTCGACGAAGTCGCGGCGCATCCGAATGCTCGTTACTTCATCCTGAAATCCATCATCGTCAACAACCTCTTCGGTGTGGACATTATGGAGGAGGCGGTGGAAATCTGCAAACTGCGCCTGTTCCTGAAACTGGCCGCGCAAGTGGACGCCGATCCGAACAAGGAAAACCTCGGCATCGAGCCGCTGCCGGACATTGACTTCAACATCCGGGCCGGCAACACGCTCGTCGGCTACGCCACGCGCGCCGAAGTAGAGAAATCCGCCGAGAGCGATATGCTCCGTAAAATGGCGCTGCCACGGATTCTTGAGGACGCGGAGACTACCGACCGCGCGTTCAAGCTTTTCCGCCAGTTGCAAACCCGCTCGGGAGCGACGGCGCAGGAACGGGCGCAAGCCAAGAGCGCACTTCAACAGCGGTTGACCTCGTTGGAAAGCCAACTCAATTGTTTTCTGGCGGAGGATTACCAGTTGGGACTGTCGAAGAAGAAGAATGCGTTTGAAGCGTGGCTCAAGACCCACCAGCCGTTCCACTGGTTCATCGAGTTTTACGGCATCCTCCACGGCGGCGGCTTTGATGTAATCATCGCCAATCCGCCGTATGTCGAGTATGGTGTAAAACTGCAGAGCCAATATCAGGTCAGGAATTACGTAACCCTGTCTTGCGGCAACCTTCACGCTTTCTGCGCCGAACGGAGTCTAGTTCTCGGTTCAAGACGAGGACGCATCGGCTTGATTGTTCCGCTTCCATCTATCAACACAGATCGAATGACTGCGCTTCAGTCAATCGTTAAGCCGCAACTGGGTTCGAAAGGAAGGAGGCTTTGGGTGTCCGCGTATGACGAGCGTCCTAGCAACTTGTTTAGTGGGGTGGATCAACGATTGGTGATCGAGATATTCGGAGCGGAACTCCAGCAACCCAGCCTCGCCACGACAGGAATATATCGTTGGGCAGCGAAGACTCGCGACAACCTCTTTCCGAACATCTTCTATTCAGTCCAAGACCATCAATCCGCGGGCCGAACGCATACGATTCTCAAAATCAAGAACTTGAGTGTCGAAGCGTCTATGCTCGCGAAGCTGTATTCAAACGATCCCATCGAACGATTCCGCTCCATGGTGCCAACCAAGAATTTAGTCGCATACCGCACCGCTGGTGGAAGATACTGGAAAGTTGTGCTCGACGCGCCGTTTGAGTCTGAAGCTCTCAGCGGAAAGGTCGCTTACTTGCAAAATCTCTCTGGCAGGCAAGCCGTGGCGCTAATCAGCAGCTCCACATTCTGGTGGTATTATTCCTGTCACTTCGACATGTATAACCTCAAGGACTACATGATTTTTGGCTTTCGGTTTTCAAACGCATCGCGACAAGTTCTCGATGAGTTGGATTCCCTTGGAGGAAAACTCGTCAAGTCCCTCGAAAACAATGCCGAAGTTCAAACGATGCAGTCGCAAACTCGCGGCGTCGTTGAGCAGAAAATCTACAACGCTGGTAAGTCCAAACCCATCCTCGACGAAATCGATCGGGTGTTGGCGCGGCACTATGGCTTCACGGCGGAGGAGTTGGACTTCATCCTGAACTACGATATCAAATACCGCCTAGGCCGCGAAGGCAGCGACGCGGAATGAAGCCCACGTCGCTCGATGCCGCTGACGCCCGGTATCCGGCGCGGTTGCGCAGGCGTCTGGGTGCAGATGCCCCGCCACAACTGGCAGCCCTCGGCAATCTGGATTTGCTGGCGTTGCCCAAGACGGCGATCTTCTGCTCCGCCCGCTGCCCTGGCGACGCTATCCTCCGCGCCAGCGACACCGCCCGCCAGTGGCGCGACGAGAATCGCTGTATCATCAGCGGCTTCCACTCCGTGGTTGAAAAGGAATGTCTGCGCATCCTGCTCCGCGGCAGCCAGCCCATCATCATCTGCCCCGCCCGCAGCCTGGAGAATTTCCGCTTGCCAACGGACTGGGAGGAACTGCTGGCCCAAGGTCGTCTCCTCCTTCTCTCCTGTTTCGCCGCCACTGCCCGCCGCGTCACCGCCGAACTCGCTGCCCGGCGTAACGAATTCGTCGCCGCCCTCGCCGATCAGGTTTGGTTTGCCCACATCGCTCTCGGCGGCAAGATGCAACGCCTGGCAAATAAAGTGGCTGCCTGGGATTGATTGCCTAGCTAAAGGGATTTGACCGTGTGTTGTGTTGCTTAGGTTTGGTCACGGAGCTTTGCACGCTGCTGAACCTATACGGCATGTTGAGCAGCAACTTCATCGTGCAATACCCCACCAATCTGGCGGGTAGCAATTGGATCAATCTGCTTTCCCTGTCCAATTTGCCGGCCAGCCCGTATCTGTTCCTTGACCCTGCGGGTGACGGCGAATCAGCGCGGTTCTATCGGGCGTTTATGCAGTGAGGGAGTTGAGGGTAGGGGGGGAGTTAACAGCGAAGACGGGAAGGCGCGAAGATGAAGCGGTTGCCGGGGCGGGAAGTTACGGTCGGATTTGCGGTGGTTGAGGGAGCAGGTGCAACCGCTTTCAGGGTTGGGGGCCTTATCCGATGTTTCCCCAGCGTAGTCCCGCCGCCCCTTTTTCCCTGGCGGGCCAATGCTGGGCTGAGTGACACAGTCCTTTCAGGATTGCATTGGCGGGGAGCCGGTGACGGTGAACCCGCGCGCTGTTATCGGGCGTTTATGCAGTGAGGGAGTTGAGGGTAGGGGGGGAGTTAACAGCGAAGACGGGAAGGCGCGAAGATGAAGCGGTTGCCGGGGCGGGAAGTTACGGTCGGATTTGCGGGGGTTGAGGGAGCAGGTATAACCGCTTTCAGGGTTGGGGGCTTTATCCGATGTTTCCCCAGCGTAGGCCCGCCGCCCCTTTTTCCCTGGCGGTCCAACGCTGGGTTGAGGGACACAATCCTTTCAGGATTGCATTGGCGGGGAGTCGGTGAGGGTGAGCCCACACGGTGTTATCGGGCGTTTATGCGGTGATGGGCGGCGGGGCAATGGTTGGAGTGGTTGAGGGTTGAGGGTTGAGGGTTGAGAGTGGCACAAGAGTCCGCGGAGTCCTGAAGCTTGCGCATAGCCTCGCCAGGCCGTGTTTGCTTATTCCGTTGCAACTTTCTTTGCGGCGTCAAAGTCCGGCCTGCAGCCGACTGAGGAATGCCCGCGGTATCAGAATCTGGATTCCAAAGGGCTTTTCCAATTCGAGCAAGTCCGGGTCGCGAGTGATAACGCGCGTTCAGATGTCCACCTGGAAGCGGCGCCCACCACGCTGGCATCGAGGACAACCGGAATCATTTCCGGGTTTTCTTGTTCCAGGCCAGCAACTCAGCGCGGGCTTCACGTTTGGCAGCCAGGATTAGGGCTTCCTCTTCCGGCGTCGTGTTCCGTTCCCAGGCGCCTTTGTGGTTTTTCTCAAGCGCCGCAGCGTCGGCTTCGATACGGCGGTTTAGCCACTCCCGCAACGCTTCGCGCACGACCTCGCCAGCGGAAATGTATTGTCCGGAATCCACCTCCCGATTTACCAGGGCCAATTGCTCTTTGCTTAGACTGACTGCCTATTGTGGGGCTTGTCGCGGACACCCGATCAGGGTAGTTTGGTGTATATGAGCACGGTTACGGAAATCAAAGCCGCCATCTCACAACTGACGTTGGAAGAGCGAGCCGAGGTGGCTCGCTGCCTGCACGAGTGGGAGGACGACGCGTGGGATAAGCAGATACAGCAAGACTTGGCCGCTGGCAAATTGGACGGCTTGCTGGCCAAGGTGGATGACGATATTGACCAGGGCAAGCTGCGCGATTTGCCGTGACCTCCAAGACGCAGGAGGATTTCTGGCGCTGCTTCGACAGGCTGCCGGCGGAAGTGCAGCCGCAGGCCCGCGGACGGTTCCATCTCTGGCAACAGGATGCTTTCAACGCGGCACTCCATTTCAAACCTTTGCTGCGCGATGTGTGGTCGGTGCGCGTGAACCAGCAGTACCGAGCCCTGGGCCGCCGCAAGGGCAGCTTGGTCGTCTGGTTTTGGATCGGTTCGCATGGGGACTATGACGAAGTGATCAAACGGCTGCGCTAGGACAAACGGGCCGCCTGTCCCCGGGAAAGAGGGGCTTTTTTGTGAACGGGCAACGGTATGAGCCGCATCGGGGTTACTTGGAGTTTGGACATTTTCTACTGAACTCACTGGCCGAGGCCAACCCGCAGGGTTGCCAGAGGGTAGCCGGTGGTCGTTCAGGGCAAAGGGGGGAACGACCACCGGAAAACCGCGTCAGATGGTCGAGCACCCCGTGAGGGGGTGCCAGACCTCGGAGACATGACCGCAGCAACCACGTGACGACGGGACGGCTCTTCAGTCCGAGCCACCTGGCCCGTAGTCCTCACAGCAAGTACCTGGGGAGATAAGTGGAACCTGTGGCGGAAGGGTGCAAGCCCAATTGCCCGGGGCAATGCCAATCTCGAACAGGCTCCGCAGTAACGAGTCTGGCACTCCTGCCGGAGTGCAGGACATCTCCTGCGCCGTTACCCGGAGGTCGCCCCGCCCCCCACAACCCCCAGCGACCTCCGGCTACCCTCTGGCAACCCTTCGGGTTGACTGATCCAGAATGTCCAAACTCCAAGGGCAGGCAGGACGCCTGTCCTACTTTGCGGAAGTGTCTTGGCCACTCGGCACGGACACGCGGCGGCTACGCCGCAGCCAACGAAGACAGCGGGAGGAGGGCGGGGGATGGAAAAGCCCGTTTCCGCGGGGATTCTTCCACGCGGACTAGGAATCTTGCCAGGAATGGCCGCTTTTTCGAGTGGGAGGTACAAGCCGGGTGATTGGGAGGGGATTGGGAGGTGCAAGCCAGGTACATGCGAGGTACATGCATGTTACAAGCCAGGTGCAGGCCGCATCCAAGCTAACCGAGCGCCAGGACAGGGCATACGGAAGGCATGGAAACCAGCCCCTGGCGCCATCAGCCTTGAGCCTTCTGGTGTCAGCCTTCGCGCTCAGCTTTCACGCTGGCTTTGGTGAGGCTTGGGGTCGTCATTGCAAACCTTCCTATCCTGGCTGGCGGCGCTTCTTCCCGTCGATTTCCACGAACGAAAAGGCTGGCTGAGCTGTCTCAGGCAGCACATATCACGGGGATGACGGAGACACTGGAATTGCGAGTCCACGGTGACGCCGCACTGCCGACGCTGGTTTATCTGCCGGGTCTGCACGGCGATTGGACGCTCGTGGGCAGCTTCCGCCGCGCGCTCGGCGGCCGGGTGCGCTTTGTGGAGGTGACCTACCCGCGCACGCTCACGTGGTCGCTGGAGGATTACGCCAAGGGGGTCGAAACGGCGCTGGCCGGACAGGGAATCGTCCGGGGTTGGTTACTGGGCGAGTCGTTCAGTTCGCAGGTCGTGTGGTCCCTGGTCGCCAGGGGCCAGTTCCAGATCGAAGGGGTGATCCTCGCCGGTGGTTTTGTGCGGCACCCGATGCGCTGGGGCGTGCGCCTCGGCGAACGTCTATGCGGCGGCACGTCGCTCAGACTGCTGACGCGGGTCCTGCTTGGTTATGCGAAGGTGGCGCGGTTTCGCTTCCGCCACGCGCCGGATGTGCTGACGAACATCAATGAGTTCATCGTCCGCCGCACGGAACTGGATCGTCAGGCTGCCGTCCACCGCCTTCGCCTTATCGCGCAGAACGACCCCCGCCTCATCGCCCAGCAAGTGGCCGTGCCCGTCTATGCGCTGACCGGCTTGGTTGATCCGGTAGTGCCCTGGTTCTGGGTGCGGGCCTGGCTGAGGAAGAATTGCCCGCGCCTGCGTGAATACCGAATCGTCTGGGGCGCCGACCACACCGTACTCGGCACCGGTTCCCGGGCTGCCGCGGAGCACGTCCTGCGGTGGATGGGCGAGAAACAGCCGCGCGCGTAGCCGATGGACCCCGCCGGCGCGAATCAAGGCTGCTTCGCCTCGACCCACCGCGCCAAGAGCCACAGCAAATCCGATAGCCGGTTCAGGTAGATGACGATCTCAGGGTTGTCGAGCTGGCTGGCTTCCTGTAAGGCGCATACGCGCCGCTCTGCGCGCCGACAAATCGTCCGCGCCAGGTCGAGTGACGCCGAAGCTGTGTTCGCGCCCGGCGTGGCCCACCCTTTGGCGGGGACGTTCGCGGCCTCCAGTTCCTTAATCCACTTTTCCAGCGTGGCGGTCAGGACTGGGGTCACTAGCGAATGACCATCCTTGACGTAGCGCGGCAAGTCTTCCATCGCGGTAGCGAGTTCGCCCATCAGCAGCACCAAGTCCTTCTGGAGCGAGGCCAGGCGCTCCCGCAAGAGATCGTGTTCGGCGGCTGCGCGGGCCAGCCCGAGGGCGGCATTCAGCTCGTCCACCGCTCCGTAAGCTTCCACGCGAGGATGGCACTTCGACACCTGCCGGTTGTACAT
>Ga0182014_10005450_pt1 | contig 14120 bp, 9 predicted proteins | sample 612S2DmetaG_FD_120489 | JGI IMG/M metagenome (GOLD analysis project Ga0182014, IMG submission 120489) | Permafrost microbial communities from Stordalen Mire, Sweden - 612S2D metaG | ecosystem: Environmental > Terrestrial > Soil > Wetlands > Permafrost | place: Sweden: Stordalen | collected... | reverse complement strand
CAGCTTGCCGAGCGCCCATCGCGCCGCCGCGCGCAGTCCCTCGTCGGCGGCCGAGGCCCACGCGTCCAGCCAGGGCAAAAACCGCTTCTGGCCGCTGTTGCCCATGGCGATGGCCACGTTGCGCCGCAGCCCCTGAAATCCTGCTCTGCGCACCGGCGAGCCGTTGAATTGGCGCTCGAAGGACTGCTCGTCAAGAGAGCCCAGCCATTCGAGCGCGGGATTGATGAGTTCCGCGCGCGCTTCGAGTTCAGGGTCGACGGTGATGGGCGCTTTGCGATTCCACGGGCACACATCCTGGCAGATATCGCAGCCGAAGACCTGGCGGCCCATGCCCGCGGCCAGCTCCTCCCTTATCGGGCCTTTGTGCTCGATGGTCAGGTAGGAGATGCACCGCGCCGCATCCATCTGGTAGGGCGCAATCAGCGCGCCGGTGGGGCAGGCGTCGAGGCAGCGCCGGCAGGTTCCACACCGGTCCGGCGTCAGCGCCGGAGCCGGGGGCTCTTTTTTCTTTTGGACGGGAATTGAGGTGAGGAGGACGGCCAGAAACCCATAAGAACCGAGTTTCGGATGGATGAGGCAGGTGTTTTTGCCTGTCCAGCCGAGGCCGGCGGCGGTTGCCAGGGCGCGCTCCACTACCGGCCCGGTGTCGACGTAAGCTCTTGATTCAAAATGACCCAAATCCTCGTGCAGGCGCGCGTCCAGAGCCTTCAGGCGCTTCAGAAGCACCTTGTGATAATCGCTCGGGCGGCGCGTTCCGTCGCCATTGGTTTTGCCGCTCCACGCATAGCGCGCAATCCATCCCGCGCCCCCCGAATCGACCTTTTGCGCCGCATCGATGGACCGCGGATGCGCGCTGTTGTAGTTGGCAAAGCAGACCAGCGCCGAGCGCGCCCAGGGGAACGGGACGGCCACGCGCGCCCGCACCAGGCGTCCGTCTTCGGCTGCGCGCTCGAGGTAGCGCATGGCGCCCGCGCGGCCGGCATCGATCCACTCCGCAAACCGGCCTGCGTCCCGCGCCTCCTGAGGATAAGGAAGCTCGACCAGGCCGGCCTCATCAAACCCCACCTGAAGCGCCTGGGCTCGCGCTGAGCCGTGGGCCAGGCTCGCGGCGGAACTGGGCTCGGAACTGGGCTCGGGGCTGGACATGGAACTGGAAGCGCCCTCCCTTGCGTATAGAAGATTACTGTCCATTTGCGGACGCCGGAGCTGAAATCGCACACCGGGCAACGCGACAGGGAACGCACAGGGGCTGCTTTCCCCTTGGTTTTCAGCATATTCCCCCGCGGCTGCCTTTGGCCTGCGGCGTGCAACATTCAAGGCCAGGCATGGCTGCAGAAACAGCTTTGAAGGTGCGAACACGATTCGCGCAGGAGGTTTTTATGAACGGGATCCAGGGCAACACGGCAATTACAGTGACCATCGAGGCGGAAATCGCGGGCGAGACAACCGAATTGGTGCGGGGTCAGGATGAAACGCTGCTGGAACGGCTCAGGCCGCTGGTGCGCACCCGCTCGGTCATCCTCGACATGCGCTCGGTGCGCCGCATCGACGCCGCCGGCATCGCGGCCCTCATTACGCTTTATTCCATGGCTTCAGAAGCGGGGAACTGCTTCACGGTCTCCCGCGCCATGCCGCATGTGGAAGAGATTCTGTCGCTAGTGGGCCTGGAGCGGATTCTGGTTTCAGGCCATGCGGATGCGGATGCGCAATCCGATCTCCGCCTGGAACTCGCTGCGGCCTGATTGCGAAACGCGCCGCCCTCTCCACCGCCAAAGCGTAGAATCGACTCGATTCATTCGCGTTTTGGAGAGCGCGTCCATGCCGTTCAGACTGCCTGTTGCATTTGCGATTTTTATTGCCTTCCTTGCGCCGGCGATTCCCTCTCCAGCGCAGGATGCGGCCTCAGCCAGAGCTTTTCTTCAATTTGCTTACAAGCACTACGAAAATGGCGGCAAGGGTGTCGATTTCAGTGGTCCTCGCGCCAGCCTCTACTTCCATTCGTCGCTTCTAGCCCTCATCCGCGGAGATGAGAAAGCAAACGGCCCCGGCTCCGTCGGCGTCCTTGATGGAGATCCTGTCTGCGGCTGCCAGGACTGGGATGGAATCCGGGATCTGAAGATCGAGATCCGGATGGAGAGCCCCGCCCGCGCGCAGGCCGCAGTCTTCTTCGCTCTCTCTGCTCCGAAGGGCCGCACGAAGGATGATCTCCGCAAGCTCGAAATCACGCTCGCGCCGGAGCACGGCCAATGGCGCATTTACAACATCGTGGAGCAATCCGATCCGGCCGCGCCCTTCGATTTGCGCAAGGAACTCCAGAGCGATCTTGAACGCCTCCGTAAAGTCCCTAAATGACTTCCCATAATGTGAAATCCACTCCGCATTCCGAGCGCTGCGCGGAACTGGCCGTGGCCTGACTGCGTGTCCTCTATGGCTTGCAGCCCTCCTCCATCTCAGATTGCGGAAAAGCGTGCCTCTTTGCGGATTCCAATTCGGGGCTGCGGCGAATCGGATGTGACGAAATGCACAGGCAATCGTATACTTGGAACGCTAATTGTATTAGTGAGACGAATGCCGCTAAGCGCAGTCGGATGTCTGGATGTCGCGCACTTTCTCAGCCTGAACGCTTGAAATTTCGAGAGCTGAGACTCCCGTTCGCCAGCCCTTTCATAGTCCTGCGCAGCGCAAAACAGAGAGACGGAGGCTTTACCCCATGACGCAAGGCGTTCTGGAACAGGCGCCTGCCAAAAAAAAGGCAGGCACAACTGAAACACCCATCAAGTATGTGTACTCCTTCGGCGGCGGCAAGGCCGACGGCAACGGCCGCATGAAGGATGTGCTGGGCGGCAAAGGCGCCGGCCTGGCCGAGATGACCAATGCCGGGCTTCCCGTGCCTCCCGGATTCACCATTCAGACCGAGGCCTGTCGCGAGTACATGCGCGGCTCAGTCAGTCCGAAGATCGACATCGAAATGCTCGCGGCTCTCGAGGAGCTCGAAAAGCTGCAGGGGCAGAAGCTGGGCGCAGGCGCAAATCCGCTGCTGGTTTCAGTCCGCTCCGGCGCCAAGTTCTCGATGCCCGGCATGATGGACACCATTCTCAACCTCGGCCTCAACGACAAGGGCGTCGAATCGCTCGCCAAGCTCAGCAATAATCCCCGTTTTGCTTATGACTCCTACCGGCGGCTGATCCAGATGTTCGGCGACGTGGTTCTCGACATCCCCAAGAAAAAGTTCGAGCACATCTTCGACGGCGTAAAAGCCGCCGAAAAGGTGAAGTTCGATTACGAGCTCACTGCCGACGCGCTGAAAAAGATTATCGGCGAGTACAAGAAGCTGGTGAAGAAAGAGAACGGCAAGGACTTCCCGCAGGATCCGCTGGATCAACTGACGGCGGCCCGCGACGCCGTATTCAGGAGCTGGCAGAACGAGCGCGCCAAGACCTATCGCCGCATCAATCGCATCGATGACTGGCTGGGCACAGCCGTAAACGTGCAGGCCATGGTCTTCGGCAACCTGGGCGACAACTCCGGCACCGGCGTTGGTTTCACGCGCAATCCCGCTACCGGCGAGCACGCCTTTTTTGGCGAGTACCTGATGAACGCGCAGGGCGAGGATGTGGTTTCGGGCGTGCGCACTCCCAATCCCATCAGCGAGCTTGAGCGCGGCATGCCCAAGGTTTACGACCAGCTGAAGGACATTACCCGGAAGATGGAGCGGCATTACCGCGACATGCAGGACTTTGAGTTCACCATCCAGGATGGCAAGCTCTACATGCTGCAGACCCGCAACGGCAAGCGCACCGGCCTGGCCGCTGTGCGCGTGGCCATTGACATGGTGCGCGAGGGCCTCATCACCCAGGAGGAAGCAATCTTCCGCGTGGAGCCGAACCAGTTGTACGACTTTTTGGTTCCGCGCCTGGTGGAAAAGGGCGAAAAGATTGACGTGCTCGCCACCGGCTTGCCCGCATCGCCGGGCGCGGCCGTGGGTCAGATCGTCTTCACCGCCGAAGAAGCGGTCAAGCGCCACGCCGATGGCTCCTACAAAGTCATCATCCTGGTGCGCGGCGAAACCACTCCTGAAGACATCGCCGGCATGGAAGTTGCGGCCGGCATTCTCACCTCCCGCGGCGGCATGACCTCGCACGCGGCTGTCGTCACGCGCGGCATGGGCAAGTGCTGCGTGGCCGGCGCCGGCGACTGCGTGGTTGACGAGGCGAAGAAGGAACTGCGCGTCAAGGGCAAGACCTACAAACAGGGCGACTGGATCTCGCTCGACGGCACCACGGGCCGCGTGATTGCGGGCCAACTGAAGACACTTGAAGCGCAGCCAGACGATCCAGATCTCGTCAAGTTCATGAGCTGGGTCGACCCGGTCCGCAAGCTGCGCATCCGCGCCAATGCCGACATTCCGCGCGATGCAAAGCAGGCGATGCTGTTCGGGGCCGAGGGTATCGGATTGTGCCGCACGGAGCACATGTTCTTTGCCGAGGACCGCATCGAGCACATGCGCGCCATGATTCTGGCCGACAACGAGAAGGACCGCCGGGCTGCTCTCAAAAAGCTGCTGCCCATGCAGCGGGCCGACTTTGTTGGCCTCTTCAAGGCCATGGGATCGCTTCCCGTCACCATCCGCACCATCGATCCTCCGCTGCACGAGTTTCTGCCCAAGCGCGAAGATCTGCTGGTGCAAATCCAGCACCTTGTCGACACCAAGCCGCGTTCGCCCAAGCTCAAGGAGCTGCGCACGCTGCTGGCGCGAGTTGAAGAGCTGCACGAGCAGAACCCGATGCTGGGTCTGCGCGGATGCCGTCTGGGCATCAAGTTCCCCGAGATTACCGAGATGCAGGTGCGAGCCATCCTCGAGGCCGCAGTCGCGGTCAAGGTAAAGGGCGGCGACCCGCATCCCGAGATCATGATCCCGCTCGTGGGCTCGATCGAAGAGATGCGCAACCAGGCGGCGATTGTGCGCAGCGTCGCGGAACAAATCTTCAAGGAAAAGGGCGCCAAGGTTGATTACATGGTGGGAACCATGATTGAGCTGCCGCGCGCTGCCCTTACCGCGGACCAGATCGCCGAGGAGGCGGAGTTCTTCAGCTTCGGGACCAACGACCTGACGCAGACGACCTACGGCATCTCGCGCGACGACATCAACAGCTTCCTGCCTGCGTATCTCAAGGCCGGAATTTTCAAACAAGATCCGTTTGCCACGCTCGACCAGGCCGGAGTGGGCCAACTGGTGAAGGGCGCCGTGGCCAAGGGACGCAACACGCGGGCTAACCTGAAAGTAGGCATCTGCGGTGAACATGGCGGCGATCCTGAGTCCGTCAAGTTCTGCCACAGAATCGGGCTCAACTACGTCTCCTGCTCACCCTTCCGGTTGTTGACGGCAAGGCTGGCGGCTGCGCAGGCGGCGCTCGAAGAGACACAGACCGGCGCCATTCACACCACCAGCTAACTGGCGGCCGGGCAAGAACAGCGAGGGCGCAGCCAAGTGGCTGCGCCCTTGGTGCGTTTGGGTGCAAACAGTCCCAATTGATTTGTATTTTCAATAATTTAACAATTTATGTACATCATATTCCATTCATGGCGTACACCGTGGTACATTATTTTCATGGAAGTCTCGATCACACAGTTTCGCCGCGAGATGTTCGACCTTGTGAACCGCGCTCTCGATGGCACCGAGGTCTGGGTGCGGCACAAGGGAAAGCGCTTTCGCGTTGCTCCTGAGGGCCAGCCAGCCAGCCGCCTCGCCCGGATTACGCCCATGGCGATTCTCAATCCTGACGCACCCGATCTGAACGATCCGGCTTTCAAGGCCGAGTTTCGCGCAGAGATGGAAAAGGCCTGGGAAGACGACTGGTCGATCCTCTGATGGCAATTCAGGCGGTTTATCTCGACACCCATGTCGTGGTCTGGCTAGCCGCGGGCAAGATCAGCCAGATCACTCCCAAAGCACAGGCTTTGATTGAGACCGCCGATCTGCTGCTCTCGCCCATGGCTTTGATGGAGCTGGAGTACCTGTACGAACTCAAGCGCATCCGGCTGCGTGGCCGCGATCTCTTCCAAAAGGTAGCGCACGAGACCGGCCTGCAACTCTGCGATCTGCCGTTTCCGTCTATCGCCGGCGCCGCCCTCGACGAAATGTGGACGCGCGACCCCTTCGATCGCCTCATCGTTGCGCAGGCCAAAGCCAATGGCTTTGCTCCGCTGCTCTCCGCCGACGCGGAAATTCGCAAACACTACCCGCGCACTGTCTGGTAATGTCAGGACAGCATCTCTCGATGCTTCCTGCCTGCGCGTCTTCCCGCATGCCTTCCTGTATCTGAACGGATAGAGGATTCATTTCGTTCCCCGGCGCCACGAAAGGCCTCCCATGTTGATCCGGCTGGCATACGACATTCAATTCGAAACTCCGGCCCCGGTCGCCATGGTGGCGATGCTGAACGTCCACCCTTCGCGCATCCCTGACCTGCTGGAGCCGGACGTGCTGCGGCCAGAACCGAATCTCGAAACCACAGGTTACATCGACGACTTTGGGAACCGGTGCGTGCGGTTCGTCGCTCCCCAGGGGCCGCTCAGGCTGAGCAGCACCACGCTCATTCGCGACTCCGGCGAGCCGGACCAGGTGAACTGGTCTGCGCGTGAACGGGCCATGGTTCGAGGTTTATCTCGATGATCAGTGGTGGACGTTCGATGCCCGCAACAACCAGCCGCGCATTGGCCGCGTGCTCATGGCAACCGGCCGGGACGCCTCCGACGTGGCCATGACCACTTCGTTTGGGCAAGCCGACCTGCGCCAGTTTTTCGTCATGACCGAAGAAGAAACCGCGCCCTTGACCCAGGTGTAGATTTCAGAGAATCAACCTGGATTCAGGCTACTTTTACTTCGAATCACCGCCTGCGGCGTAATATCCTTCCCGCGTCACCACGGTCAGATCGCCGTTCCTGGGCTTGAGCGCAATCTTGTGGTAGCCGCCATCGTTGTCCACCTGGTCGGGCGTGTAGCTAAGCAGGTACTGGCCGCGCAGCTCTTCCGCGATCTGGCCGTAAATCTCGTCCAGGTTATCCTTCTTCTTGGCCTCGAAGTACCGGCCTCCGGTGCGCGTGGCTATCTGCTCCATGATCTTCTTGCCGTCCACCTGCGGCTGGCTGGAACCGCCGCCGTGATGCCCGCCGCCGCCCGGCCAGCCTCCACCGCCGCCGGGATAACCACCGCCGCCGCCCATGCCGCCGTGATGCCCGCCGCCGGGAAATCCATTCTGGCTGCGCTCCTCTTCACCCTTGAAATAAATGGTGTAGACGGTGAGATTGGCCCGTTCCGCCGCATCGATCGCTTCGTTCAGCGTCTCTTTGCTGCCCCGGTCGACGCCGTCGGAGAAGACCAGCAGCGCTTTACGTCCGTCCTTGGGCTTCATCAGCTCGTCTGAAGCCAGGAAAATCGCGTCGTAAAGCTGCGTTCCTCCACGGCTGTGCGTCGTCTGTCCATTGTGGTCGTCGCCACTGGTTTCAGGGCCCTGGGGATTGTTGCGCTCGGCTTCGGTGGGTCCCATCTCATCCAGCTCGTGGTGCAGTTTGTCGCGGGAGTTGGTGAAATCTTCCAGCAGCTCCACTTCGCGGTCAAAGTGGATGAGAAACGCCTGGTCGCCCTGCTTGGCATTCTTGGGGTCGGCGGGCAGCATCAGGTCGACAAATTTTTCCGCAGCCTTCCGCTCGCTGTCCATCGCCGAATTCACGCTGCGGCTGGTGTCAACCAGCAGTCCCAAACGGAAAGGCAGATCGCTCTCCCGCGTAAAGCTTTTGATGACCTGCGGCCGCGTATCCTCAGCCAGCGTGAAGTCGCCGGCCGTCAGGTTGGTCACCAGCGCCCCATGCTTGTCGCGCACCGTCACCGGGAGTAATACCTCCCGCGCCTGCACCTTCAGCGTTGTGGTGGGCCGGTCTGAATCGGGACCGTGGGTCGCCGGACCCTGGGCCGAGCCAGCCACGCACAGCCATGGCAAGGCCAGGATCGTTATCGCAGAGCAGGAAAAAAGTGAGATTTTCATACGGTTCCTGTTGAACACACTTCCAGTGAGTTAGACGCGGCAGGTTCCCGTCCGTTGACCGGCGTTTGGTCATCCCCGCCTGCGCGCCCTGCGCATTTTTTTGAGCGACAAAGCGCCCCTGATTCCCTATACCGATCGAATCATGGCCCACGATTCCCCACTGACCATCAAGCGCCTCCCCGGGGAGCGGTTCAGGAAGCCGCGGCGCGCCCGGAAAAGGCGGAAGTTGGACCTTGCCGGGCATTCAGAGGCGCACGAGTTGCACATTTCAAAGTTGGAACGAGGGACACCGTTAATTCGCGCAACGGGCGAACAATCATGGTTGATTGTTCGCCCGATTAGCGGTTTCGATTTTCCCATCGATCAAGAGGCGCAGGCCAATGGGTGCAGCGCCGCTTACTGCTGGAACGTTGACATCTTCGCCGACCCGTTGGTGCCTTCCATGCAAACAGCACTCGTCGATGTGATGACCATGCACGTCAACCCGCTCGACTGTCCGGTTTCAACGATTGAGAATGCTCCGTAAGTGGAGGAAAGCCAACTGTAAGTCACGCCGGTCTGCGATTCATCCCAGTCAAAGCTGTTTTCTCCGCCTGTGGACTGGTCGGCTGTGATACTGCCAGTACTTGAAAGGACTGCTTCTCCGACCGAGGCGTCACCGGACTTTTCATTCATATTGGCAGTCAGGTAAGTGCCGGCCAGAGCGGCGTTGGTAAAGGTGGTCTGCGTCTGCGGCAGAAACCAGCCCGATTCCAGGAAGTTCGGGCTGCCGCCGCCGTTGAGATCCAGATAGAAGGCGGAGTTGGTGTCGTAGAAGTACAGGAAACCTGAGTCGGTGCCCGGCGAGAATGTGGCGCGGCCGGGATTGGCCGAGTCGAACGTGATGGCCGGCCCGGGGCCGTTTTCCTTGCCGACATCGTACTTGCCGTTGCTATCGTCATAACTCTGGTTCACAGTGCCCGCGCCGGCGCCGTTGCCGCTGAACTGGTAGATAAAGGAGTCGTAACCTGAGATGGCGCCGCTGGTGCCCTCGTACGCCTGTCCGTAAAGAACGGCTGAGCCGTTGAAGCTGGAGTTGGAATACGAGGTCTGCTGCTGGGTGCGCACGTCGCCGGACTGTACGCCTGTGTCTCCGGCCGTTTCGAGGATGAACATGCGATTGGCGTCGATGACGTAAACCACGAACGAGCTCCCACTGGTTTGGCCGGTTGCAAGAACGGTGACATCATAGACCCCGTTGCTGTTGGGCACGGTGTAAGTGCCGCTGGCTATGGTCCCGCCCTTGTCGCCGGTCTGATCGAGGCGCATGCCGTCGATTATGCCGCTGGTCACGGTTCCGCCGGGTACGCCTCCTGGCCCGCCGGTGGCGGATTCAGCGGAGAGAGTGAGGCGGCCGACGTATTGCTTCGGTGTGCCGCTGCTGTTCTCGCCCTGGAAGCCGAAAGCAACGCCCTTGCCGCTCACGGTGCTGGAAGCAAAGGCGGCGGGAGTGGCCTGGTAGCAAACGCCGGTGGAGGTTTGCCCGGAAGGCGATGCGCCCGCGTCGTCGATCTCGACCAGGCGAAACTCGGTGGCTGTGGTCGTGACGTGATTCGCATCGTTCAGCGCAATCGCGTAATGCGATATCTGGGTTCCGGTACCGCCGGAAGTCACAGTAGAAGTCGTGGTCGCTATCCCGTTGTTATCAGCACCGATGCTGAAGGTGCCGGTCGAGGTTCCGGAAAGCTCCGTCGTGTAGTCACTGCCATTTATGTCAAATACGCCGCCGGTTGTGGTTCCCGCGGCGCCATTGGCCGTGAAGCTGGAGAGAGATGCCCAGCGCGAGCCATCGCTGTCTTTGTAGCCGTTAGTCTTGCAGACGTAAGTACCGCTGAGGTACTTGTTATTGACGCCATTTGGGCCACTGCTCACATCGACGGTATAGGCAATGGGCCCGTCGGTATCGGTTCCGCTGTCAGTTACGGATACGCTGAACGGGACGTTGGTGGCAGCAGTCGGCGTTCCGCTGATCTGAAGATAGCTGTCGCCGTTGCTGGAGGCGGTGAGGCCGTTCCCCAGGGCCACAGGAGTCCCATTGGTGGGCACCGAGGTGGTGGTGGAGCCGACCGTAACTGCAAACACATAGCCGCCTCCGGTGCCGCCGTTTGCCTGAACTTCTGAGCCGAATGGCAAACTGACGATCGCGTTCCCGATGCTGCCGGTCGCGGTAAGAGTGAGTGGCGTGGGGCTGTTGATGGCGATGGTGTAGACAACCGTTGCGGTGTCGCCGGAGTTGGTGGTGTCAAACACCTCGATGGTCAGCGAGAGGGAAGCATTGGCCGTGGTGGGCGTTCCGCCCACGAACAACGTGTTGCCGCCGGAGTTGGCAAAGGTGAGCCCATCGCTGTTGGAGGCCGTTACATAGTCATTGTTGGTGGGGATGGTGGTGCCGTTGACCTTGAAGTAATAATTGCCGCCGCCCGCGCCACCCGACGCATTGAGGGACGCCGAGTAGGTTCCGCCGACTATGCCGGAGGGCAGAGGATTGGTGCTGGCTGGGGGCAGGGATACCGGCCCCGGAGCGGTCAGGAAGTTCAACTGCGCAGTTGCCGAATTGCCGTTGCTGTCCTGGGATTGGATGTTCCAACTGTAGTTAGTGCCCGCGCTCAGGGTGGAGGGCGACGGTACGTTGCCCGCGTTGGTTGGATCGATGCCCCAGACCAGCGGCGGGGTGATCTGGGTATAGGTGAAGTTGTTGGAACTCGAGTTGTTGCCCGGTATCTCCCAGACGAAGCCGTTCGAGCCGCAGCAAATGCTGAACTGGTAGGTGTAATTGCCGGGGTTGACCGGGTAGGTCCAATCGAAGCTGGGAGTATCGCTGATGCCGTTGCCGGTGGGAGAGATGAGCGTGGCGAGAGCGCTCGAAGTGAGCACGCCGCTTACCGCTCCGGAGACGGTCGAGTCGGTGGTTCCATCGCTGTAGATCACGGTGAAGGTGTAGGTGTCGCCCACACTTGGCACAGCGCTGCCGATATTGGCGGAGTACTGGAAGTCCTGGTGACCGCAACTGGAGCCGCAGACGCCCATATCCACCGGGTTGATGAGATTGGGGCCCGAAGTGAGGGTTACGTCGATCGGCTGCTTGATGCCCGGATTCACAGTGAGGTCGATGTAGTAGTTAGTGCCGGTTTGGCCGTTCCCGATGGGGTACTGCGCCAACTGCGTGGTCACTTGCACCGTGCTCGCTGCGCTGGGCAGGGTCAGGTTTTGAGTGAGGCTGGTGGGAGAGATGGTGACAGACGGAGGACCGCCATTACCGCTCGTATTGGTAATGTCGTCGGGGCTGATCAGGCCGTTGTTGTTCTGGTCGATGATCCCGAAGAACCCGTAGGTTCCGCTGGGAACTTCAACCGAGTACGACGCCGGGCTGGTGGGAGGCGATGCCTGGCTGCCCACCTGGGTGGCGTAGACAAGGCTGTTGGTCTCGTTGTAGAAGCCCACATAAAGCGGCCCCTTGGCGGTTCCGGTAAAGGTCACCTGGCCGGTGACGGTGTTGGCCCCCGTCGGAGATATGAGTGTGACCGGCCCCACGGTCGTCGACCAGGCGCTGGTGAGACTGCCCGCCACGCCCTGCGCGCGGAAGTAGTAGGTGGCGCCGGAGGTGAGTCCGGTTATGTTTGCCGAATTGAGAATCCACGTATTGCCGGCGTTAGCGCCGGTGGCTGCAAAGTCATGGCTGTTGCTGCTGGTGGGCGCGGGGAAGGTGCTGGTGGTGCTCCACTCCAACGTGTAATAGACCGGAGTTTCAATGTTGTTGCTATTTGAAATTGGATTGAAGTTGACGACCGCCCCATTGACGAACCCGCTGATCGGCCCAAGGCCCGGCGCCCCGATGAGATTCGTCCCCGGCGCCGGAGCAGTGAGGGTCACCGCTTCGCCGGTCAGATTGGCGCTTGTAACGGACAGGTTCGACAGGTTGCCGGTCGGGTCGGTCGCGTTCGCTTGCCCAAAGCCCAGTTCGTCTACCCATGCGTTCAGGTTGTAGCTGCCCGGGGCCACGCCGCGGATGCTGAACGCGCCCGGCGCGAAGACGGTGGTGCCGTTGGCCGCGCTGCTACTGCCGCAGTTGTTGTTATTCAGCTCCACATACGTCGGCCAGTTTGTACCGGTGTAACTCACCGTTCCGGAGACGGTGTAACCGAGGGAGACGCTGAAGTTTTCTCCGTTCAAGGGAGTGCCGCTCAATGTGAAGGACGGAGAGGAGAGGGGATAGAAAACGGAACTCGGCCCGCTTATCGACGGAATGAGGGTGTATGTTCCGGCCGGCACGCTCGCGAACGAGTAATTCCCGTTTCCGGTTCCGTTTCCGCTCGAGTTGTCGGTGGTCGTTGTCTGAACCGGAGTGGTGAGGTCGGAGGTGAGGTAGATGCCGACCGTGATGACAGGGATATTCGCATTGTTGCCGCCGCAGTAGTTGAGGAGATTGATCTGCCCGCTGACCTGCGAGCCCGGCGTGATGACGGCGATGGTATAGGTTTCAGGGCCTGCACTGTCGTTCGCGCTATCCTTTACGGTGACGTTGGTCAGCGATACAGAGCCGGCTGAGGTGGGTGTTCCGGCGATGTTCAGCGTGCCGTTCCCGTTGGTGTCGACGGAGATGCTGTCGGAGATGAGAACCAAGGCTCCGGTATTGGGAACCGCAACTCCGTTGATGGAAAACACATAGCCGGAGCCGCTGCCTCCAGAGGCGCTGATGGACTGGCTATAGCCGATGTTGGTGGTGGCCGACGGCAGCGCGCCGCCGGATTGCAGCGTGAGCGGCGAGGGAGGATTGACGGCGATGGTATACGTGTCGGGACCGGCGCTGTCGTTCGCGCTGTCCTTCACGGTAACGCTGGTCAACGTCACTTCCTGGGTGAGAGTGGGAGTTCCGGTGATGCTGAGCGTGTTGGAACCGTTGCCTGAGACCGAGATGCCGTCCCCGATGGGGACAGCGCCGGCAAGACCGGTGGTGGGGATCTGGGTGCCGTTCACGGTAAAGACATAGTTCTGGCCGCTGCCGCCGGAGGCGGTGATGCCTCCGTTGTAGGCCACGTTGGTGGTGGCCGCCGCGAGTGAGCCCGAGGTTTGCAAGCTCAACGGTGTGGGCGGATTGACGGCGATGGTGTAAGTATCCGGTCCGGCCGTGTCTCCGGCGCTGTCCTTCACCGTAACCGTGGCTATCGACAACGTCTGCGCCAGGGTGGGCGTTCCGCTGATGCTCAGCGTGCTGCCCCCGTTGCTCGAGACCGAGATGTTGTCCCCGATGGAAACCAGGGCTCCGGTGGTGGGAACCGCGACGTTGTTGATGTAAAACACATAACCCTGGCCGCTGCCGCCGGAGGCGACGATCCCGCTGCCATAAAGCTGGTTGGTGGTGGCTCCCAGCAGGGCGCCGGAGGTTTGCAACAACAACGGCGTGGGCGGAGTGACGGCGATGGTGTAGGTGTCAGGTCCGGCCGTGTCGTTCGCGCTGTCCTTCACCGTGACGGTAACTATCGACACGGTCTGCGTCAGGGTGGGGGTTCCGGTGATGCTCAGCGTGCTGCCTCCGGTGCTGTAAACAGAGATGCCGTCAGCGATGAGGACAGCGCCTGCGAGTCCAGTGGTGGGAACCGGGACGCCGTTGATCGAAAACACATAACCCTGGCCGCTGCCGCCGGAGGCGACGATGCCGCTGCCATACAGCACGTTGGTGGTAGCTCCCAGCAGGGCGCCGGAGGTTTGCAACAACAACGGCGTGGGCGGTTTTACCGAGATGGTATAGGTGACTGTTGCAGAAGTGTTGCCCAGGCCGTCTTTGACAGACGCCTGGAACGTGACTGTCTGGGTCAGGGTGGGCGTGCCGCCGATGGTCAAAGTGGCCCCGCTCGAGGAGTAGCTGAGGGAGTCGGATGGCAGACCGGTCACGGTCCACACGTAGCCCGAACCGCTGCCGCCCGCGGCCAGGACTGTTCCGCTATAGAGGACGTTGGTGGTGGCCGGTCCCAGCGAGGCTGGGTTTGGCGCAGGCAGAGTCACCGGCGCATACACCGGAATCGAGTATGCCTGGATTGCCGT
>Ga0182014_10005449_pt1 | contig 14121 bp, 12 predicted proteins | sample 612S2DmetaG_FD_120489 | JGI IMG/M metagenome (GOLD analysis project Ga0182014, IMG submission 120489) | Permafrost microbial communities from Stordalen Mire, Sweden - 612S2D metaG | ecosystem: Environmental > Terrestrial > Soil > Wetlands > Permafrost | place: Sweden: Stordalen | collected... | reverse complement strand
GGTCTATCTGGTCTCTGTTGCTTCCATCCGGCCGGACGAACTGGCCTTCAAGTGGAAGGATCTAATTCCAGAGACCAGGAACCTGTGGGTGGTGCGCGCCGTCAATCAGGGTAAGATTCATACCCCGAAGTACCACCGCTCGAACCGCCCGATCCGGCTGACCGACGCAGATGTCGAACGTCTGCTGGCTTTGAAGGAGCGGGTCAGGGGGCAGGACGAAGACTGGATGTTTCCGAACCGTATCAGGAAGGGCAAAACCATGAAGCCCGGTCCAATCTGGCACGAGACGCTTCTGGCCCGGCGCATCCAGCCGGTGGCGGATCGGCTCGGCCTTCCTCATATCACTTGGCGTCTCCTCAGACATTGGGGAGCGACCCAGATGGTGGAGGAGCGGGTTCCGATCAAGGCGGCGCAACAGCGCCTTGGTCACTCCCGTCCAGACATTCTTCTCAAGTTCTATGCGCATGTTCTCGACGCGTCCGCCGATACTGCGGCCGAGTCTCTGAGCGGTCAGCTGAGCGGCGGATTATCCGCAGCGCAGCTTGCGCAAAGAGCTGCCGTATAAGCGGTTTTTCGCTTATTGGCAGCTAAACGGCAGCTAGAGGGTAGGATCCTCCGGCCTAAGTTGTTGAGGAGATTGGAGGCGCGGGCCGGGATCGAACCGGCGCATAAAGGTTTTGCAGACCTCTCCCTTACCACTTGGGTACCGCGCCTTGGCAGGGCAGCCTTTGAACGGATTTGTTTCGCTCCGAACCGCCGTAGCCAGTCCGGCTGTCGCCGGAGGGCGGTTTGGAGCGGGAGACGAGATTTGAACTCGCGACCCTCGCCTTGGCAAGGCGATGCTCTACCACTGAGCTACTCCCGCACTGATGCAACTTCGAGTATACCGGGCCGTCGAAATTGGGTCAAACCGCACCGGGCACTGCATTTGCCGCGGCGGAGACAGGCAGTGGGTCATCCGAGCGCGCACCCTTCTTCTCCCGCACGATCTGGCCGTCGCGCATATATAGGATGCGGCTGGCTACCGACGCAGCCTCCGGGTTGTGCGTAATCATCAGCGTGGTCTGGCCCAGTTCACGATTCGAGCGTTGCAGCATGTTCAGCACGGCTTCGGAGTTCATTGTGTCCAGGTTGCCGGTGGGTTCGTCGGCTAGTACGATTGCCGGTTTAGTCACCAGGGCCCGCGCAATGGCTACACGCTGTTGCTCGCCACCGCTCAACTCCGCTGGCCGGTGCTTGAGCCTCCCCTGGATCGAAAGCATGTCGCTCAAATGGTCAAGATAGTTCATATCCATCGGCTCCTTGCGGCCGCTGATGGCGTATGCGATCTCGATGTTGCCCATGGCCGAGAGCGTGGGCAGCAGGTTGAACTTCTGGAACACGAAGCCGATGCGGTGTTTGCGCAGCCTGGTCCGCTCGCCGTCGTCGAGGGTGGCAAAGTCGACCCCGTCTATCACCACGCGCCCCTCTGTGGCCCGCGTCAGGCCGCCCAGCAGGTAGAAGAGAGTGGACTTGCCCGAACCGGAAGGACCGACGACGGCCACAAACTCACCCTTCGCCACCGAGAGCGAGACCCCGCGGACCGCGGTTACCTGGATTTTGCCCGCGCCATAAACCTTGACCAGTTTTTCGGCGAGAATGATCTGCGAAGACGCTTCGGATTCCACCCCTCGATTGTAAATGCGGCAGCCCTTCAGGTTGCGCCAGCCAAGCCGGGGCTCCTGTGGCGGGTGAGAAAGCTCTGCATCATTTCACTCAAGAACGGCCCTTTTTCCCTGGTTTTCGATCAGAAACAGAGCAAAAAGAGGGTAAAAACAGGCACTTCTATTAACTGTTTAGATAACAGGCGATTTTAGCATCTCATTGATTATCAGCAGGTTGGAAGCAATGGATGGCTCAGATTATACCCCCGGAGGTTGGGGGGTACCCCCCTTTCAATTTTTTCGGGTCACGAACAGGTTTTTGGGGGCGATTCATCATGCTTCAATCGTGCGCTCAAGACGCGTAATCTTCGGCACGAGTCGCAGGGCTTTTGTGGGCGGACCGGTGGGAAGCGCGAAAGCGTAGAATCGACCTTTCATGCATGAGCTTTCCATTGCGGCGAGCATTGTGGACGCGGTTACCGAGTCGGCGGCGGCTTACCCCGGCGCGCGCGTGAAGGAAGTGCGGCTGCGGGTGGGCGCGCTGGCTTCGGTCGTCGAAGATTCGCTGCAGTTCTGCTGGGGCATCACGATCGAAGGGACTCCGCTGGAGGGGTCGAAGCTCGTTGTCAATATTTTGCCGGTGATCATGCACTGCGACGCTTGTGGCAAGGACGGGGAACTGAAGGGCTTGCAGAGCTTTCGCTGCCCGCACTGCGATGCGCCATGCAGCGACCTGCGGCAGGGGCGCGAGTTGGAGATCGACTCGATAGAGATAGACGAGGTCGAGAACGCGGTATGAAGGCCGGAGTGGAGGCATTATGACGACCCGAATCGTGGAGTTGCGGCGGGGCATCCTCAAGAAGAACGACGAACTGGCGGCCGGACTGCGCGGGCGCTATGGTGCGGCGGGCGTGCTGGTGCTCAACCTGGTTTCTAGCCCAGGGACGGGCAAGACGGCGTTTCTCGAATTCACCTTGCGCGAGCTGCGGGCGAAGGGAGCAAAGGTGGCCGCGCTGGTGGGCGATCTGGAGACCGACAACGACGCGCGCCGTCTTGCCGCCAGCGGCGCTCCCGTACGCCAAATCAATACGCATGGCATTTGCCACCTCGACGCGGAGATGATCGATAAGCATCTGGCAGGATGGGAAGGTGTTGCGCTCGCCGACCTTGAGTATTTGTTTATCGAAAATGTCGGCAACCTGGTTTGCCCTTCGAGCTACGATTTGGGCGAGAAGATTCGCGTGGCCCTGCTGAGCGTGACCGAGGGAGAAGACAAGCCGCTTAAATATCCGACATTGTTCAACTCCGCCGATGCCGCCGTGATTACGAAGATCGATATTGCCGAGCCCTGCGGGTTCGACCGCGAGCTGGCGCTCAAGAACATCAATGAGATTCGGCCGGGGATTCGGATCTTCGAGACCTCAGCCAAGACCGGGGTGGGGATGGAGGAGTGGCTTGGGTATTTGGCGGAGGCGCGCGCCGACGTCGGAGTGAGGTAGAGCTTTTGCCTTCACTGCGCTAAAGAGCCAGATTTGGGGAACCGGAGATGATGACTGGGTGGTAACTGACGCGTTGGCGGTGATTGGTCCGGAATCTGGGATCTAGGCTCATTCTGCACCCCAACGTTGTTTTCGTAATTGATAAAGCTCCGTCTTCTTGTATCTCTCCTGCCACGACTGCGCCTCCGTAGCGTCGGCCGGAATGCCGAAGTGGCCGTCGCGATAGACATCAGCAAGTAGTCGAATGGCACTCTCGTCTCCCTGACCTGCTGAGCGGCGTAACCACTCCAATCCATTGCCTGGGTCAGCCTGCACACCTTCGCCGCGCAGGTACATGAAGCCGAGACTGTACTGCGCTTCAGCATGGCCGCGCTCAGCTGCACGTCGATACCATTCAGCGCCACGAAGTGCGTCATGCGGCCCCGCCCAGTCTCCAGTAGCGTAGAGAGCGCCAAGATCACGTTGTGCCTCTAGGCTTCCTAACTCACCCGCTTTGAGCAACAGCGCATCTCGCTCCGGGCCTTCCGGATATTGCTGACGCAGTCGATAGGTTGCATCTGCGTGCCCGTGATCAGCCGCCCGACGCAGAAGCCTCTTCATCTCCATCTCTTTTTCAGGTCCCTCGTCAAAGTAGTCGAAGTAGAAATCCGCTAGATGGAACTGTGCGTCAATGTCTCCTTGAGCAATGTAAGGCTGCCACAACGCTTCCACTGCGCTCCATTCAGTGGCTTCATCTTCGACGAGTAGTTTTGTTTCGTCGATCAGCTGTTTTGCGATTTGCGGTTCCATTTGTTGGCCGATCTGAGTGTAGCTTCGCCGGTTGCGGTTGAGTAGTCGCCTATCCGGAAGTTGATACCCGGTTAACAGGCTCTCCGAGTCGAAAGCAATCCAGTCCCCGAGGGGCCCTCTCTCGCTTAAAGAGCTTGCGGAAACGGCTGAAACTCGGACAAAACCCCATACGGACTTAATTTGGGAGCATCCGCGCCGAAGATCTATCGGTAGGACTCATCGCGGTGGATCACAAACTCCGGATAGGCTCCGCCGCCCAGTTCGTGCAGGTCCATGCCGATGCGCTCGCCGTCGGGGTCCACTCGGAAGGGGACTACGCGGTTGAGGAGCCAGAAGAGCAGATAGACCAGGGGCAAAAACAGGCCGAGCAAAGCTGCGACACCGACCATCTGAGCAACGAATTGACCGGGCTTGGGACTGAAGAGTCCCGCCGCCAGCAGCCCCCAGATTCCGGCGGCGGCATGGACCGAGATGGCGCCCGACGGATCGTCGACGGAGAGAGCGAGCTCGAACAACTCGACCAGCAGCGGCGTGGCGATGCCGGCGATGAGTCCGACGAAGAGCGAAACGACCGGAGAGACGACGGCAGCGCAGGCGCTCGAGGCCACCAATCCGGCCATCCAGCCGTTGGCGCACAAGCTGGCGTCGGGCTTGCCGAAGCGGACGCGCGTCACGGTGAAGGTAGCCGCAAGAGCCATTGAAGCGGAGAGCAGGGTGTTGATGGCGGTCAGAGGCAGAGCAGCCAATGGCGCCTTCACCCACAGGATTGCGCCGGCCAGGTTCCAGGCCATCCAGCCGACCAGGCTGATAAGGCAACCGAAGAGTACGTACGCGGCGTTGTGGCCGGGCATGGCGGTCGAGAAGCCTTCCTTTGGGAACTTGCCCCGCCGGGGACCGGCGATCCAGATAACGGCCATCGCGCTCAGGCCGCCGAGCACGTGCACCGAGCCCGCGCCGCCTGCGTCGATAAAGCCCGAACCCAGCGAGAAGTTGACGCCCAACTGGGCCAGCCATCCGCCGCCCCAGATCCAGTGTGCCGCGAGAGGAAACACAAGAGCCGCCAGAACCGCGGCGGTTGCGCAGCCGGCCGAGAGGCGCCAGCGATCGGCTCCCGAGCCCCAGGGAAGCAGAGCGGCCATGGCGACGGCAAGGAACTCAAACAGCAGCGCAAGCTGAGACTGAGCCGGGGCGGCGCTCAGCCCGCCGAGCAGTAACGGGCCGGCTCCGAGCCAGTTCCATTGCTTGCCGGCCAGGTGGAACGTGTGTCCCGCACCGCCAGGCAGGCTCCCGGCAAAGGCCGAGCCTACCACCGCAAACACGATAGCGGTAACCGCGACAATGGCCAGGTTGCCCAGCAGGGCCTGCGCGGCGGAGCGCGAGCGGCCTAGTCCGGCATTGATGAGGGCCGCACCGGCGATGGCCAGCGGCGCCAGCAGCAGCAGCACAAGAGTCAGCGCAAAAACCAAGTCAGGCATAACGGGAACGACGGGCAGAGTCGGATTCATGGGCGGCTCTCCCCGCGCGCGGCCATGTGTCCGCGAACCGCGACTCCCAGCCCCAGGGCCTCGACGGCCAGGCCGCAGACCACGAAGACCGACCGCTGCATGGGGTCGGCAAACAGCACAACCGCGGCGATCGAGAGGAAGAATCCGGCTGGCATGACGAGCAATCCGGCGTATTTCACGGTCTTTCCTTTCCTGGCCTGAAGGGGCAGTTTGGAACGCCCTCTAAGCGGCAGTGCGCGCGCCGTGACGGAATAAACGCCCGCCCACCGGGTCCTGATTCAGGAAGCCCGCTCTGCCTGTGTTTTTTGAAGTCGACTGTTACGCGCCGATGAATTCCATTAAGAATTCTATAGCAACGGGAGATCGAGGATGGGTGGTTGAGGTTGACCATCCATCCCGAGGCCTATTCAATTCCTTTCCGATGAACAATCCAGCGATAGTCCCGGCAGAGCGTGCAATCCGGTCCCGTAAAGGTGCGGGCGGCTATCTGATCGCGATGCAACTGCCAGCCGAGCCAGTCCAGTTCCACCTTGGTTGCTTCTCCGTTCGGTTCGGCAAACAGGCCGCCGTGACCGGCGCCGGGATGGTCGGCGACAAAGACCGGCACGTGATCGATGTGCTCGAAGTCGTCCAGGCCGTTGGGCTCGGCCATGTCCTGCGGCCCGCCCAGAATGTAGAGCACAGGCGTGTGCAGTTTCACCAGGTCATTCTTGGTCATCCGGCTCATCAGCTTGACGACCGAGGCCATAGGGCCGCTGGCTGCGGCTCCGCCGAGGGGCTGCTTGAAAAGGCCGCTGTCTTCCAGCACCAGCACTTTGGCGCGCGGGTCCAGGGCCGCTGTCATGGCAATCAAACCGCCGCAACTATGGCCTGAAAAAGCCACCAGCGCAGGGTCGATCTTGCCGTAATAGGGACTGCCTTCGCGTTGGTTTTCAGCCAGAATCCAGTCCAGAGCGGCGAGCATCTTTTCCGCTGTAGCTCGTCTGTCGGAGTCCGGTCCCGGTGCGGTCCCCGGTGCTGGCTGCTGAGCGGCGGCCGGCGGCTTGGGCGCTTTGGGGCCGCTCTCGATCTCGCCGGGGGCCATGGCGACATAGCCGTGGCTGGCGATCTCGATCAGGTGAAAGCGGGCGCTGGTGGCGTCGTAGCCGCATCCGCCGTTGCCCCAGATGTAGACTCCCAGCTTGCCCTTGACCAGGGACAGATCCCTGGGCTGATACACCACATCTTCCATGCCGTCGGGCGCCATGGCGTAGGTGGCGGGATAGGGACCGTTTCCGGATGTATCCGGGAATTTGCCCAACTGCATCAGCATGGCTCCGTGGGCGGCGGCCTCCTGCGCAAACGCCGAGTCCGTGTCGGGAGCGGTGAAAGAAAGACCCGCAGCCCCGGGCGGCTGGGACGGCTTGGGCGCAGCCTGACTCCACGCAATTGGAGTGAGGAGCAAGCCGCCAAAGATCGATGGCAACAACATGCGGATGCGAAGGCCAGACAATACACTCATGGTTCTCTCCTTGTTCCATGGGTCCGTCCTTACGTGCGCGGCTTGGATCCGCGCAACCGTAGGACAACCGCAACTCTTGCGAAGAGCGATTATAGCGCCGCGGCTTTCACAACTCGCGGCAGTTTCGCGCCCGGCGCACACCTCAGGGGCATTCCCAGCATCGGCTCGCCCTCTGCGCCGCCCTTATGCTTTCCTTTCGAAGCGCGGGCAATAATGGGCTATGTACAGCCGTCTGGATAAGGCTCATCGAGCTCTTCCCGCCATCCTTGGCGTCATAACCCTTGCCGACGTCGGAGTGCTGCTCGTCTGGGACGTATTTCCGCAAGGTTTCCCGGCCAGGAGTCATGACTTTCTTGGGGCATTTTCGCTGGCAACGATCGCGATCGCCTATCTGGTGTACCAGTTGGTGCACCGGCCACCGGGAAGGGAACTGATCAAGGCGGTCTTGCTGGCGGCTGCTTTTCTGTTCTGGGCGGCCAACCAGTTCTGGCCGGAGTCGCCCCAGGCGACGCTCTACAACGACATTGCGATCGCGCTTTTTGTTTTCGATGTCTTCCTGGTGATGATTGGCTGGCCGCCGACTTCGCCGGACACCTCCTTTGCCGAGACCTGCGCGGACGTACTCAACGAAGAGCGATCTTGACATTCTTGTTCTTGAGGGTTTCCCGGCACAGTGGCGAACTCTGGATTTGGCGTGGTATTGATGAAGGCAGAATCCCAGTCCCTGGTACGCAAGCCGCCGGGACTACGGTGGTTTTTCCCCTGCAATCGTCGTCATCACAACAGGTTTAGTTATCAATGGGTTACGCAGCCCATTTTGCACAAGATTTTTTGGGAAATTTGCGCTGCAGCACGTTGCGCCAGGCCTTGAGGCTGGTATATTAACGTTTCGGGCTTCCCCTCGTCTTGGGTGAGTTGTATCCAAGATCGATGTTTGTACACAACCTGTGTGACCGGCGGCACAGCGGGCGCATCCAAACGAGAAAATTCAGCAGGATAAGCATTCATGGCGCAAATCTTTGAACGCAGCTCCAACGCGCTTGCTCGCATGAGCCTGGTGCTGACGGGGCTGATCGTGATCGCCCTGGGAGTTACGCTGGATCAGCTGCAACGTTCGCCCTGGGTGACGCGGCAGGGCCAGCGTCCCGATCAGCCGGTGCCTTTCAGCCACAAGCACCATGTGCAGGGGCTCGGGCTGCAGTGCCAGTACTGCCACACTACGGTTGAGAAATCGAGCTATGCCGGAATTCCCCCGACTAAGACCTGCATGAACTGCCATGCGCAGATCTGGACCAATGCGCAACTGCTGGAGCCGGTGCGGCTGAGCTGGGCCAGCGGGCAGTCGATTCAGTGGACCAGGGTGCACGACCTGCCCGATTATGTTTTCTTCAATCACTCGATTCACGTGAACAAGGGCATCGGCTGCGCCACCTGTCACGGCCGTGTGGACCAGATGCCGCTGATGTATGAGCAGAATACCCTGCAGATGGAGTGGTGCCTCGACTGCCACCGCAATCCCGCCAAGAACCTGCGGCCAACCGGGCAGATCTACAACATGGCATGGGAAGAGCCGGCCAGCGACAGGCCGGCGTGGTGCGCGGTGAGTGGCGAGAAGAGCGGCTTGCCGACGGCTGAGAGTGTGGACTGCGTGACAAAAGAGCCGAGTGGCGCGGGCGTTCAGGTGGCTTCGCTGCAGTTGCCATCGCTTGGCGCAAAAGGGGCGGCGCCCTTTATCGGCAACGATGCGATCGACATTGTTCAGTACAAGAAGTTCACGAGCCAGGATGAGCTTGGGCATTTTCTGGTGGATCACTACAAGATCCGCACCCCGAAGGATCTGACCAGTTGCGAGGTCTGCCACCGATGAGAGAAGACGGCATGAACGGACGTGCGGACAAGACGGGGAAGGGCGCTAAGGATATGGGCTTGGATTTGGTCCGGGAAGTTTCCGAAGGGCATCCCTCAGGGGCTAAAGCACACGGCGATAGTGCGGGGCTTGCGGCACGACTGAAGTCGTGCCCTGACACAAAGCAGTCCGCGCTCTTCGATTCCGGAGAATTGAAGGCTGCCCCCTTGCAGGCGGCTCCCATGACCCTGGTGCAGATTCGCCAGCAGTTGAAGGGCGCGAAGGGCAAGCGGTATTGGCGGTCAATAGACGAGCTGGCCGATACTCCCGAGTTTCAGGCCGCCGTCGAGCGCGAGTTTCCCTCCGCGGCTCAGGAGTGGGTCGATCCGGTTTCGCGCCGGGGCTTTCTCAAGGTCATGGGCGCTTCGCTGGCGCTAGCCGGACTTGCCGGATGCACCAAGCAGCCTGACGAGACGATCTATCCTTACGTGAAGCAGCCGGAAGACCTGGTGCTGGGCAAGCCCATGTACTTCGCCACGGCGCATCCGTTCGCGACTGGCGGCGTGCCGGTGCTGGTCAAGAGCGACGAGTTCCGGCCGATCAAGATCGACGGCAACCCGGAGCACTCTTATAACCAGGGCTCCTCTGACCCCTATACGCAGGGGACGTTGCTCGACCTCTACGATCCCGACCGCTCGCAGCATGTGACCTACCGCGGCGAAAACCGCGAGTGGGCGGAGTTCGCGAAGGCCTTGCGCGAAAAAGTGGGCTCCACCAAGGATGGCTCTGGCATCTATTTTCTGAGCGCGGCCATTACCTCGCCCACGCTGGCGCGGCAGTGGAAGGCCGTGCAGGCCGCATGGTCCCAGGCCAAGCTGGTGCAATATGATCCCGCGCTGGCCGGCACCTCGGCCTCGAAGGGATTGAATGTTCAATACGCACTGGACGATGCGGATGTTATCGTATCGCTCGATGCGGACTTTTTGTCGGGCGCCAGCTTCCCCGGATTTCACAAGCTGGTCCGCGAGTACGCAAAGCGGCGCAAGGACCCATCCCATCTGAACCGGCTGTACGCCGTCGAGAGCACGCCCAGCACTACTGGAATGAAGGCCGAGCATCGGCTGGGCTTGAGGGCAAGTGAGATTCCCGCGTTTGCGGCGGAGCTTGCCAAGGCTGTCGGCGTTGCGGGCGTCGAGGCTTCCGCCTACGCGTGGACGGATGAGCAAAAGAAGTTCCTGGCCGCCGTGGCCAAGGATCTGAAGTCCAACGCCGGCAAGTCCGCAGTGATTGGGGGGCTCTATCAGGATCAGTCGGTCGCACAACTCGCGCTGGCAATCAATTCCGCTCTGGGTAATGTAGGCAAGACGGTTTCAGTCGCGCCCGAGCCCATGAACCCGCTGCCAAGCGATCAGCTCGCGGACTTCAAGTCACTGGTCGCCGACCTCAACGCGGGCAAGGTCGACTGGCTGGTGATTCTCAACGCCAATCCTGTTTACAACGCTCCAGCGGACCTCAAGTTCGCCGAGGCTTTCAACAAAGCCAAAGTGGTCGCGCATCTGGGTTCGCATTACGACGAGACAGGCCACGAGGCCCACTGGCACATTCCCGCGGCGCACTTTCTTGAGTCGTGGTCCGATGTTCGTGCTTACGACGGCACGGTTTCTATCGTGCAGCCGATGATCGATCCGCTCTACGGCGGCAAGACGGCACACGATGTCTTCCAATCGCTGCTCGACGAGCCGATGCTCAGTGCGTATGAAGCGGTGCGCACCACGTGGAAGCCGGTGATCAAGGGAGACTTTGAAACCGGCTGGCGGAAGGCGCTGCACGCGGGATGGATCGAGAACACTGCTTTCGACAACACGATGTATAAGTGGGTCATCGATGCGAAAAAGGCGAAGGCCCCCGCGCCCCCCCCGAAAGATTCACTCGAAATCATCTTCCGGCCCGATCCAAATATCTATGACGGGCGCTGGTCGAATGTCGGCTGGCTTCAGGAGCTGCCCAAGCCCGTTACCAATCTTAGCTGGGACAACGCAGCCATCGTCTCCGGCGCAACGCTCACCAAGCTGGGTTTGGAAGAAGACGACATTGTGGAACTCACTGTGGGCAATGGCAAGGTGAAGGCGCCGGTGATCGTCGCTCCCGGTCATCCCGATAATTCGGTCACCGTGCACCTGGGCTATGGGCGCTCGTTTGCGGGGCGTGTCGGATCGGGAGCAGGCTTCAATGCCTATCTGATCCGCAATACATGGGCGCCCTTTTACGCGACCGGCTCGATTCGCAAGATCGAAGGTAAGTGGGGCACGGCCATCACCAAAAGCCACTACCAGGATCACCGCGGCAAGACCTTCGGCCAACCCGACGGCCACAACAACAACTCGCTTGAAGCCGATGAGGCACTCGGGCCGCGGGGCGTCGTCCGCTACGCTACGCTCGAAGAGTACAAGGCCAATCCCGATTTCGCGAACGAAGGCGAGGGCCGCGAGAAAACCGAGATGGGAACGTCGCTGTTCCCCAACTGGACCTACCCCGACAACGCCTGGGGCATGTCGATCGACATGAACAGTTGCACCGGCTGCAACGCCTGCATCGTCAGTTGCTATGCGGAGAACAACATCTCGGTCGTCGGGAAGCAGCAGGTACGTATCGGGCGCAACATGCAGTGGCTGCGCATCGACACTTATTTCGAGGGCGATCTTTCCGCGCCGCGCGCGCACTTCCAGCCCATGATGTGCCAGCACTGCGAAAACGCCCCCTGCGAGCAGGTTTGCCCGGTGGGCGCCACCGTGCACACGCCGGAAGGCCTCAACGCCATGGTCTACAACCGCTGCGTGGGCACCCGCTACTGCTCCAACAACTGCCCCTACAAGGTGCGCCGCTTCAACTTCCTGCTCTTCGCGGACTACGAGACCGAGAGCCTGAAGCTGATGCGCAATCCGGATGTCTCCGTCCGTTCTCGCGGAGTGATGGAAAAGTGCAGCTACTGCGTGCAGCGCATCTCGGTGGCCAAGATCGAGGCCGACAAGGAGAATCGTCCAGTGCGCGATGGCGAGATTGTTACAGCCTGCCAGCAGGCCTGCCCGGCATCGGCGATCACCTTCGGCAACATCAACGACAAGCAGAGCCGGATCGCCAAGCTCCGCGCCGACCAGCGCAGCTACCAGGTGCTAGGCGACCTGAACACGCGTCCGCGCACCACTTATGTGGCCGCGGTCATCAATCCGAATTCCGAACTCGAAGAAGCGCCGGTGGAACACGCGCCGGCGAAGGGTTGATGTGAAATGCAGTGAAGAAGTGAATGAGTGAATGAGTGAAGAAGTGAATCTCTTAGCAGGTTAGCGGAGCCAGGATGGCAGTCGAATTGAAAGACAACCCGAAGCTTGACCCAGCAACCGGAGAGTACCGGGTCATAGGGCCGGGCCAGACCTTCAGGTCGGTCACCGAGAAGATATCGCGCATCGTGCTCACGCCGCACACGCCGCTGGGCTGGTTCGCACTCTTCGGCATCGGCGGCGCGGTGGCGACCATGCTGCTGGTGGCGGTGACCTGGCTGTTCCTGGTCGGCGTGGGCATCTGGGCCATCACGCAGCCGGTAGCCTGGGGATTTGCCATCATCAACTTCGTCTGGTGGATCGGCATCGGCCACGCCGGCACGCTGATCTCGGCCATTCTGCTGCTCTTCAAACAGGGGTGGCGCAACTCGATCAACCGCTTCGCCGAGGCTATGACCATTTTCGCCGTGGTCTGCGCCGGCATGTTCCCGCTGATCCACGTGGGCCGTCCCTGGCTGGCGTATTGGATGCTGCCGGTTCCACTCACCATGAATGTGTGGCCGCAGTTCCGCTCGCCGCTGATGTGGGACGTCTTCGCGGTTTCCACCTACGCCACCATCTCCGTGGTGTTCTGGTACATGGGCATGATTCCCGACTTCGGCACCCTGCGCGACCGCTCCCAATCGAAGATCGCCCAGTACGTTTACGGAATTCTGTCGGTGGGCTGGCGGGGATCGACGCGCCACTGGATGCGCTACGAGACGGCGTCGCTGCTACTGGCCGGACTGGCCACGCCGCTGGTGCTCTCCGTGCACACCGTCATCAGCTTCGACTTCGCCGTGGCCGTTCTTCCCGGATGGCACACCACCATCTTCCCGCCCTACTTTGTGGCTGGCGCCATCTACTCGGGCTTTGCGATGGTGCTGACTCTCGCCATTCCGCTGCGCAAGTTCTACCACCTTGAAGCGCTGGTCACCGAGCGCCACATCGACAACATGGGCAAGGTGATGCTGGCCACCGGCTTCATCGTCGCCTACGGATACGGCATGGAAGCGTTCATGGCCTGGTACTCGGCCTCGCACTGGGAGGCTTTCATGTTCTGGAACCGCATGTTCGGACCCATGGGCTGGTCCTACTGGGTGCTCATCACTTGCAACCTGGCGATTCCACTTACGACGCTCTGGTCACGCAAGCTGCGCACCAACATCGGCTTCATGTTCTTCCTGTCTCTTGTAGTCAACATCGGCATGTGGTTCGAGCGCTTCGTCATCGTGGTGACCAGCCTCTACCGCGACTTTCTTCCCTCGTCGTGGGGAACTTACCGCGCCACCAAGTGGGATTACATGACCTACGTGGGAACGCTAGGGCTGTTCACGGCGCTGTTCCTCTTGTTCGTGCGCTTCCTGCCCATGATTCCCATGAACGAGATCCGCATGATGCTGCCGGGCGCAAAGATCACGCCCAAGGCAACCGCAAAGGCAGGTGACTAGGGATGCCCGCACGCGAAGGAACTTACGGCCTGCTGGCCGAATTCGACAACCCCAGCGACCTGGTGCGCGCCACAAGGCAGGCCCGCCAGGACGGCTGGCGGCGCATGGAGTGTTACACGCCCTACCCGGTCGAAGAAGCGGCCGAGGCTCTCAACTTCCATCGCAACAAGGTGCCGCTGGTCACCCTGGTCGGCGCGCTGATGGGCCTGGTGGCGATGTTCACGTTCGAGACCTGGGTCTCGGTGCTTGCCTATCCGTTGAATATCGGGGGGCGTCCCACGTACTCGTGGCCGGCTTTCATTGTGCCCGCTTACGAGTGGACCATTCTGTGGGCCGGCCTCTCGGCGTGCTTCGGCATGTTGGCCCTCAACGGACTCCCGGCGCTCTATCATCCGCTGTTCAACGCGCCCAACTTCCGCGACGGCGCTACCACCGACAAGTTTTTCCTGTGCCTCGAAGCGCTGGACCCGAAGTTCGATCCGATCGAAGCAAAGAAATACCTCGAGAGCTTCCAGCCTGCCTCGGTCGTGGAGGTGGAGTACTGATGGCCAGAGATCAGAGATCAGAGATCAG
>Ga0182014_10005444_pt1 | contig 14131 bp, 11 predicted proteins | sample 612S2DmetaG_FD_120489 | JGI IMG/M metagenome (GOLD analysis project Ga0182014, IMG submission 120489) | Permafrost microbial communities from Stordalen Mire, Sweden - 612S2D metaG | ecosystem: Environmental > Terrestrial > Soil > Wetlands > Permafrost | place: Sweden: Stordalen | collected... | reverse complement strand
GAGGACTACATGGGCCAGGCTTCCAAGCCGCTGGGCGTCTGTATCAAGTATTATCTGCCAACCGACTTACCGAGTGCCGAACGAAGCTACCGCGTGATTTTGACCAACGACACCTACGAGCCGGCCCACGGCAAGGTCGAGTTGGTTTGGCGGACGGAAGCCGGCGATCGTCTGCTGGCGCGCGGCGAACGTGCGTTTGAGATTGCCGCCTTGGGGCAAACGAACTGCGACATCAGCCTGAAGACGCCGAGCGCACCCGGCAACTATGTGCTGGTTGCCAAAGCCACGTGGCCCGGCAAGCCGTGGTGCCCGATCGTGAGCCGGCGCAAAGTCGCGGTGGCTGGAAAACGCTAGCAGATGTGTCCTGAACCCTATTCAAACAGGGAAAACCGTAGCAGACAGCGCGACCGCGTAGGAGGCGATTAGACGCACGCAGACGCCGGAGGCATCAGAACACGTCCGAGGCCCGAGGAACGCACGAGGCGAACACTTATGCGACCATTTTACGAGTGAGGCAACCACCTGGACCGCCGCGCTGTGGCCGAGTAGACTACCGGCAGACGGAGGAAATCCCATGCGGCGCATATTCGCCCAACTGCTAATTCCTGGTCGGCGCCGCGTGGTCGCAGGGCGCGGTGAAATCGGTCTCAATTCGCAGCGAGAAGGGGGGCTGTGCCGCGTCTATTCGCCGTGGGCCTCGGGCATCCGGGTGACGGATGCGGCTGGAAAGGATGTTGCCGTTACGGCGGATCAATACGGTCGGCCCGAGTTCGCCACAGAGCCGGGCACGAACTATCGCATTCTGCCCAAGTAATTATGGTTCACGACTTCTTGTATTTCACACTTGACGCCAAGCAGACGAAAGGATGAGCCGATCATGAGAATCGATCTTCATCAAACCGCGATTTCCTTCCTGTTGGCCGCAACCATCGTGGGTGGTTGCCTGACCACGTCCTCGGCAAGTGTGGCCGTGGCCGGCGAGTTTCGTGTCGGCACGGCCGCCGTCAAGATTACTCCGCCCAACGGCACCCCCATGGCCGGCGGCTACGGCCGAAACGAAAGCCAGGGTGTGCTGGACGATCTCTACGCCAAGGCGGCCATCCTCGACGACGGCCATGCCAGCGTGGCGCTGGTGGCATGCGATGTGATCGGTCTGACACGGTCGGCCGTGGTCGAGGCTCGACGCATCATCGCCGAGAAGACCGGCATTCCGGCCGATCACGTGATGATCTCCGCGACCCACACGCACACAGGTCCGGTGGTCATCGGCGATTCGACGCTCGATGACATGACAAGCGGCGGCAGCCAGCTCAGCAAAGATTTTACCGAGCAATTGCCGAAGTCGATTGCCCAGGCGGTCGAGCAGGCCCACGGCCGCCTGATGCCGGCACGGATCTCCTACGCGCAGCAGGACGAGCCGGGCATCTCCTTCATCCGCCGCTTCTGGATGAAAGACGGCACGATCGGATGGAACCCCGGCCAGCTGAATCCGAACATTATTCGGCCGATCGGAACCATTGACCCGCAGGTGAACGTGGTATATGCCGAAACGGCCGACAAGAAGCCGATCTTGACTTACGTGAACTTCGGCATGCACGCTTGCACGACGGGCGGGTCGAAGATTTCGGCCGACTTTCCGGCTTCGCTGGCCAGCCGGTTGGCCGACTACAAAGGCCCGGAAATGCTCACGCTCTATGCCAACGGTGCGCTCGGCGACGTCAATCACCTGGACGTTCAGTCGTCTGTCGGGCAGACAAGTCCGGAGGAGGCCAAGCGGTTGGGAACCATCCTTTCCGCGGCCGTGCTGAAGAGCTACATGCGACTGAAGGAGGTGGACGACGCCACGTTGCGGACGCGAAGCGAACTGGTGCGGCTCCCCTTAAGGCCCTACACGGAAGAAGAACTTCGCACGGCCCGCGATATCGCCGCCGGTAATGGCAAAAAGGGGACGTTCTTGGAACAAGTCAAGGCCTATCGCGTCCTCGACGTTGCCGCACGGAACGGCAAACCCTATGAGGCTGACGTGCAAGTGTTCTCCTTGGGACGCGACATCGTCTGGGTTGCGCTGCCGTGCGAACCCTTTGCCGCGATGGGCCGGAGTGTCAAGACCGCCTCGCAATTCCGGCAAACCAGCGTCGTCGGATTAGCCAACAGCGGGTCAGGCTACGTTCCCGATTGCTCCGCCTACGCCGAAGGCCAGTATGAAGCCGTCAGCACACGCTACGTCCAAGGGACCGGAGAAATGCTGGTCGCGACCGCGATTCGGCTGTTGGCCGAACTGCACCGCGACGCGTCCGGCGGAACGAAGTAATCGTGTTTATCGTTTGGGCCGTCTGGGGCAATTCCTCAGAATGGTTCTGACATCTGTGAATGACCAATAGGAGATTATCCGTTTACAGTAAGGGGGCGATGACTGACTTGGGCACGCTTCCCGGCGGATCGTCCAGTATCGCACACGGTATCAACGACAGTGGGCAAGTGGTGGGGTGGGCCGACACAAGCGGCGGCAACTGGCACGCCTTTCTCTACAGTAATGGAGCGATGGCTGACTTGAACGCACTCGTTCCCGCCTCCGGCTGGACACTGGAAAATGCAAATGCCATCAACGATTCGGGCCAAATTGTCGGCTATGGCATAAACCTGAGTGGGAGCACCGATGCTTTTCTCCTCACGCCCACCCCCGAACCCTCTACCCTTGTCGTTCTTGCTGCCGGTGCCGCCAGTTTTCTCGCCTATGTTTGGCGACGGCGCACGCGAATGGCGTAGGGGCGTCGGCGCACCCGATGGCCTGCCCTGCTGCCACATAGCGCCAGTGGTCCGCCGCTGCCGGGGCCACGGGTCGGATCGAAGATGCTTTGCACCCTGGACGTTTACACTTGGTTGGCAGCACGACAGGTGGGACGCCGGTTAAGTTGGATTCCCGCTGCATGTCCGACATAGGTGAAGACACTTGAACATACTCGGTTTCCTTCCATCGTCCGCACGCGGTTGGCAGGTTCTCTCAGGCTGGCTTGCGGCAGGGGGCAGTCGAGGGGTAGTCCGCGCCGAAAAATCTTGGTGCGCATTCTGACCACCATCCGCTCATTTAGTGTTTCACTTGCACTACCCCCGCTACCCCTCTGCCCTCAAAACTACCCCTTTTCTTCGCAAAACTCGGGGGTAGTTTGCAACCCCTTGCAATTCGTTTCCGGATAGCGTAAAGTCCCACGTGGTTTGACTTTCAGGTGTTTTCGCCAGGGTTGCCGACGACGCTCGACAAGCTGGGGGTCGTAGGTTCGAGCCCTATATCGCCCACCTCATAAAGCCTTTCGCAGCAATGAGTTGCGAAAGGCTTTTTTCATGCCGTCTCCGGATGCCTTGCTGATCGAGGCCTTCTCCGGAGACTTTTTTGTCGGCAAGACGCCCGGTCGTAAGCGGGTGGCGCATCGCCCGCGGCAGTCGGTTACGCAGTACACGGCGGGCGACGATCGGGGTTCCCTTGTCCGAATCGGCGACCATGCTTTAAGGCTTGGTGCCCAAAGGAATCAAGGGTGGGTTTCCATCACTGGTTGCGGAGGCGAACTCTGCGCAACCCCGACCACACCAGCTACTATAGCATGGCGTCAATTCTCCCAAGCGTGAGCCGACAGCCGGCGAAAGATCACGGTTACTTCTGCGTACCTTGCACAAGTCGGGCTAGGGCGCCAGCGCGTCCAGCTTGGCGCCGACCAGGTAGATCGGCCGCTCGCTCAGGTCGAGCGTCACCCGGCCGCCTGGCGCGGCCAGCGGGCGGCGGTTGCCCATCAGATCGGCCTGCTCAAGCCGGTCGGTGCCCACCGGCAACGTCAGCTTCGTGTCCTTCTCGACGGCGTAGGCGCAGACGACTGCCGTGCCACCCACGTCGAACACGTAAGCACGCGCCGTGGCGGGATCGGGAGCGGCGTCGCGGACGAACTTGCCTTGTCCCACCAGCCGGGTCATCGCCGCGATGGCCAGCAACGACGGCTTGGGTGAGTAGTCGTTGTGGACCAGGCCAAAGTTGTGCTCGGTATAGCTGCGGTTGGAGCCGTCGTCGCGGAAGTCGTACTGCGTCGAGTAGTCGACGCCGGCCGCCCGTGCCGACAGGTACATTCGCACCACGTACTGGGCCTGGTGCACCAGGCTGGACCGGGGGTAACCGCCCGCGATGGCCAGGTACTGCATGGCGCCTTCGTAGGTGGTCCAGCCGGCCTCGGTGATCACGACGCGTTTGGGCCCGCCGTTGGCCCGGCTGAGCCGCCTCAGTTCGGCGCCCCCGTCGCGGAAGAACCACTCGCGTTCGGGCCGCGGCTGGCCGTGGCAGTAGGGGTGGATGGCGATCACATCGCCCGCGGTCCCGATGCCGCTGCTCAGTTCGGCTTGGAGGCTGCCCCAGCCGTCCTCGGCGCACAGGACGATGTTTGCGTCGGGTCGGGCGACGCGGATGGCGGCGCCGGCCTTCTTGGTCAATTCGACGAACCGTGGCAGCCACGCCGACTTGCCGTCGCGCTGGCCGGGATATTGCTGGCTGAAGAAGAAGTTGCCCGGCTCGTTCCAGATCTCGAAGTCGTTCACTCGCCCTTGGTAGTGCTGCGCCATCCAGCCGGCCCAGCGGGCGAACGCGGCGGGGTCGAGCGGATTGGCGTAGATGGGGTTGCCGTAGCACAGCAGCAGGTTGAGCTTGATGCCGTGCTGCTTGAGAGCGTCTACGTAGCCCTCCATGGCTGGCGACGTGGTGTAGCGGCCCTTGGTCTTCTCGATGCTCGACCAGCCGAACTCTTCGCGCACCACGCCGATGCCCGCGGCGCTCATCAGATCGAGGTAGCGCAGGTCGCCACGATCCCAGCCGTAGCCGCTATGGGTAACGGTGCCCACCCAACGGCACGGCGGCGGGTTGGCTCCCGACAGCACGCCGAACCAGGTGCTCGCCCGCAGCGCGACCGCGGCGTCCGCGGTGTCGCGCAGATCCACATCCAGTCGGAAGGCGCCCGCCGGAAGGCGCGTCAGCACCAGCGGCTGACCGATCGTCGCCTTGCCGTGCGCCGCTTCTTTCTCTTGCCAGTCCAAAACTCGCCACGTGCCCGCATAGCGCCGTGGCGTGACGTCGAGCATGGCGGTGTCCGAGGCGAACGTCGGCATCTCGCCCGCGGCAAACAGATTGCCGAAGTGCGACGCGGTGAGCTTCAGCGCGCCCGATTGCTCGTGCGGCGTGGCGGTCGTGGCGGCCGTGAGCGTGTACAGGTCGAGCGCGCCGATTTTGATGGGTCCGGCCTCGACACCAATCTGAACGTAGGTGATGGGCCAGTGGATCTTGCCGTCGTTGGCGCCGCCCCAGTGGGCATCCACCTTTTCGATCGCGAAGCTGAGACGCTGCCATTGGCCCACCGGCAGCGTGGCCGAGCTGCGCATGTGGTCCTGGCCGGTCGCGTCGCGGGTCTTGCAGTGCACTCGCCGTCCGGCGGCATCGGTGCGGACCCACACCGACAGGCTTTGTGTGCCGGCCACCAGCGGCGTCGGCAGATCCAGCCCCCAGGCGACATAGGCGCCCTTGGTCAGGTCGAACGAGATCCGCCCGCCCTGCTTGCCGTCATGCGCCGCCACGGCGGTGACGGTGAACTGGCCCTCGGCGCCAGGGAACTCGCTCCCCAAGTTCAGGCCGCCGTCGTCGGTCTCGAAATCGAACAGCAGCAACTCGCGCGGCGGCGGCGCGGCGGACGCGGCGGAGGCAAACAGTGCGACGGCCAGCAGAACCGATGGTAGACCCCAGCGAATCATGTCACTCTCACCTGGTATTCCCCTTTGCGCACCGCTCGGATACGCTCAGCGCAGCAATCGCCCCCCCATGTTAGCAAGGCGCTGCGTCAATTGCCAGCGTAACCGTTCACACCCCGGCAAGGTCCCTGTCATCCTGAGCGCAGCGAAGGATCTCGCGGACCGCACTTCGATGTGAGATCCTTCGCTGCGCTCAGGATGACGGTTGCACCGTGAACGGTTACCTTGCCAGCAGACGAACCGATTCCCCATCCACTATGTTTCCTCGGTGTGTACCGGTGGCGTCGCGGAAGGGGGACCATCGAGTGCTCCCAAACGGAGAGGGAACTTACACCTTCGCCTTCCCCAAGAGCTTCTTCAACTGCGGCCACGTGCGGGCGTTGGCCACGTTGTCTTTGGTCAGGCCGCCGCGGCGGGCTTGCTGCACGCCACAACGCATGGCGTCGAGCCCCTCGGGCCGATGCGCATCGGTCGAGATGACGATCGGAATGCCGTAGCTCTTGGCCGCTGCGCAGGCCACGTCGTCCAAGTCGAGCCGCACGGGATGGGCGTTCAGCTCCAAACACTTGCCATGGTCTCGGGCGGCCCGCATCACCGCCTCCATGTCGATCTGGTAGGGCTTCCGCTCCAAGAGCAGCCGGCCGGTGGGATGGGCCATCGCGTCGACGTGCGGATTTTCCAAGGCCCCGATCGCCCGCTGCGTGATCTGCTCCCGCGACTGCTGGTGGCCGTAATGGATGCTGGCCACGACCCAGTCGGCCTCGGCCAGAAGGTCGTCGGGCAGATCGAGCCCGCCGCGCTCGAGAATGTCGACTTCGATGCCCTTCAGGACGGTGATGCCGGCGAGGCGCTCGTTCAATTTGTCGATTTCGGCCCACTGCTGCCGCACCCGCCGCGCGTCCAGCCCGCCGACCATCGCCACCCGCTTCGAGTGGTCGGTGATGGCGATATATTTCAAGCCGCGCCGCTTGGCGGCGGCCGCCATTTCCTCGATGCTTGCTTCGCCATCGGTCCACGTGCTGTGCATGTGCAGGTCGCCGCGGATGTCGTCCCGCTCGACCAGCGTGGGCAATTGGCCGGCGTCGGCCCAGGCGAACTCCTGCCGGGCCTCGCGCAGCTCGGGCGGAAAGCAGGGCAGGTCCAACGTGCCGTAGACCTCCTCTTCGGTGCGGCCGGCAAGCTGTTTTTCACCGCGGAAGACGCCGTACTCGTTGATCTTTAGCCCCCGCGCTTTCGCCCGGCCCCGTAGCACGATGTTGTGCTCCTTCGAGCCGGTGAAGTATTGCCAGGCGGCGCCGAACGACTCGGCGGCAACCGCACGCAGGTCGACCTGTACGCCGGCGGTCAAACGCAACGACATCTTCGTGTCGCCCCGGACGAGGACCGACGCCACGCCGGCAAAACTTGCAAGCTGATCCATCACGGCGTCGACGTTGCGGGTGACGACCAGAAAATCCAGATCGCCGACGGTTTCCTTGCCGCGCCGGTAACTGCCCGCAGCGGCGACGTGCTCCACGGCTTGGCATTTTTTCATGTGGGCGAGGATTTCGCCGACGTGCCGGTCGGCTTCGATCCACAGGATGCGCTGCCCGGCCTCCGAGGCGATTTCGAGTCCCTGCATAATCGCGGCCTCAGTCTTCGCCCCGAAACCTTTAAGGTCCTGGACCTTGTGGGACTCGCAGGCCGCGCGGAGATCGTCCAAGGTGGCGACTTTCAACTCGTGGAACAGTTGGGCTGCCCGCTTGGGTCCCAAGCCCGGCACGCGAAGGATGGCCAACACGCTCTCGGGAATCTCCGCCAGCAGCTCATCGAGCATCGGCAGCGAGCCGGTCGCGAGCAGGGTGGCCACTTTCTCGGCCAGGTCTTTGCCGATGCCCTCGATCTCGGTCAGCGAGCGTTCGGGATCGGCCACGATCTCGGCTGCCGATTCGCTCAGGTCGTGGACAGTTCGGGCCGCGTTGCGATAAGCGCGGACCCGAAACGGATTGGCCCCCTGGAACTCCAGCAGGTCGGCGACGTGTTCGAAGACGGCGGCGATTTCGTGGTTGGTCATGGGAGGGGCAAGGGGCAAGGGGTCAGGGGTCAGGGGTCAGGGGTCAGGGGTCAGGGGTCAGGGGTCAGGGATCAGGGGTCAGGGATTAGAGGTCAGGGATTAGAGATTAGAGACTGGCGATCGTCCCCGGCCGCTAATGTTGAATGTCTAACCGCCAATCTCAAAACCTAAATCCCTGATCCCTGATCCCTGACCCCTGATCCCTGACCCCTCCTTCACGCATGCAATTCCACCACATCCTTATCGTTCAGGACATAGTCGCCCTTGACCTGGGTGCCGTCGTGGACGGCGGAGCCCCAGACGCGGGCGAATCTCAGCCCCGTCAGGAAGTCTTTGTGAACCATGCCGGCCATTTCCAGCAACGTGCCGCCGCGGCGGAGCGTGAAGGGGCGATCGCGGTCCGGCTCCTTGGCCGAGGGCAGCTTCGAGTACACCCGCACCACGTCCATCGCCCGGTAAATCGCCTCTCGCAACACCTCCAACCCGCTTCCATGCTCGGCCGAGATAACGTATTTGGGAAAGTCCAGCGGGATCAGTTCCTCGAACAGTTTCCATCGCTCGGCAGCGCCGGGGGCGTCGATCTTATTCGTCACGAGAAACGTCTTCGTGTACGACAGGCCGTCGCCTTGCTCGTCGAGCGACGATTTTGCCGCCAGCCGGGTCTTCGTCTGCGACAACCGATCGAGCACTTCCTGACATAGCTCGATGCCGTTGTCGTTCTCCAGATCGACCATGAGCAAAGCCAGATCAGCGGCGCGAATCAGCCCATGCAGGTGCGCATCCATGTAGTCGGCGGTGATCGGCGGCGTATCGATCAACTGCACCGCCACGTCCTCCCAAGGCATCATGGCGGGAGCGGCCACGGTGGTGGTGAAGGGGTAGGGCGCCACTTCGGGAGTCGCCCGCGTGAGGCTGGCGATCAGCCGGCTCTTGCCGGCGTTGGGGCCGCCCAGGAGGATCGCCGTTCCCGCCCCCTGGCGCGGGATGCGGAAGCCGTGCCCCTTCTTGCCGCTGCTCTTTTCCGAGATCAGTTCCCGCTTGAGCTTGGCGATCTTGGATTTCAACTCGGCCTGAAGGTGATCGGTGCCCTTGTGTTTGGGGATCTCCTTCATCATCACCTGGAGGCATTGCAGCTCCTCCTCCAGGGTCGTCGCCCGGCGGTAATTCTCCTCGGCCTTAAGATACTGTTGGGTGAGATTGGCAGGCATGGGACCGGCAAGACGGCTCGCGATTTCGGTTGACCCGCCTAGTTTAGCCGAGTGGCCGGGATCCGGCTAGCCACCAGAAAGCCGCCGAAAAGCGAGAAATTCAAGAAACAGACGCGGCCCGCCGACAACGTGGCCAGCGGGCCGCATGAATCTGTGGAAAAAGCCGCTCTGGCGTGCTGCGTTCAGTTCCTCGCCGGCCCCCAGCCGTCGTTGTCTTGCGCCGGGGAAGCCACAACGGGCGCGGAAATCAAGTACACCCGCGGCGCTGTATAACTCGAGCGCGCCGCGGTCCGATCTCTCGGATCGGGCAGCGCCGGCGCCGGCATCGACTGCAATTGGTCGGTCCGCGGGATCGGTTTCAGCTCCGTGTCGGTGGCAGGTTTTTTCACTTCGTCTTGGAAGGTCTTCGGCGGCGAAGCATTTTGCGGCGCGGGAGTCGGCGTGGCCGGCGCTACATTGCTATCGGTGTTCGGTGCCGGCATAACGGTCGCTGGTGCGGGCGTTAGAACTGTCGCCGGCGCCGGCGCAAGAATCGTCGCCGATGCAGGCGCAACAACCGTCGCCGGCGCTGCACAAGACGAGCACGCCGGAGCCGGAGCTGCATAGGTTACCGTGTCGCAACTGCCGCCGCTGCATGCGTTGCAACTTGGACACGAAGTGCAACTCGCACATGAACTGCAACTGGAGCAAGGGCTATAACCGACATACGGGCTGTAACCGGCGCACGTGCTGCAGCTAGAGCATGGACTGCAACTCGCACACGAGTTGCAACCTGGATACACAACGACGGGCGTTGCGGCGTACACCGGTTGGTACGCGCTGTAGACCGGGAGCGCCGTGGTATACGGCACCAGCCGAGCCGAATACGTGGTCCAGCCGCCGGACCACGGCCGATAGGTAGTGACGGCGTAGCTGGCGCAGGTGTTGCACGGCGCTACGGGGGTCACGACGGCGGGAGCATAGAGGGCGCGGTAGATGCTCGTCGGCATGTAGGAAACCGTCGGTGGTGCACACGTCGCGCAGGCCGGCGCCGCCACAACGGGCGCCGCACAACGGTCACAGCCGCAAAGGCCGAAACAGCCCGCCGCACTCCACGCCGGCGCCAATAACATTGCCGCCGCAGAAACGCAGGCGATCGTTAGAACGCGCACCATTGAACGCAACATGGCTTTACCTCCATCGCGAGAAAAGATCAACGCATTCATCAAACCGCAATTCCATTATATTGTCAAGCTATTGCCCGGCGGCGGTTCCGCAGATGGCTGACTATTCCGGCTGTGCCAATTATATGCTTGGGGCAAGATCTCCGGCTCATGCCGATTGCGCCGGCGCACACCGCGGCGCCGACCGCGCCTTACCATAGTTAAACCTAGGTCATGTTTTGACCCGCGGACGGACGCCGTTGCTCGAAGAGATCGTAGAGATCGAACAGCATCTCACGCAAATTGCCGTTCCGCCGCGACAGCCGCTGAGACACTTCCTCCGGCGTGAACGGTGGGCGCCGATCGCCCATCAACTGAGCGACAATCTGCGCGGCCACGTCCAGCGTGGCCACGGTCCGATAGAGCGGGGGGAGTCCCACGGAGTCGTGGGCCGTGACTAAGAGCCCCGTCCCTTGGCGACGACAAAAACGCTTCAGCGCCAGTCGCTGCCAGCGGCTCAATTGTTCGTAGCCGTCGACCATCAAGAGCACGGGGGGCCGCAGGCGGGGATCGTTCCGCAAATCGACTGGCAGCCGACGCTCGGCATCGTGCAACACGACAAGGACCGTCCGCTGGCCGGCGCGCTCGATGGCTGCCGTCAAGGCGGCCAGCAAGGCGGACTTGCCCGAGCCGTGCGGGCCGGTGATTTCTCCCCACCAGCCGGCCTGCCGCAAGCGATCGGCCAGCTTTTCCGCGTTTTCACCCGGTGGAAAGAGGAAGGGAATCGCGCCCGGGCGTACCCACCGCGTGCAGAACGGATTGTCGGAGGTAAGGGAAACATCCATTGCCGCGGAGCGCCGTTGATCGGGCGAGGGAATCACGGGAATCAATGCCCCCGCAGCGGCGGGACGTTTCCCAGTTGGAACACCCGCTCGCCAACCACTTCCTTCCCGCGACTGGGAAACACCCGCACGCGCACGCACCAGCGCAGCTTGATCATCTGTCCTTCGTAACTCAAGGGGCTGTTGGGCAACGTGGTGCGAAACCGCTCGGGCTGGCCGGGGTCGATGGGGTGGCTCTCGTCGGCATCGTGCCGCCAAAACTCGTGAACCGCCATGTCTTCGTCCCCCTTGCCTTCGCTGTGCCAAAGCACGGAAACCTCGATGGCCTTCACCTCCAGGGGCGCCAGCGACTTGATCCGATACTGGCCGGAAAGCGTCTCTCCCGGCCGGTAGACCGAGCCGTCGCCATCGAGCCGGATCACGACGGTCGGTTCCGTACTCATGGGTCGATCTCCCCGTTGGCCGGACGAACAATCACCGGAAATGAGCGCTTGTAGCGGGGCCAGCCGACCACGTCGCCCTCGACGGCCACCGCCCAATTGATCTCGTTGTGGTCGGCCTTGAAGGAGTGCATGGCTCCCTCGGGCACGCGGAACTCGATCTCCGTCTCGAACCGCAGCCCCCGTTCGATCTGGAACTGTTGGCGGCAGAAAAGCTCCTGGCGATGGACTTCCTGGGTTTCGGTGCGAGTGTTGGTTCCTTGGCGATAGGTGGCCGTTTCTGCGCATACCAACCACACACTCATCGAATTGATCGTCAGCCGTCCCGATTGCGAGAGGAACAGACGATACTCCCTGCCAGGCTGAAGGGGATGGCCGGAGATTTCCACCAGGGTCGGCCCGATGCCGGCGGTGACCAGCAGTTGCCGCAGGAAGATCCCGATCGCTCCCAGCCCGATCAAGACGCAGGGAACGATGCACAGCGTCAGGAACCAATCGGGGCGATCGGCCAAGTGGCGGCGGATGGCGATCACGGCAAACACCGACACGGCGTTGAGGATCACGCACAGTGCCAACGTGCCCAACAGGGCCCAGCCCGGCGACTTGGCCATGGGCAGGCGGAACTTGAGCCTCGTGCCGGGGCTGTTGGTCATGTCGGCGCCCTGCGGAACGAAAGGATAGGGGCAGGGGTCGTTGCCGCTGGCGCCGAAGAAATCGCGCTCTTGGGCCCGCTGGGTCATCGCCGCCCGATGCTCGGCCGACTTCCCCCAATGCCACAGCGTGTAGAGCAGGCCGCCGGCGCCGATCACCACGAAGGAAGCCGGCACCGTAAACGCCAACCAAATCCACCAACGATAGCCGCGCACCAGCACGGCGACGTACGGATTCCCCGGATCGTACCAGCAAGGATAGCGCGTCTCTTTCGCCCTGTCGTAGCGGGCGAATTGGTTGAGCACCGCTTGGGCATTCTCGCGCCCGCCGGAATAGCCCCCGCCGATCTCATGGTGATGGATGTCGTAGTGCCAACCACGATAGGTCTCGCTGCCGACCTCGTATTCAATCTTGATCTCCGGTCGGAACAGCGGGCCGTCTTCCCCCTGGCGCTCGGCGATCCGCTTATCGAGCACTTTGCAAGTGGTCGGGACAAACTCGTGGTTGACGCGCCACTCGGGCAGAACAAAGTTCAGCAAGAGCACGATCGCGCCGCCGCATCCCAACAGCAGCAACACGGCCCAGAACAGTGCCTCGCCCACGCTGCCCAATAGGGGCGAGCCGGTTCGCCGGTTGCCGCGTTTCTTTCCGTAGTAGCGAAAACTGCGTGCCAAGGCCCAACTCTCCGCGGTCCGCTCGTCGCGGGCATCAAGGTTCATCGACGCTCAGAGCGCGTTTGCAGCGTCTCCCCTCGCCCAGAGCGTGTTTGCAAGGTCTCCCCTCGCCCTATGGGAGACGGGCCGGGGGTGAGGGCAGCCGTGCCGAAATCGCGCGAAACGAATGGTTGTTGCCCAACGCCTGCTCCACCACCGCCGCCGCAGATGCGAAGAAAGTCTAGGACACCGCAGCCATCGGCTCCCGCTTTCCCCCGCGCTGAAAGCCGATCCCTTCCAATGCCTTGTACACTTCCTCCAACGTCTTGTTGCCAAAGTTCGATATGCTCAACAGATCTTCACGCGTGCAATGGAGCAGGTCATTGACCGTGAAAATCCCCCGGTCTTCCAGACAGTTCGTCGTCCGGACCGACAAGCCGATCTCTGCCGTGCTCATCTCCAGTTTGTCAGCAATGTCTTTGGCCTTGGTGTGGGTCGTACGAAGCGGAATGCGCGTACTCATGGGTTCCCTCCCGAATCGTGGTAGCAATAGAACAAACGCCTCGCGGCGGCGGGTCCGTCCCGTCGTCGAAGCCGTAGTATAGCAATTCCAGCGATCTTGGGTATAGCCGGCAAAAGAATCGGGCGGCTGCTGCCGATCCTCCCTCTTCGGGGTGAGCCAACGGACTTGACGGCAGCGGGAGTCGCCTCTTGGAGGATTCTCGCGTATACTAGCCGCGTCAACCTACCGGCTCCCCAGGACTCGCCCTTGGATCTACTACTGAACGGACTTACCCCGGCCCAACGCGAGGCCGTGACGCATTTCGAGGGCCCACTACTCATCTTGGCCGGTCCCGGAAGCGGCAAGACCCGGGTCGTTACCCATCGCGTCGCTTGGCTGCTCCAACAGGGCATCCCTGGTCATCAAATCCTCGCCCTGACCTTCACCAACAAAGCGGCCGACGAGATGAGCCGTCGCGTCGAGCGGCTGGCCAACGATCCGACCGTATGGGTGGGCACGTTTCATCGGTTTTGTGCCCGAATGTTGCGAAAATACGCGCCCCTGGTGGGAATCCAGGAAAACTACACCATCTACGATGCGAGTGATAGCATCCGCGCTTTGCGCCAAGCGGTCGGCCGGCTCAAAGTCGACGTCGACCGCTATCCGCCCGAGGGACTGGCCAAGGCCATTAGCTGGGCCAAGAACAACTTGATCGAACCCGAGGAGTATCAGCCGCGGCCGGGAAATATGCTGGGCCACGTGGTCCGCGACGTCTACCCGGCCTATCAGCGGCAACTGGTCACGTCGAATGCCGTCGATTTCGACGACCTCCTGCTGCACGTGGCCATGATCCTCCGCGACAACCCCGAGG
>Ga0182014_10005443_pt1 | contig 14132 bp, 19 predicted proteins | sample 612S2DmetaG_FD_120489 | JGI IMG/M metagenome (GOLD analysis project Ga0182014, IMG submission 120489) | Permafrost microbial communities from Stordalen Mire, Sweden - 612S2D metaG | ecosystem: Environmental > Terrestrial > Soil > Wetlands > Permafrost | place: Sweden: Stordalen | collected... | reverse complement strand
GCCGATCGCCGCAGCGGAGCCAGGGCTTGCGCGCAGCGTCCCAAAAGTCGCAAGCACGAACACAACAACACCCTGCACGATTTCAAAGATTGTCAACCGATGGCGCAACCCAAAGCTGCGCAGGCCGATGCTTCCGCCGTAAATTGCAAGCAGAGCCAGGCAGAGCACCGTGATAGTGGTTGCACTCACCGGCGGATATTCCGACGGAATGCCCTCGGGAGATGTCATTACATAGACGAGCAGCCACACGGCGAAATCCGCTGCAATCGCCGGCACCGCTCGCACACTGAGCTGGTGTCCGAGGCAAACAACCACTTCGGTAGCCAGGGCGATAAGCAGCAATCCAGCGGTAAACGGTAAAAGCTCGCGGGTTGCGATGATGAGCGCCAGAGCCGTGGCTACCGCCGCCAGAGTGGCCACCCACGGGATCGCCTGCAGGTTTTGCCGCCACGCCAGTGCCAAGGCAAGCACCACGAACGCAACCAGCACCGCCGCGGTGAAAGCCGGCCATAGGAAATGAAACCGCACGGTAGATTCCCACAGCAGAGGCGACAGGATCAGCGCCGCCGTGATTGCATAAGTAAAGCTGGCAAGCCGATTGCTGGCGTGAGTTCGGAATGCCCAGACCAGCCAGATGGCCGCATACACGATTGCGACCACCAGCAAAGGCAACCTCGGGATGGTTCCCGATTCAGCGACCGCGCGCAGCAAGTACGCTCCCGCAATTCCTAGAACTGCCTTGCCGAACACAGGCAACGCACCGGCGGACAAGTTCGGCTCTGGCATGCCCTGCGAAGTCTCCTGAGGCGGCGATTTCGGCAGTGCAGAACTCGCAGGGGTTGGCGAAGCGGGTGCCGCACTTGCGGGCGGGGCCTCTAATGCGGAAACCCGCTGTTCCAGTTCCCGCACCCGTTCGCTGAGGTGCTCGACATCCGATGCGATTCCGTCGAAAGCTTGTGCCATTCGCTTCTCCGCATCTGCCCCGATGAAGTGGGCTAGCTGGTTCTGGGTACCGGAACGGCGCCGGAGCCCGGCAAAGATGCTGACTCCGGCCAGGGTGGCAGGAGTTTCACCAGAACCCACAGAATGACGAGCGGAAGAATCATGAGCGCGATCGCGGTCAACAACCCTTCCCGCGTGGCAAAGGCCATCTTGTAAGTGGTGTAGCCGAGGAAGCTCTTGGAGAAAAGCTGGCCGCCGATCACCACATTCCAGCGCATGGCAAAAATGCCGATCATGGTCAGGCATCCGGCCAGTGCGTAGACTCGTTTCCGTGCCATATCGCTGAACTTCAGAACCTGCATGACGCCCAGTAGCGCGATCGGGGTCACGGTGCCCAGCAGGATCTGGACGATGACCTGGGATACCCACAGGCGCGTGTGCACCATGAAATCCAGGCTGCGAAACGACTCATCGGCCTCATAGATTCGCTGCAGCAGATCCAGCATCTCCAGGCTGAAGTCGATGATGAAGGTGTAGAGCAGATAGCGCGCGATCGTGTCCAGGCAGCGCATGTCGATCTGCTGCCCGCGCAGCCGCGTCGTCAGCATGTAAAGCAACATCACCGCGGCGATGCCCGACACCATCGCCGAGAACACGAAAACGATGGGCATCAGCGGCGACGACCACCAGGGGTTTGCTTTGACCGATCCGAAAATGAAGCCGACGTATCCGTGCAGCAGAAATGCGGAGGGAATTCCAATCAGCGTGATGAAATACCCGAGTCTCTCATCGATGCGCAGCGAGCGTTCACTGACATTGCTGGATCCGAGCGCGAGTACGCGGTACACAAAGCGCAGCGCGCCGCTCGTGGTCTGGGACAGCACCACAATTTCACGCCGGTAGTCGAGCCAGATCTCCAACAGCAGCACGCCCATCAGGTACCAGAGATAGACAAAGCCGAACATCGCCATGGCGGAGGAACGGTGCGGTGTCAGATACATCTCGAGCGAACGCTCGGGATGTCCCAGGTGCAACTGCAGCGGCAGCGGAGCCACCAGCAGGAAGGCGAGTGCCGTGAGCAGGGCCAGCCGGTACGTGGGCTTCACCGCCTGCACCCGGAACACACGTTCGAGCGAAGCCAGAATGAACGCGCCCGCCACTAGTCCCGTGATGAATGGATAAAGAACGATCAGGACGCTCCACTGCAGTTCTACCTCGTTTGGATACATGAAGCCTTCGACGGGTATCTGCACAAGCCTCCTTCTAATCGCACCCAGCTTTATCGGACTGAACCATCCATGCCGTTGTAAAAAACCTTCGCCCCGGTCGCCATGTGGGGCTTCAGAACCTGAACCGTATGCGTTCTCAAGAACTCATGAATCGGATCTTTCGGATTTTTCAAGTCGGCCAACTGGCGCGCTCCGGTGGGACAGACCTCGCAACAGGCAGTCGTCAGTCCCTTGGTGATCCGGTGATAACAGAGCGAGCACTTCTCCGCCGTGTTCGTCTTGGGATTGAGGAAGCGGCATCCGTAGGGGCACGCCTGGATGCAATAGCGGCAGCCCAAACAGTAACTCTTGTCCACCAGCACAACTCCATCTGGCGTGACGAAGGTCGCGCCCACCGGACATACCTGCGTGCAAGGCGAGTCGACACAGTGATTGCAGAGCTTGGGAACGAAGAAGTTCTTGCCGCCGTCGTCGGCATGTGGCGGGAAGCCTTGTTTGCCGCCATCGGGCGATTCCACCTCGGGTCTTTCAATGTGCCAGTCGGTCACGTGGTAGCGCTCAATCCAGGTCCGGTAATAGCCTTCGGGAACGTCGTTTTCCTCGGCGCAGGCGCGCACGCAACTGCCACAACCGATGCACTTGGGGATGTCGATCAGCATGCCCCACCAGTGCTCGGTTAAGTTGTAGTTCGGCGAAGCCTCCGGGGTTCCCGCAAGAACGAACTTCCACGCCACTGCAGCGGCGGGCAACAACACCAGCAATCGACGGCGGGTGACGTCCATTATTTCTTCCCCTCCGCCTCAGTCTTTGCTGTCTCAATCTTTGGGCGGTGTGGCTGATGGCAGGTATCGCAAGCCAGTCCTCCGGAGTGATCCGCGGTAGCAACTTGCGGAAAACCCTTAGGCTTGGCGCTGTTGGCCTCATGACAGCGCGCACACACGACGGCTGTGTCCAGCTTTTTGGGTTGCACCGAACCGGGATCGTCCGCGTGCTTGGCCAAGGCCCCGTGGCAGGCCTCGCAAGCAACCACCACATGCTTGCCCAGCTTTTTCTGATCCACCACGTTGGTATGGCAGGTTTCGCAGGTATCGTGCCCCGCAAAAGCAATTGGCCGCGACGCGGTCTCGCCAATCGCATCGCCTCGATAGTGGCCGTACTCCCCAAAACTGTGAGGTACGACAGCCGCCCGCAGGATCACGAATGCCACCAGCGCTATTGCGATGACGGCCGCCAGACGAATGAGGTGCTCGATGTCCTTAAACAAGTTCTCCCGTTCCAGCGCTATTCTGCCCCGCGCCATCTGCGCCCAAGAATTGCGCAATGCATCTTGATACCTGAGATTCTTGCGTAGAGCGATGATCGAAGTCACAGGAAGCTGTGATGGTTGTCACTCTCAACGGAGGACTGTTCCTCGAAGCGGACTTCGGGCCCCGAATCGTTTTCTTAGTACCGGAGTATAGACCCAATCGTAGCGCTGGCATTGCGTTTTTATGTTGCGTGTGCAACACGTATATGTTGTAATAGCAACATAGGAGGTAGTTATGAGCGAACTTCTGGAAACGCTCTTCCATAGGCGGGCAGTTAAGGCGTTTGAGCCAGTCGAAATCCCGCCAGCACTGCGTGAACAAATCCTCGATGCAGCCCGTCACGCTCCCTCCAGTTTCAATACGCAACCGTACCGGTTCTTTTGGGTGGAATCGTCGCCGAGAAAGGCAACCGCGGCGAAACTCTGCCTTGGACAGATGCCTGCGGCAACGGCGTCGGCGCTGGTGGTTGCGGTGGCCGACATCGGGTCGCTGGCAGCGACCTCGCAAGCCCAGTTGGAGTGGATGCGCAAAAGCGGCTTCAGCCACGCCAAAATCCGAGACTACGAGCGCACGGCCAAGATCGGCCGGATCCTATTCATGCCAGGACCGGTCGGCATTTTTGGTGCGGTCAAGTGGACGATTTTTCGACTGCTGAATTTGTGGAAGACGATCGGCATGCCACCAGTGTTTCGACAGGACCTGTTAAAGTGGGCGACGAAGAGTACATCGTTGGCCTGTGAGAATCTGATGATCGCCGCCGAAGCACTGGGACTCAACACATGCCCCATGGAAGGATTCGATGGCCGCAGACTCTCCAGATTTCTTGGGCTGTCAACCCGGTTTCATGAAATTGTGATGGTGATTGCGATCGGGAAGAAATCCCGTGCTTATGCGGAACCGCCTCAGTGGCGGCGACCTCTCGACGCCACGGTAACCGTCCTATGATTGTCGTTCCGAAGATCATCGTTCCCAAGAAGGATATTCCTCAAGACATCTTAAGGGACTCAGTGCTTGCCCATGTTTCTGCAGCCTATTTTTCCGTCGGGAAGAGACTTGAACGAAAAACTCGGTGCTCTGCGACTCGGGGCTTCATCCTATCCACGCTCCGGGGCGGTGCCGCGCTCAATCAGAATCAAATCGCCACGCTTCTCGGTATCGACCGAACTGTCGTGCACCGAGCCATCAAGTCAATGGTTCAGGAAGGGCTTGTGTCGGAGAGAAAAGCAAAATCGGGCAGAGCAATTCACATTACGTTGACGCCGAAAGGCCACAAATACAGGAAAAGCCTGATCGATGCGAGGATAGCCGCTGACGATAAACTCCGAAAACAAATGACTCCGGAAGAGCGCAAAACCCTTCTTCGACTCTTGAAGTTGATTGCCGAATTAAAGTTCTAAGACTGCGCCGCCGTCCATTCTGGATGGGGTTGTAGCCTGCGCGCACTGTCCCGAAACCGGTTTCTGGGAAGTCGCGGGAGGTCGGTCGGCAGAGCTTACCTTGATTACTTCGCGTTTGCCCGTGATTTGCCCGCAATCGGCAGTTTAGGTCGTGATGATCTACCTTAGTGAAGGGACTCTGGTTTCTTGGTTTCAGCAGCATGCCATCTCTTCAGAGTTTCACACTGAGCACAGTTTGCAGAGAACAACCGACTTGCAAGCGAGCCCATTCTAACGCTGGCACTTCACGGGATCGGAATGCGGTAAAGGTTCCAATGGGAGACGCGCTTACTGAAGCTGTAAAGGGAGGAATCAGGACCTGGGTAAATATCTTGCTCCACGAACTGAAGCGCGGCGAGGTTTGGCAAGTCTTTGTCGGACTGAACTCCTTTGGCCGGAAAAATTGGCATCCCTGCGCCGTGCGGTAGAGGAATGATGTAGGTGCGCCATTGCGCACCGCCTTTCATGGAAGGCCGGGAGAAATATAGGTTCTTGTCGTCCCGGGTCCAGTGAACGCTGCACCAACTGGCGCAGACACGAACCGCGGGCCCGCCAGCAAGCGGAACGATTTCAATTGCAGTGGGGTTGTCTTCTCCCTTGGTGCCGCGCCGGACCGCGACGAAGCGCTCGTCGGGAGATACGCCTTCGAGATAGATGATGGGTTCCAGCAGAAGCTTCTCCCGTTGCGTGCCGTCATCGTTCATACGGTAGAGATGATCAACGTCGCCCTCCGAGACCTGAAAATAGACCTTCCCGGAAGCTCCGTATGTCGGCGAACTCTCGCCCGGTCCAGAGCCGATTTGGCGGGGAGCGAAACGATGGTCAAGCGAAGCCAACCAGATTCGATGCTTCCCGTTTTCGTCGCGGGAATCATAGGCAACCCGCTTGCCATCGGGTGACAAACTGAAATCGACAACCGCGATTCCGGGCAAGACTTTCGATGCCTGCCCCGAACGGAGATCGGAAACCCAGTTCACCACCGCGCTCGGTATCAGAACCGCTCCCTGTAGCCAGGTAAAACAGATTGCTGCCGTCTGGCGATAGTCCAGCGTGATACGCATAACCCTGGGACGAAATTTGCCGGTCACCCTGCGTATCGTGAACCCAGACCGTGCGTTCGTCGCTGCCGACCGACGAGATGAACGAGCGTCCGTCGGGGGCCATGGCAATGCCGTATTGTTCCGTGGGCCCGGTCGTAATCTGCTGAGGCTCTCCGTCTGGAACGGCCTGCCGCCAGATGTGGGAGCCGTGGGCTCCGGCGTCGGAAGTAAAGTACATCCACTTACCATCGGGCGACCACGCCGCCGCCACACAGCCTCCGTTCTGTGGACCAACCGCTTTCCCCGCACCCCCGGCAAAAGGCACCAGGCGACACGGCAACCAGTGATCAGAATCCATCTCGATGACCAGGACCCACTTGCCGTCGGGGGAGAGGTGGGAATAGTGAGCCATGCCGGTTTCGCGCGGCGGCACGTACACGTCTCGCTCTTCGGACCGGCTTTCGGTAGCCGTGACCACGGCAAAGTGCCAGCCACTTTTGATCTCGCTGAACATTACGTGATGCGGATCAATCCAGGTTAGCCCGCTGGCGTTCGAAAGCAGAAGCTGGGGCTGCCCGCCGAGAACCGGCACGGCCCAAGTCTGCCAATCGTTGCCGCTTGTGCCGTAAGCGATGCGCGAACCGTCGGGTGAAAATGCAGTGCCCCACTTAGTCGTTTCGTCGTGGGTCAGTTGCACCGGATCGCCATCGGGAAGCAGTTTCACATAGAGCTGCCCAGCACCGAAATTCTCCGAGCCGCGAAGAAACGCCAACATGCGGCCGTCCGGTGACAAGGCTGCCGAGAAAATCGCGTCGGTAAAGTTGGTAAGCTGAACCCACTGCGAAGAATTTACAGCCGCAGGCTGCCCTGATCGCCGCAGCATTAGGGCGGTGCCGATTGCGACTGAGGCTACGACTACGGCCAGAGCGGCCCAGACGAGCGGCGACCGCTGGTTTTGCGGACGCGCACTAACCACCACGGACGCTTTGCTACCGGATTCGGTATCCCGCTTCAACCTCTTCAGGTCGGCGCGCAGTTCCGAGGCATGCTGGTAGCGAATATCGCGATCCTTCTCCAGCGCCTTGTCAATGATGCGTTCCAGGCCTTCAGAAACCTCGGGATTCAAACGAACCGGAGCAGTCGGCGGCCGGTTCAGAATCGCGTCGAAGAGGGTGCCCGAAGTATCTCCGCGAAACGGCAGGCTGCCAGTGGCCATCTCGTAGAGCACCACTCCGAACGAGAACAGATCACTGCGGGCGTCCACATCTTTGCCACGCACTTGCTCGGGTGACATGTAGGCGACCGTGCCGACGGCCGAACCGGGATTCGTCAAATGATCGGCCTGCGCCGAGGTCATCGTGGCTTCCGTGGCTCCGGCAGAAGGTGTGTTGTGCGTCACCTTTGCCAGGCCAAAATCCAGAACCTTGGCATGACCACGCTCCGTGACGAAGATGTTGGCGGGCTTGATGTCGCGGTGGACGATGTTCTTGCTATGCGCTGCATCGAGGGCATCGGCGACCTCGATGCCGAGCTCCAGGATCCGCTCCAAGCTCAACGGCCGGCCCGCGATCGCGTGCTTCAGCGTGCTGCCCTCGAGATACTCCATCGCGATGAACAGCCGCCCCTCGTGCTGAGAAATTTCGTAGATGGTACAAATGTTCGGGTGATTCAGGGCGGAGGCCGCGCGCGCTTCGCGGCGGAATCGCTCAAGCGATTGAGCATCCTCGGCAACATCATCGGGCAGAAACTTCAGGGCCACAAACCGGCCGAGTTCCGTGTCTTCGGCCTTGTACACAACCCCCATTCCACCACCACCCAGCATGGCCGTGATCTTGTAGTGGGAAATGGTTAGGCCGATCATTTTCTCGCCAATATGCGACGCAATCTTATGCTGGGTTATCCGTGCAGTCAATCGGCAGCCCGGATTCTGCTATCGGTGCGCGGAAGGGCTGTTGTGGGCGAGTTGTCGGCAAACAGGAGGCTATCCAGAAACGGGCTGCTCGGAGGTTTCCACAGAAGTTGCTGGCAACAGGCAAGTCCCTTTCGCTGCACTATCGGATTGTGATCGCATTGCATTCGCCAGGTGGGTTCGTCGAAAGCACTGCCGGTGAGCCCTCCAGAGAAAAAGAGTGGAAAACTTGCCAGCACGCTCCTGGGATACACTCTCTCCGATCCCTTTTAATGGCAGGAATTGCGAAATCGCGGCTTTTGCTCGCAGTTTTCGGAGGAATGCAGCGGGGTTTCTCTGCGGTCCAGACTGCATGGCGGAGGGAAGTGGATTCGAACCCTCGGTCCGGTTTTGGCGCGCTAAGCATCGACGTGTCCGTACCTTGCAGATAGCAAAACCCTAGAAAAGAATTTTGCACCAAAACGCGCTGTTTGAGCTTTGCGATCAGTCCGGTTTCGATTCGCCATTCTATCGAACGAAAAGGCGAATGCGAAGCGACTCTGTGGCTGAAAGTGGTCAGTTGCAAACCCAGGTGAAGGCCAAATGCTTGCCAAGTGACTGCATGCCTAGCGTGCAATCCACAACTCGAACTTGGTTCTCCGCAAACACAGCGGTTCACGGGGACATTGATAACTTCCCGATTGCCGACCACTCGTCCGCAAAGAACTCTGGCCCACAAAGATGCCCAGAATCGCGGCTGATTGACCCACGTGCGGGGTTGTCAAGTGTCCGCTCAACCCAGAGGGCTGGAGGCAAGATAATTTAGGTTGGCTCGCAACGCATCTATACGTTCGCATTGACGGTCCCATTCTGCTTGAGAATCCGTTCTACGACCGGCTGCGTCCCCTGCCTACGAGCTCTGTTCCGCGTGGTTCTTGATCGCCTTAAGCATGCCGGAACAAATTATCGCGTGAACTGGGTACAACCCACACCAATAGATTTCTCCGGCCAAACCGCGTGGCTGGAACCATGCGCAGCACCGCAGTAGCGTGCGGTCATGGTGTTGGGTTGTAAGGTCGAATTGCAGCCATACTTCGCCGGGCAGCTTCATTTCTGCCCGGAGCAGCACGGCGCTCGCCGTGTCGGCGCGTTCGACCTGCCAGAAGTCGATGACATCGCCGGCTTCGATACCGGACGCTCGTGGCCGGCTCCGTTTCATGCCTACGCCGCCGAGGAGTCGATCGATCCAACCGCGTGCAGACCATAGAAAGTTCGCGTAGAACCACCCGTTCTTCCCTCCGACGTTCCCGATCAACTCAAACACGCGTGCGGGTGGAGCGTCGACGGTCGTTTCCCTTACGTCGCAGATGATCCCCTCGGCGCGAAATGTCCGGTGCAACGCTCCCCATGCTCGGCAGCGGCATCAAAGGTGTGGGCCTTTCCAGTGCTCTTTGGACGGCGGCGGCGTACGAGATCGGACGGATCGAAGGAAATAGTCTGGCGGCCAGCGCATTGGTGCAAATGGATTCGCTTCGGAGACCCTCGATGAGCGGACGGGATACGGCTGGCGGCACCGCCGTGACGAAGTCCAGCCAATAGGACGACAAACGCGGGGTCAGCACCGGAACGCGCAGCAACAATCGGCGGAGCCCACGATGCCGCGCATACGCAAGCATCATGCTGCGATAGGTCTCGATTGTCGAACCGCCAACCTCGATGGGCTCTTCCACCGCCTCGCGCAGGTCAAGCGCGGCTTCGAGGTATTCGAGTACGTCGCTAACCGCTATCGGCTGAGTTCTTGTTACTACCCAACGAGGACAGATCATGACCGGCAGCCGTTCTGTCAGGCAGCGAATGATTTCGAAAGACGTACTGCCATTACCAACGATGATGCCGGCCCGCACCTCGACCAGAGGCGGCCCAAATTTTCGCAACACCGCGCCCGTTTCGTGCCGGCTCTTGAGATGCGCTGAAACCGAGGCTCCAGTCGCCGCCAGTCCACCCAGAATAGATCACACGCCGCACCCCGCACTGCTTCGCTGCGACGGCGAAGTTGTGGGCAGCCTGCCGGTCTCGCAATTCAAACCCTCCAACTCGCCCGGACATCGAGTGAATGAGGTAGTAGGCTACATCGATTCCGTTTAGCGCCGGCGGAAGTGTCTCGGCTTGCAACGCATCCGCCTCGACGAACTTGATTTGCGGGCAGTGAAGTTGGGGGGCCCGTGCGGCATTACGGACCATACAGGTGACGTCGTAACCCACTGCCGAGAGTTCTTCCGCCAGTTGCCAGCAAATGTAGCCGGATGCACCAGTAACCAGGACCTTCATGCTGTGCCTTTATTCAGGCGCCAGATTCCGAAGTTCAAGTAGGAAGCATATAGGACCCAGGCGCCGTAGGGTGTCATCAGCCAAAATGCCAGGCGTGAGAATTCCGCGAATCGCATGGCGGTCATGGCGACGGCGGCCAACAAAACGATGATTTCGACCATGGCCGCGCCGGGCCTTCGCAGACCGAAGAAGACAATAGACCAAAGTCCATTGAGGATCAATTGCACCATGAACAGGGCCAATGCCAGCCACACATCTTCGTGAATTCGCTGCCGCCACACTAGCCAGGCAGCCGCCGCCATCAGTAGGTAAAGGACTGACCAGACTGGACCGAAGAGCCACGGCGGCGGAGTGCCCGCGGGCTTGAGCAGACCGGGATACCATGTTTTCACCGAGCTTGCTGTGAATACCGATCCGCTCGCAGCCACCGTGAAACAAATCCCGAAGAAGATCAGGAGCGCGATCCAGTCCCTAGACATGTGCCCGCTCCCGCTTGCCGATGTGCGCAATGTAACGCTTTGAGTCGAACTTCCGTCCGGTGCTGGCAAGCGACATATATCGCACCTGTCCAAACACTGGACGCTCGAACCAAGGGCGATCGTGCTTGCCTACGATGGCCCACGCAATGCCCGCGTAGCCGTTGGGGTCGCGACCGTCAAGTTCATAACGGTCATTGAGCCAAACCGCACGTTGGTAAGCGGTAGCAACCGACGGACTCCACTCCAGGATTTTCTTGGCCCAGTACATTCGCATGTAGTTGTGCATCCAGCCCGTCAGGACCATTTGTTTCTGAGCAGCGTTCCACAGAGGATCGTGAGTTTCCGCCTGCTCGAGCTGTTCCTCGTCGTAAACCATAGGGCGACGGTCGCCCGAGTGTTGGGCAAGAGAGCGATCCGCCCATGGCTCGAGGCATTCGAAGGAATCATAGTATGAATTGTAACGGACGAAATTCACCGCGAGTTCACGTCGGACAATCAATTGTTCCAGAAATGCCTGCTTCGCAGCCACTGGCGCGGACGCCGACTGCACGGTGATCGCGATGGTGAGAGGACCGATATGGCCAAAGCGAAGATAGGGCGAGAGCTGGCTGGTTCCGGAAAGCTCCGGATGATTCCGGTCCTTGGGATAATTCCGCAACCCACGCTTGACAAAGTCAGACAGAACGCTCAGCGCACGCTTGGTTCCGCCCGGCAAGTTCTCGACCGGCGAAACGGAGCGATCGAGGGACCAGCCGGCGGTGAAATCCTCACGCGCCGAAAGTGACTGCAGAGTTCGGGGCTTGTTCCAGGGTGTTCGCGCTTTGACGACTTTCGTTGGAACGAGGAACTGAGGCAAGAGTTCATGAAGCCGCGGGCGCATCGTGCGGGCACCAAAATGCTCCTTCCCGAGCAGCCGGGAAGGCACGACGACATCGGTATCAACTGTCCAGAGAGGTACTCTCAAATCCTGAGCGGCGCGAACTCGCCAGTGCTCAGCTTCGCGCAAAGGATTTTCGTCGCCAATTATGATCGCCGGGCGGACTTGCTCGCAAAACTTTATCAGGCTGTGATCAGGGCACGTCCGCAGGACAAAGCCGACATTGCGCTTGGAGAGTCCCTCTTCGATGTCCGGAATTCCCGAGGCGAGAAAGCGGTAGCGACGCAGATTGGCGTGCGGATAAAAAAGAACCGGCGCAAGGAAAGCAACCACCGGCTTCCCGAGTTCGTTGCCAAGCTCAACCGCCACGTCCAAAGCCGGGTTGTCCAATGCCCGCTGGGCGCGCTGCATCCAATAAACAACGCAGTCTCCCTCTGGATTGGGCGCTGCGTGTGTCCGCACTGTGATGCGGGGATTAAGCCTGAGAGCTTTGATTTCCATAGCCAACGAAGCGAGGGAGAACGCGGAGGCATTCTCCCCGTCTTCCGTCTCCACACTCTAACGGGCGCTAGCCAATGCCGGTTCAGAGCGCCAGCGGTGCTGAATGGCTTTGAAAGAAACAGCCTGATACAGCGCCGCCACCCCCACGAGAGCGTAGACAACGGAACTCAATGTCGAAGTCTGGCCGAATTTCATACCGAAAATAGCGGCCACTAGGTCGAAGTGCGCGACACTCACCAGTCCCCAGTTCAGTCCCCCAACTACCAGAAGCACAGCTGCAATCACATCTAACGTTTTCATCTTTTCCTCCAGTTCCTTAGTCTTTAGTCTTTGGGTAAAAGCACGGTGTCGATCACGTGGATCACGCCGTTAGAGGCCATAACATCGGCCTTCACGACCTTGGCGTCATTGACCATGACCGTGCCGTCATTGACGGTGAGTTTCAAGTCCTGGCCATTGATGGTTTTCGCCGAAGAGAGTTTCACGACCTGAGCCGCGGTCACGTCGCCCGACACCACGTGGTAGAGCAGTATGGCCTTCAACTTGTCCTTGTTCTCAGGTTTAAGAAGCGACTCGACCGTGCCCGCAGGCAGCTTGCTGAAGGCTTCGTCTGTCGGAGCAAACACCGTGAAAGGCCCTTTACCCTTCAGGGTGTCTACGAGACCGGCGGCTTGAAGCGCTGTGGCCAAGGTGTTGAAGCTTCCCGCGGCGACTGCGGTGTCAACGATGTCCTTTTGTGCAGAGCCGGCGGCTGCCGGCATCGCGCTTGCCAGGACGCTGAGAATCAATGCAAAACTCGCTACTTTCACGTTATCTCTCCTTGTTTTCAATTTTCTGTTCTGCTGTTTTCTGTTGCGCTCTTGCCATTTGCTGTATTAACTATAGAGAACAATTATTATCGCAACACGACAATCGACACTGATCCAGCAATTCATGTGAGTGTCAGTCAAAAATCTAACCCGCTGTTGTAGTAGTGGGAAAACGAGGAAAAGCGAGTGCTCAATAAAACAATTGTCGAAGGACTTCGGCCCTATGCCTTGGGCGAGAAACTGCGGACCCTGCGGCTGCGAAAGAGCATGGGTCTGGTGGAATTAGGCAAGCACACCGGCCTTTCGGCCGCGATGCTCTCAAAACTGGAACGTGGCAAGCTGTTTCCGACACTGCCCACGCTGCTGCGTATCGCCTTGGTGTTCGGGGTAGGGCTCGAATATTTCTTTACTGACGAGCGTAAGCGTCACGTGGTGGCGATTGCACGCAAGAAGGAGCGCTTGCAGTTTCCAGACAGTCCGGACGGAAGGAGCATCGCGTACAACTTCGAGAGTCTGGACTTCAAGGCTACAGAACGCAAGCTCAATGCTTTCTATGCGGAATTCGAACCCCTTGCTGCTGACAAGTCGCGGCCTCACCAGCATCCGGGCGTGGAATTGCTTTATCTAATCTCTGGGAAACTGGAACTCACGATCGGCTCCGAGACGTTCAACCTCGAATCAGGGGACGCCGTGTACTTTGATTCGGGAGTGCGTCACAGCTATCACCGTGTTAGCAGAAGTCCGTGCACTGGCGTCATTGTCACCGCGTGACAAACCGCAGCCCCGCAGCCCCACCAGCATCACTATTTAATCAAGCCGGACTCCAAGTCTCGCGGACAAAGTGAGAGATACTTTGCCGTAGTGCGGCTTATGCGTACAAGTGAATGCTCGGAAGGGATCCCAAAGTACCGTTGCCAGGAAGTTGGAAGCACCCTGGGCGCTTGGCTCCAATGGTGGGTGGTTGACGGGCAAACCTTACCTTACCGATTGGGCATACCGTTCAAGCACGCTGTGCGCCGGAGGCGACGATTCCGGGTGTGTTTGTCAGCTAACCGGAAGCTATCCAGAAAAAGGGCTTCTAGGAAGTTTCCACAGAAGGCACTCGCAAAAGTCAAGTCCCTTTCGCTGCATCATCGGTTTGTGATCGCATTGCATTCGCCTCACGGGGTCGTCGAAAGCGGACTGCCGGTAAGCCCTCCAGGGAAAAAGACCGGAAAACTTTCCAGCACGCTCCTGGGACACACTTTCTCCGGTCCCTTTTAATGGCAGGAATTGCGAAATTGCGGCATTTTCTCG
>Ga0182014_10005437_pt1 | contig 14144 bp, 12 predicted proteins | sample 612S2DmetaG_FD_120489 | JGI IMG/M metagenome (GOLD analysis project Ga0182014, IMG submission 120489) | Permafrost microbial communities from Stordalen Mire, Sweden - 612S2D metaG | ecosystem: Environmental > Terrestrial > Soil > Wetlands > Permafrost | place: Sweden: Stordalen | collected... | reverse complement strand
TGGGAGCCTACTTCGACTTCTACAACCGCCGCCGCCGGCATCAGGGGCTCGCCGAACGCACCCCCGATGAGGTCTACTGGTCTACACTACGCAGGCAAGCAACAGCTGCATGAGAAGCAGTGAACCACCTAAGAACTCGGTTCAGCTGTCCAGGCAAACCCGGCCACCTCTGATGACCGGCCGGGTACCGCCCGCCGGCACGAGGTAGGCGTCGATGCCCCCCGTCGCGACGCCGGAGCTGACCGAGACCCAGTCGGCCGTCGTCGCGTCTTTGCCGCTGAACCACTGCTGGTCGTAGCCGGAATAGCTCAAGAAGCGGACCTGGTACTTGCTGTCGCCGAGTCCCGAAATGAGATAGCTGCCGTCGGTCCCCGACGTGGTGGTGTTGCCCGCACCCTCGCCGGCGCTGTTGAACACGGTCACCGACACGCCGCCGAGCGGATCGTTCGTCGAGGAGTCGTAGACGTGGCCGGCGATGCTGCCGGCCGGCAGCATCGTCGCGTCGACGCCGCCATAGTCTTTGCCGCCTTCGACGGTCACCGGGGTGGCGCTTGCGAAGGTGCTCTGACTATTGTAGTACTGGGCGCCCAGTGTGTTGTCGCCGATCGAGAATTCGACCTTGTAGGTGCCGGGCGGGATGCCGGTGATCGTGTAGGCGCCGGTTTTCATGGGATCCGGACTGCCCACGGCGACGCCCGAGCCCTGAAGCGTCCACACCCCCACTTGTACCGCGAAGACGTCTCCGCCCATAACGGTCCCGCTGATGGAGCCCGTGTCGGCCAGAGCGGGCGCGGGCGCGCTCAGCACCAGTGCCCCCGCCGACGCGATGAACAGCAGGAGCACGAGGGCGATCGGCAGGCGCTGCCATCGACCGCCACCGGCAGACCCCCGTCGTCGCGCGACGCCGCCCCTTGGGCTCCAAACGCCAGGACCAACCACCCTGTCCATAGCTTCCCCCCGTTCTCGCCAAGCGTACGACCAAGAGTATAGCTCTCACAGCGGTTGTCCGCTTGGCATCCATTGCATGCTCATCGCGGTCGCCGCGTGCCGGGCGTCACCCCGCGAAGTCGGCCGTCGGTTCCTGCTGCGGATTCAAGGGCTGCCCACCCCCTTGCGTTGCGCCGGGACAGCGCTGATCAGCCTTGTCAGACTCCGATTGCGGGGAGCTGCTGGGTGACGCAGTGGACTCCACCGCCGCCGTACCCGATGACCGGACACGGCACGCCGACGACCTCGCGGCCCGGGACGATCTCGCGCAGGCGGTCGAGCGCGGCCTCGTCATCCTCGGTCCCACTCGTGGGCACGACGAGGGCGCCGTTGGCCTGGTAGAAGTTGATGTAGTTCTCGACGATGGGCGTGTCACCCACCAGCACCGGGCGGCTGCGCCGGTCGAACTCGATCACTTCGATCTCGCGGCCCCGAGCGTCGGTCGTCTGCAGGCGCTCGCGGTTCTCTGCCAGGTTCTCGAAGTCCGGGTGCCGCGGGTCGCGGATCATGTGGAGCAGCACGCGGCCGGGGTCGACAAAGGCAGCGACGCCATCGACGTGACCGTCGGTGTCCGGGTCCTCGTCGAGGCCGAGACCCGACTTGAGCCAGATGACCTTCTCGACGCCGAGGTAGTCCTTGAGGAGCTGCGTCATCTCATCCTTGGTCAGATCGGGGTTGCGTGAGGGATGCAGGAGGCAGCTCTCCGTGGTGATGAGCGTCCCCTGGCCGTCGACGGTTATGCCCCCGCCCTCGAGCACCATCGGAACGGCGAAGCGCTCGCAGCCGAAGTATTCGGCCAGGCGCCGTCCGATGGCCGCGTCGTTGTCGTAGGGAAGGTACTTTTCGCCCCAGGAGTTGAAGGTGAAGTCGGCGACGGCGCGGACACCGTCCGGGCGCGTGATGAAGATGGGGCCGCTGTCGCGCAGCCAGGAGTCGTCGATCGGCATCTCGACCACTTCGATCTCGTTGCCGCAGTAACTGCGCGCCACGCCGCCCTCTCCGGGCCGCGCGAGCATGAGCACGGGCTCGAAACGCCTGATGGCGTGAGCGACGGTCGCGTAGCTCGCCTTGGCGAGCAGGTAGTGTTCGCCCCAGAGCTCGCCGCGGATCTCGGTCGGCCAGCCGATGATGCAGCGCTCGTGCGGCTCCCATTCGGCCGGCATGCGGAAGCCCAGTGAGGCGGGCGTCGATCCCTTGAGACTCTCGGTCGTCGGGCCGTCGGCTGCTGGCGACATTGCTGCTCCTTTGCGTTCGAGCCGCCCGGCGTAGGATGAGGCAGCCCACTTGCATTTGCATTGAGGTATATTTACTGTACGACCAACCAAAGCACGGACGCAAGACCGGCGTTCGAGGGGAGACACCAGGTGGCAGTACGCAAGAGGCCGGCGCAGGGCAGGGACATCGCGACGTCGGCGACGGCCAAGCGCATCCTCGAGGCCGCCCAGCGGGTCCTGTCGGAGAGGGGCTACTCGAAGCTCACCCTCCAGGCCGTCGAGGAGGAATCCGGCGAGTACCGCGCGCTGGTCGCCTACTACTTCGGAAACAAACAAGGCCTCGTAGAGGCGATCATCGAGGACCTCATGCGGTCCGAGGACGCGGCCCTTCGCGAGCGGCTGGAGGCAGTCGAGGAGGGTGAGCCGCGCGTGCGGGCGCTCATCGACGAACAGCGGCAGATCTCCGCCGACTGGAGAGGGTTCCGCGCTTTCTACGAGCTCCTCCCCCGCATCATGCGCGATGAGCGGCTGCGCGCGGGTCTATCCGCCGACTACTCGGAGGCGAGGGAGCTCAACCGGCAGACGATGGCGGCCGGTCGTGCCGGCGCCCCCGATCTCGACAAGCTCGCCGCGCTGAGCGTCGCCATCGTCGAGGGACTCGCGGTCCAGTACGCGGCCGACCAGGAGCACTTCGACCACGAAGGCACCTACCGGCTCTGGGAAGCCATGGTGCTGGCCTACCTCAAGGCCGGGCCGCCGCAACCGTAAACCGATCCCCGGGGGAGATCTTGCGAACCGATCTGCACGTCCAAAATTTTGATTGTTTGTCCAATCAACACACCATCGGCGCCGGCTCCATCGGCCGGGCACTGCCGACATGAGCGCGAGGGAGGAGAGCATGAGCACCGACTTCTCGAGCGAGGCGGCGGCGAGGAGCCTGAAACGATCTCAGGTCCGCCTCATCACCGTGTTCCTCATGATCTACATCTTCGTGTCCGGCGGCTCGTTCGGCATCGAAGACATGGTTTCGTCGTCTGGTCCGGGCCTGACCATCCTCATCCTCCTGCTGCTGCCGATCTTCTGGAGCATGCCCATGGCGCTCATCGCCAGCGAACTGGGTTCGGCCCTCCCGGGCGAGGGCGGCTTCTACGTCTGGGCGCGCCGCGGGCTGGGCGACTTCTGGGGCTTTCAGACAGCCTGGTGGTGGTCGCTCTCCACGTTCGTCGACTCGTCTGTCTACATCGTGCTGGCCGTCGGCTACCTGCAGAACTGGATGCACTTCGACAAGATCTGGTTCTACATCATCGGCTGGGCACTGATCGCCGTCTTCACGGTCGTCAATGTTCTGGGTGTCGACCTCGTGGCGCTCGGTTCCGCGCTCTTCGCGGTGCTGGTCATCGCGCCGTTCGTCGTGCTCATCGTCGTCGGAGTGGCGAAATGGCAGTTCAACCCGTTCACGCCGCTGACGCCGCCGGGCGTACCGATCTTCGGTACCAGCGGCGCCGTCGGGGTCGGCCTGGCCATCGGCGTCTGGATCTACTCCGGCTGGGAGTCGATGTCGACGCTGTCCGGGGAGATCCGCAACCCGCAGAAGATCATCCCGCGCGCCCTCATGCTGGCCGTGCCGTTCATCATCGCCCTCTACGTGCTGCCCACCGTGGCCGGCCTGGCCGGCTACGGACACTGGGCACACTGGGCGACGCAGGCGGGCGGCGGCTACGTCTCGTTCGTCGAGGTCGGCCGCAAGCTCGGCGGCTCGGCGCTGGGCGTCGCGCTGCTCGCGTCGGCGCTCCTGGGCAACCTCGCCCTCTACCTCACCGCCCTGGCCTCGGGCGCGCGCCCGTTCTACGCGATCGCGGCCGACGGCCTCTTTCCCAAGAGCGTAGCGCGGGTCTCGCGACGCTGGGGCACGCCGGCGGTCGCCATCGTCTTTCTGGCCATCGTCAACGCCATCCTCATCATCGGCCCCTTTCAGAACCTGGTGGTCATCGACGTGATTCTGTTCACCTCGTCCTACGTGCCGATCTTCATCGCCGCCGTGCGCCTGCGCACGAAGGAACCAGGCCTCAAACGTCCGTTCCGCGTGCCGTTCGGCACAGCCGGCATGGTCGCCATGATCGTCCCGCCCATCCTCATCGTTCTGTTTACGATCTACGTGAACGCCATCGACCGCAGCACGACCATCTTCGGCATCACCGGCTTCAAGGCGTGGGGCGTCAACGTCGGCTGGTACGGCATCGCGGGCACCATCGCGCTGATCTCGGGGCTACCGTGCTTCTACATCTTCCGCAGGATCTACGGCGGTCCGACCGAGCCCTCCGCCGAGGCCGGCAACGACGCGCTCGCGCTGGCCGAAGCGGAGGCGGCGGAGGAGGCAGCCGCGGCCGCGGCCATGACGACGTGACGCGAGCCGACTTGGCGCGCCGGCCAGTACGATCAGCAAGCCGGACAACTTGGCGAGAGAGCCGAAGAGCTTTGCCGGGACAACTGCGCCCGTCTCCCGGGTCGGCTACCGCGGGTTGAGGGCCGGCGGCCTTGCCGCCGGCCCTCAACCCCCGCCGCTCTACGCTACGTCGGTCGCTCGCAGACTACTTTTCGTGCTTGCGCGCTCCGAAGGCGTGCTTGAGCTCCTTCTCCTGAGCCTCGGTGAGGTTGGAGCGGACGAGCTTGGCGCCGGTTCCCTTGACGGCAGCCAGGAACTTGTCTTCGGTCATCTGGCCGATGAGCAGGAACCAGCCGGCCTTGCCGGCGGGTACAGCGTCGCCCATCTCCTGCAGGACCTTCGCATCGATGCCCGTCTTGCCGAGCTTGCCGAACAGGGCGCCCCAGGCGGCGCCGATGGCAAGCCCGAGGAAGGGCACCAAAAACAGCAGGCCAAAGAGCATGCCCCAGAAGGCGCCGCCCATGGCGCCCGCGCCGACCAGGTGGGTGTCGTGCTTGACGTGGGGCTTGCCGTCGGGGTCGCGCACGACCTCGGCAGCGTCCTGCAGCTGGACGATCATGTCCTTCTGCATCTCGGCCAGCTTGAGGCCGAAGCGGTCGGCTTCGAGCTCGTTCTCGAAGCCGAGGACCATCAGTTCACTCATGTGCGCTCCTTCGCTCTTGGTCGTGTGTGCGATTGCGAGAGCCTACTTGCTCGCGCCCGCGTTTGCGATAGCGGGCGGACTCGTCGTCCGAGGCGCCGGCTGGTCGCCGTTGCCGACCCTGTATCCTGCCACCGCCCCCAGGGCTCTCCCGCGGTTGCCACGCGGGCCATCGGTGGCGAGTAGAATCCTCTGCAACAAGGGCCCGCGGCCGCAAGAAAAGGAGTGGTGGGGTATGGGCGAGCAATTCAAGGGCGTCATCAACGTCGACATCCGCGACTCGACGCCCGATTGGACGCCGTTCGAGCCGCCGAAAGCCCCGGATGGGGCCCCCAACGTCGTCTACATCGTGCTCGACGACGTCGGTTTCAGCGCGATGAGCTGCTACGGCGGCCCGGTCGAGACTCCGAACATCGACAAGATAGCGGCCGACGGCGTGCGCTACACGCAGTGGCACACCACGGCGCTCTGTTCGCCGACACGCTCGTGCCTGCTCACCGGCCGCAACCACACGCGCAACTCCATGGCCTGCATCACCGAGGCCGCCGCCGGCTTCCCCGCTGCCAGCGGGACGATCCCGCCCGAGAACGGCATGCTGTCCGAGATCCTCGGTGAGCGCGGCTGGAACACCTACATGGTCGGCAAATGGCACCTGTGCCCGGAAGACGAGATGAATCTGGCCTCGACGCGCCGCAACTGGCCGAGCGGTCGCGGCTTTGAACGCTGGTACGGTTTTCTCGGCGCCGAAACAAGCCAGTGGTATCCCGACCTCGTCTACGACAACCACCTGGTCGACCAGCCCAAGTCGCCGCACGAGGGCTACCACCTCACCGACGACCTCACCGACAAGGCGATCGAGTTCGTCATGGATGCCAAAGCGGTCGCTCCCGACAAGCCCTTCTTCTTGTACTACGCGCCGGGCGCCTGCCATGCGCCGCATCACGCCCCCAAAGACTGGATCGACAAGTACAAGGGGCGCTTCGACGCAGGCTACGAGGCGATGCGCGAAGAGACTCTGGCGCGCCAGAAGCAGCTGGGCATCGTCCCGCCCGACACGCAGGTACCGCCGATCAACCCCATCGGCACGCCTGAGACCCGAAAGGGCCCCAAGGGTCAGCCTTTCCCGCCTCTTGATGCCACCCGTCCTTGGGACTCACTCTCCGCCGACGAGAAGAAGCTCTTTGCGCGCATGGCCGAGGTCTACGCGGGCTTTCTCGCCCACGCAGACCACAACATCGGCCGGCTGCTCGACTTTCTCGACGAGACCGGGCAGCGCGAGAACACCCTCGTCATCGTCGTCTCCGATAACGGCGCCAGCGGCGAAGGCGGTCCGGACGGCTCGGTCAACGAGATGAAGTTCGCCAACGGCATACCGGACGACATCGCTTCCAACCTCGCCATGCTCGACGAGCTCGGCGGCCTGAAGACCTACAACCACTACCCCAACGGCTGGGCGATGGCCTTCAACACGCCGTTCAAGATGTGGAAGCGCTACGAGTTCAACGGCGGCACGGCCGACCCGTGCGTCATCTCGTGGCCGGCCGGAATGAAGGCCAAGGGTGAGATCAGGGAGCAGTACCACCACGCGATCGACCTCGTGCCGACGATCCTCGATGTCCTGGGCGTGGAAGCACCCGAGGCGATCAAGGGCCACGTGCAGAGTCGCTTCGACGGCATCAGCATGCGCTACAGCTTCGACGACGCCAAGGCCGACGGCGCCCGCAAGACCCAGTTCTATTCGATGCTGGGATCGCGCGGCATCTGGCACGAGGGCTGGAAGGCCATCACCACCCACCCGACGATCAGCGGCTGGAGCGACTTCAACTCAGACGAGTGGGAGCTGTACCACACCGATGCCGACCGTGCAGAGCTGAACAACCTTGCGGCCGCGCATCCGGAGAAGGTCCGCGAGCTGGTCGGCCTCTGGTTCGCCGAGGCCGGCGCCAACGCAGCGTTCCCACTCGACGACCGCTCGGCGGTCGAGATCTTCACGACGCCGCGGCCACAGCTCTCCCCGCCGCGCAACCGTTACGTCTACTTCCCCGACACCGCCGAAGTCCCCGAAGCGCAAGCGGTCAATATCCGCAACCGCTCGTTCACGATCGGAGCGCTGGTAGATATCCCGGCGCCGGGGGCGCAGGGCGTCCTGTTCGCCCACGGTTCGCGCTTCGGTGGCCACGCCCTCTACGTCAAAGACAATCGCCTGCGCTACGTGAACAGCTTCGTCGGCATGGTGGAGCAGCAGATCGACGCCACCGAGGACATCCCGACCGGCGACAAACTGATCCTCTCGGCGTCGTTCAACAAGGACGGCGAGGACCCGCCCCATGTGTCCACGGGCATCCTGTCCCTGTACTACGGCGAAAAGAAAGTCGGCGAGGGGCGTATCAAGACCCAGCCGGGCAAGTTCATGATCGCAGGAGAAGGGCTGGCCGTAGGCCGCGACGTCGGCGAGCCGGTGACGGACGACTATCCCGGCGATGCCCCCTGGCGTTTCGCGGGCGGCACCATTCATCGGGTCGCCGTCGACGTGAGCGGCGAGCCCTACGTCGACCTCGAGCGTGAGGCGGCCGCCATGATGATGCGCGAGTAGCTCCGCGCTGTTCGGGTGCGGGTCGCGTGCATGCGCGCGACCCGCACCCGGAGGGGTGCCAGGTGCTCGCGAGCGAAAGGAGGAGGGTGGCTTGAGTGCCCTGCCTGCCGGCACCGCGTACACGGAGAGGCGGCCGGTGCGCCGGCTCGGCCAGGGTCTTCGCCGGCGTCGGCGCCTGCGAGTAGGCCTTACCCAGCTGGGCTACGTCGCCATCGGCCTTGCGGCAGGACTGCTGGTGCCGCGCATCCACGTGTGGTTCACGGTGTCGCGCGGCGAGTCCGCGCAGATGCTGTTCGCCGTAGGGGCGGGTCTGATCCCCTTCATCGGGGTCGTCTTCTCGCTGCTGTTCTTAGTCGTGCAGTTCGGCTCGACTGCCTTTACGCCGCGGCTCAATCTCTTCCACAGCTCGCCCGTCGTCTGGCACGCGTTCGGGTTCTACATGGGCATGATCGTCTACTCCTTCGTCGCCGCGTTCAGCCTCGGGCGCAGCGACAACGTCACCGGTCTGGTCCCGATCGTCACCGTCGTGCTGCTGATGGTCGCGGTCGTCCTCTTTCGCGCTCTGCAGATGCGCGCCTTTGGCTCCATCCAGCTGGCCTCGACCCTCGAGCAGGTCAGCCGCCGCGGGCGTCGGGTCCTCGACGGCGTGTACCCGGACAGACCGCTGAACGACGATGGTGAGAAGGCGAGCCCGCACGGCCTGCCCTCCGGCCGTCACGACGTGATCTGGAGCGACCGACCGGGCGTGATCCAGGCTATCGATGTGCCACGCATCATCGGCGGCGCTCGCGAGGGCGACGCCGCGGTCGAGTTCGTGGTTGCCATCGGCGAGACGGTCCAGCAGCAAGCTCCCGTGGCCGTCGTTCATGGAGCCACCGACATGGCGCTCGACACAACGGTGCGAAGGGCGATCCGCACCGGCGCTGAACGCACGTTCGAGCAGGACCCCACGCTTCCGTTTCGCGTGCTTGCCGACATTGCCCTGCGCGCCTTGTCTTCGGGAATCAATGACCCGACCACGGCGGTGCAGGTCCTCGACAGCGAGGAGGGCCTTCTGCGAATGCTGGTCGCGCGCGACCTCGACGTCGGCGAGATCACGGGGCCCCGCGGCAACGTCCGGGTACTCCTGCCCCTGCCGAGTTGGGGGGACTACGTCGGCCTGGCCGTCGACGAGCTCATCGACATGGGCGCCAAGTACGTACAGGTGCGGCGCCGCCTCGAGCGTCTGCTGCGCGATCTGCTCGCCCTGGCGCCCGCCAGCCGCCGGGCGCCGCTGCAGATTCGTCTGGACTGTCTGGTGTCCGGGCGGTCGACCGCTGAGTCGGACACGCCCAGCGCACCGAGTGACCGCTCCGAGAGGCAGCCATGACCTCGTCGAGGGGGCGGGCGCACCGCCGGCCTACCGGCCTAAGGTGACCTGTCCGAGCGGAGCGTCAGCCTGTGAGACGAGAGACAGGTGCCCGTAACTTCTTTGTGTGTGTCGAGGTCGTCAAGTGCTCTGATTCCTGACCCTTCGTCGAACGCGCTCGATCCACAGGGGGTCGACGAAGAAGAAGATGGCGAGCCCGAGGTAGACCACGACGGCGACCACCGGCAAGAACACGCCGACGACCGTAGCGAGCGCCTGAAGAACGACGGCGGTGCCGCGGCCCCGCGTGAACCCTCGGAGCTCTTCCTCGACCCGGTCGTCGGGGGCAAGCTCGTCGGTCTTGTCGACGTGGCGCACGACGAGGAACGTCATCAGCGCGGCAAGGGTCAGGTTGGCGCCGAACACCACGACGGCGAGGCGCTCGGGGCCAAACCCCGGCAGAGGCTCGGTCACCCGGTCGATGGGCAGCACCGACGCGAAGAGGTGCGTTGCCAGGATGCCCGTCGTAAACGGCAGCAGCGACACGAACAGCAGCAGCACGAGGTTGAGGCGCATCAGCGTCGCATCGACTGCCTCGATGAAGTGGCTGATCGTGCTGTGGGCGACCCAGATGCCGCCGATGAAGGCGAAGCTGACGAAGTAGCCGAGGTATCGCGGCCACTCCTCGCCCAACGTGCTGGCCAGATGCTGCCTGCCGGCCGGCACGTGGAGCTCCAGCACCAGGAGCGTGATGACAATGGCGAAGACGCCGTCGCTGAAGGCGTCAAAACGAGCCTTCGCCTTGGCGCTGAGGAGCAGGGACACCGGGCTCATGGCGCAGACCTCCGAGATTGCGTGACTCGTAGTCTATAGCCGAGGCCGGGATGTCCCTCACGAAGGCATGATCGGCCGCCGCTCCGCCATCGAGGGGCCCACCGTCGCCGCCCGCCTTGCCGCAGGCATGCCAGGCTCGAAGTTCGGCGTCCCTCGGCTACTATCGTACGTGGGGCAACCCGTCGCGCTTGAGTACATTTCTGGTCAGCAAAGCGCTCACTTGACATGCCAGGCGGCGCGCGTACACTCCGGCCCGAACCATGGGGGCGAGCGGCAGCCCGGTCTGGGCCGCGAGCCGGCCGGCGGGCACCAGGCGCCGGCCACCGGCGAAGCCATGGGGCTACTCACGAACGGAGGCCGTCAATGAGTATGCGAAGGTTGAACCGGGCCGAGGCGCTCACGATCGGACTGGCGGTCCTGGCCGCCGCCATGGCGTTCGCGCCCGGCGCCGGCGCCTCGACGCCCAAGTCGGTGCTCGTCTTCTCGGGCGGCAAGGGGTTCGCCAGCATCTACCAGACCGACTCGACGGCAAAGGCCTGACGCGCCTGCTCAGCGGCAGCGCAGCGCCGTTCTCGAAGCGCTACGGCAGCCCTTCGCTCTCGCGGAACGGCAAGCTCCTCGCCTACACGCTTGGCTACAAGCTGTACGTGCTCAATCGCTCCAGCGGCCACGAGACGGGTCCGCTCTCGACCGCGGCCTGGCTCGCCCGACTGAGCCCCGACGGCAAGAAGGTCGGCGACCTCGAGCAGTACTCGAGCGGCTACCTCGCCGTCATCACGTTCAACGCCAGCGGCGCCGGCACGGACCACGGTCGCGCAGGTCTCGGCACGACGAGCAGCTTCGGCTTCACAAATGACGATCGCGTCCTCGGCGCGGTCAGCGACCAGTACGACAGCGCGGCGAACCGCTACGAGACGGGCATCGGCCTGCTGGCGCAGGATGGCACGGGAGTCGAGACGTGGATCGCCTCCACCATGGGCTACGACCTCTTGGACCCGGCCCTCTCGCCGAACGGCAAGCTGCTCGCGGTCACGCGTTCGGCGCCGGGCGCCACCGCAGGGCGAATCGCCATCTACGACTACGCGACGGGCGCATTCGTGAAGACGCTCACTACAGGCAGCAAGGACTCGGGGCCGGTCTGGTCGCCGGACGGAAAGCGGATCGCGTTCGTGCGCGGCGCCTCGACACCCCACTCACGCATCTACACGGTCTCGGCGACGGGCGGCGCGCTCAAGTCGATCGCCACGGGCCGCTCGGTGACCTGGGCGAAGTAGCGGCCCACCACCGGGCGGTCCCGCCCGCGTCCGCGACACGGCGCGTGAGGGCTCCGACTTTCGTGACGCTGCCCGGTCGCGCGTGTGCGCGACGGCGGAATCGCCAGCCTGATCTGGAGCACCGCCAGCGCCGCCGGCGCACCCCGGCGCGGCGCCTCAGCCCCCGTACCGGTTGTGATGCGTGAAGGCCGCGACCTCGCGCCGCACGCGCAGGTACGGCGGCGACACTGACTCCGGGTAGCCCAGTCGACAGGAGAAGGCGATCACCAGGCGCTCCGGGACGCCGAGGATCTCTTTGACCTCGCCGCCGGAGCTCAGTGAGCTGACGATGTGCATGGCGATGCCCAGCGACTCGGCCGCCAGCCACAGGTTCTCCATGACGCAGCCGAGGCTCACGATCCCGAGGAAGTCGCCCTCGGAAGCGGGCGCGCGGCGGCTCGGGTCGTAGACAACCACAAGCAGCAGCGGACTCGCCGGCAGCGGCCGACGCATGGCGGCGATCTCCTCGGCGCTGAGGTCTGCGAGCCTGAAGTCGGGCTTGCGCCAGGACGGCGGGAACATGATGCCGAGGATCCCGGTCTTGCGCTGCGATAGCTCCTCCTCGGAGAGGGAGAGCTGGGCGTAGTTCTCGCGGACGAACGTCTCGGAGACGGGACGCTCGATGTGCGCGATCGCCTCGAGCACTTGTGGATCGTCGACCACGACGATCTCGAAGTTCTGCATGTTGTGGGCGCTCGGCGACCAGCGCGCCGCCTCGAGGATCTGCGCCAGCTTCTCGGGCTCGATCGGACGCCTGGGGTCGTAGGGCGCCCGCAACGACCGCCTGCTCTTGATCAGCTCCGTCATCTCCGTCATCACGCCCTCCACGCGTCGTGCGACCTACGTACCCATAGTCAGTACCGACCTGAAGCGCACCGTGGCCGACATCATCTTCTCGAAGGCCTCCGCCGCCTGCTCGAGAGGGAAGCCCTCGATCATCGGCATGATGCTGAAGCGCATGCTGAACTCCACCGCGTCCGCAGGCCGCTGGCCGTGCCAGCCTTTGATGGAGCGGCCGCCACGGAAGAGCTGGCCGGGGTAGAAGCAGAGCGGCTCGGTCAGGCCGGCGACGATGATCAGCTGCCCGTCCATGCCGAGGCCGTTGATGAGCCCGGCGATCGCCTTCACGTTGGGGGCCGTGCAGAGGATGACTCTCGCGCCGCCGAGCTCCTGCAGCGCTGCGGCGGCGTCCGCCGCGTCGGTGTCGATGTAGAAGTGGGCGCCGAGCTCGCGGGCCAGTGACTCTTTCTGCGGCCCGCGAGACAGGGCGACGGTGCGGTAGCCGAGGCGGCTCGCGTATTGCAGCGCCAGATGCCCGAGGCCGCCGATGCCGTGGATCGCCACGGTGTCGCCGCCGTTCGCGCCGCTGTGATTGAGGGCGCTGAAGGTGGTGGCGCCCGCGCACAGCAGCGGCGCCGCGTCCACCGACGAGAGCTCGTCCGGGATACTCACCAAGGCCGACGAGCGCGCGACCATGTACTCGGCGTAGCCGCCGTCGACCGAGAGGCCGGTGACGCGGGCATCGGTGCAGCTCTGATAGTCGCCTTGGGCGCACGCCTCGCAGGCCATGCAATGACCACCGCTCCAGCCGACGCCCACGCGGGTTCCCACGTCCCAACCGCTGACGCCGGCGCCTCGTTTGGCGACCGTGCCTACCACCTCGTGTCCGGGGACGCGCGGATACGAGAGGCCCGGGTAGCGGCCGTGCATCGGGATGGCGTCGCCGTGGCAGACCCCGCAGGCCTCGACTTTGATGAGGACCTCCCGCTCACCGGGCTCCGGGATCTGCGTCTGGACCATCACGAGATCGGCACCGGGGCCGGCTACCTGAACCGCGTTCATCAAGGGCATGGGTAGGTTCTCCTCGATTCAAGGGGGCGGCAACGCTGCTTGTCATGATAATCCATGGTTCGTGTACTACTTACGCCATACCCACGCCACCCTGGCCCTGCAGGCCGGCGTGCGCCCCAAGGTCGTCTCCGAGCGCCCTTGGCCACGCCACCGTCTCGATCACGCTGGACATTTACTCACACGCCATCCCGACGAGGCCGGACGAGGCGGCGGCGCGGATCGCGGGGCTGGTATTCACGGGCAAGTAGAGCTCCGGATTCCGTGCCTCATCCATCGACCAGCCTCAGCCGTGAGCAGCCACCGGCGCGGGCGCGTGCAGAAGCTCGGCCGGACGCACGCCGATCCCGGCTCTGGTGAGCGCGTCGGCGGTGCGGTTCACGGCATCGTGCTTAGCCAGGTAACCCGCTTCGAGGGCGGGCATGAGCCCGCGCTCGTCGATCTCGTCGCGCGAAAGAAAGTAGTCGAAGATGTCGCTGGGGTGCGCGCTCACGGCTTCGTCGGCGGGTTCGCCGCCCTCGTGCTTGGCAGACAGGTTGCGGACCGTCGCGGCGGCGGCCACAAGCTCGTCGCGGCGCTCGTAGGGCTGCCGCACGATCGACTTGTACGCCTCGGTGACGTGGTGCTCGAAGCGCACGGCGCCGGTCAGACCGAGGCCGTCGCGTACGTATGCCGACGTCTCCAGGGTGGCCCTGTCGACCGAGTTCGACAGGTTGAGCCCGGCGAGACTGGTCGAGCCGTCGTCGGCGGCCAGCAGGCTCGCGCCCATGAGCAGCCAGAGCACCGAGAAAGGGTTGTCGATGCCCATGAACACCGAGACCTTGAACTCGATCTGAACGCCGAGCTTGTGGAGCAGCAGGGCGACCAGGACGGTGCCGGGATTGACGTTCAGCACCTGGCGGATGCCGTACTTCGTCAGGTAAC
>Ga0182014_10005435_pt1 | contig 14150 bp, 8 predicted proteins | sample 612S2DmetaG_FD_120489 | JGI IMG/M metagenome (GOLD analysis project Ga0182014, IMG submission 120489) | Permafrost microbial communities from Stordalen Mire, Sweden - 612S2D metaG | ecosystem: Environmental > Terrestrial > Soil > Wetlands > Permafrost | place: Sweden: Stordalen | collected... | reverse complement strand
TGCAGGCCCCCGCCCCAGCGCTTTCGGACATTCCGAACCACGCTTGCTGGGACGTGGGACGCCGAACCGATCGATGTAGGAACAGGCCGACCGCTGCTCGCAGCCGTGGCGCCAGGCTGAGGCGCTGGAGTTGCCGGGCCACTCGCATCGTTCAGCCGAGTTGCGCCGACCCAGCGTACGAGGCGGGTGTCTGGGGCGTCATTTACAATCGCCCGATGGGCCCCGACCTAGAGGTCCCAACGGGCCGTGGCGGTGAGTGCAGCGCCGTCGCTGCGGCGCTGGACGCGGGGGCGCCGGGCGCGGTCTGGTTGACCGGTGAGGCGGGGATCGGCAAGACCACGGTTTGGGAATGGGCTGTGCGCCGGGCTCAGGCCCAGGGCCGCCACGTGCTGGTTTCTCGAGCCACCCCGGCCGAAGCCCGGTTGCCGTGGGTCGGCCTGGCGGACCTTATGCGCCCTGTAAACGAGGGGGTTATTGCCGCCCTGCCCTCGCCGCTGGCCCGGGCCCTTCGCTTGGTCGCTCTGCAGGCTGACGGGGACGACGAGGTGCTCCACGAACGGGCAGTGGGCACGGCTTTTCTCGGGGTGCTCGAGGCCCTGGCGGCCACCGCGCCGGTGCTTATAGCCCTGGACGACGTGCAGCACCTCGACCCAGACAGCTTGGCCGCCGTGGCCTTCGCTACGCGTCGCCTGGGCCCGGTCCCGGTGGCGACGCTGGCGGCTTGGCGCGCGGGCGACGGCGAGGCCCCAGAGGCCGTCCCGGGCCCCGAGCCCGTGAGCAAGGTGGAGCTCGGGCCACTTAGCGTGGCGGCCTTGTTCGAGCTCTTGCGAGACCGCTTGGGCACGGCGATGCCCCGGCCCTTATTGCTCCGCGTGCACGAGGCATCCGCGGGCAACCCCATGTACGCCCTCGAGCTGGGGTGGGCCCTGCAGGGCCGACGGGTGGCGCCGGCTCCGGGGGCGCCGCTCCCGGTCCCGGCGACCCTGACGGGCTTGATCGGGGTGCGGGTGGCGGCGCAGCCCGCCCGGGTGGCGTTCCTCCTCGCCCAGACTGTGGCCACGTGGCGGCTGGCCGTCACCGACGTCGAGGCGCCAGCCCTGGACGACGCCGTGCGGGCCGAGCTGGTAGTAGTGGACGTAGGCGACGGTCCGGCGACCGTGCGGGCCGCCCATCCGCTGCTGGGTGCCGTCGCTTACGACCAACTGGGACCAACGGGCAAGAGGGTGGTGCACGCCCGGCTGGCCGTTATTGCTCGGGACCCCGCCGAGCGCGCTCGCCACCTGGCCCTGGCCGCCACCGAACCTTCGGAGGATATCGCCCGGGCGCTCGACGAGGGCGCGGCCGCCGCGGTCGCCGCGGGCGTGCCGGCCATGGCCGTAGAGCTGGTCCGTCTCGGCCTAGAGCACACCAGCAGCACGCCGGCGCGCCTGGAGCGATTGGACCGTCTGGCCGACGCCCAGCTCCGGGCAGGGGACAGTGCGGGGGCCATGGCCACTCAAGAGACGGCCGTGGCCGCCACGCCAAAGCTGGTAGACCGCGCCCGACGCCGGGTCCGCCTGGCCGAGATCGCCACGGAGGTAACGGGCCGCCAGGGGGCTATGGCCCAGGCGCGGACAGCGGCCGAAGAGGCGGGCGAGGGCGGGAGCCTCACGGTAGTGGCTGAAGCATTGCTCACCTGGGCTGCAATCGACGATGACATAAGCCAGGCGGCGGCCCATTCGGCCCAGGCGCTCGAGATCATGGAGAGCCTGTCCCGACCGGACCCCCGGGTCCTGGCGGGGGCGCTCAACCAGGCGGCGGCGGTGAAGTTCCGGGCCGGCCACGGCCTGGACCACAAGATGTTCAAAAGGGCTATCGAGATCGAGCGCGCTCACCCCTACCGTCGTCTTTCGGACCGAGCCGACGCCGCCTACGCCGCCCTGCTCAAGTACGCCGACGAGCTGGAGCCGGCCAAGGCGATGCTCGAGGAGCTCCTGAGCGAGGCCCGGGCGGACGCCGACTTGAGCTCGATGGCCTACTCCATCGATCACCTGGTCCACGTTGCCTTGTGGCAGGGCCAGACCGAACTGGGGCGGGCTTATGCCGACGAGCACATGGAGACCGCCGCTCACGGTGGCCTCGCCTTCCAGCGGGCGCAAGCCCGCTACAACCTCGGCTTGGCCCTGGCTTACCAGGGTGAGCTCGAGCGAGCACAGGAGGTGCTCATCGGGTTGAGGGACGACCCGACCTCGTTGCTATGGCACCGTCACCGTGCCGAGGGCGGCCTCGGCTTTGTGGCCTTGTCGGGTGGTGACGCGGTGGTGGCGGTGGGGCACCTTGACAACTGGTGGGCGATGTTGGGGGCCATGCACTTTGGCGAACCCGGCTACAGCCGCTCCCACCTCGACTACCTGTGCGCCCTGGTGGGCACCGGGCGGAGCGACGACGCTCTGAGCGTAGTGGAGACCCTCTCCGCTCAGGCGCAGCGCTCAGGCCGGGGTTCGGCGGCGGCCACCGCTGACATTGGCCGCGCCCTCGTAGCGGCCGACCGGGGGCGGCTGGCCGAGGCGGCGACCGGCATCGAGCGCGCTGTGCGTTGGTACGCGTCGTCCTCGTTGTCCTTCGACCACGCCCGTGCCCTGCTGCTGGCCGGCCAGGTCCATCGCCGGGCCAAGGCCAAGGCGGCGGCCCACGCCTTCATCCAGCAGGCGGCGGACGCCTTTTCGTCCTTCCCCGCTCCGGCGTGGCAGGTCCGGGCGACCGCCGAGCTGGCTCGGGTCAACGTCCGCCCCAGTGCCCCCCAAGAGCTGACCGAGACTGAGCACAGGGTGGCGCTGCTGGCTGCCAGCGGGCTGCGCAACCGCGACGTGGCCGCCCAAGCGTTCATGTCCGTAAAGACGGTGGAGGCCAACCTCGGACGGGTCTACCGCAAGCTAGGTGTCCGCAGCCGGGCCCAGCTCGCCGTCCTCATGGCCGAGCGGGACTGAGGGCCCCCAATAGTCGGCTGCCACCAGGCGGTCGCAACGCACCCCGGCGCAGGCGCAGGCCGCAATGACTTCAGCTCCCGAGACGGCGGCGAACTGGAAGAACACGATCTCGTCACCAGGGACGACGACGACGCCCAGGAACGTCGTGGTCGGGCCGTCGGTGGCGGTAACCCTCTGGCAGGCTTCCCGTACGTCGTCGTCGGAAACGTCGGGCCAGTAGCGCTCCACCAGGTACCCGTGCATGGCCCCGACGGTACGGGCGAGCGGGCGCCGGCGCCAGGGCTCGGCCCTGATCGAGGGTTTCCTCTGATTCGGGCCGAAGGGCCGGCCCATATCGTCAGCGTCCAGCCACTTCGCTCAGCCCGAAAGGTTCAGCCCATGTCCTCAGTCCTACGCAGCGCAATCTCCGCCACGGCGCTGTCGGTGTCAGCGGCGCTCCTCGCCGTGCCCGGCGTACCGGCCTCGGCCGCCTCGGCCATGAGCCAAGGCCCCAACATCGCCAGCCCCGTTCCCGGCCCCCAGTGGCCCGAGCTCGTCCTCGTACCGTTCGCCCAACACGCCAGGTTCGCCCCTGGTGGGTTCGCGACCGTCTCCGACGGCCAGGGCGACACCTTTGTGAGCTGGACCAACTTTGGGAAAAAAGGCGGCATTTTCCTGTGCACCCTACGGACCGGCTCGTCCGGCTGCCTGAACGGCGCCCAGGCTGCAACTTCGACTGAAGTGGACCCGGCCCCGGGGACGGACATTTACTTGCTGGCCGGGCACCGCACGGTCCGGGTGCTCTGGTTCGATGACAGCGATCGAGGCGCCACCGTGCAGGAGGCCACGGCCACGGCCGGAGGCGTGCCGTCCGCTGGCCACACCTTGGAGCCAGGGTCATCGGCCGGCGCCCTCATGGACGCCAGCGTGGGCCCAGGCGGTCACCTGTGGACGCTGACCGACAATGGCGACGGGGCCCAAGTGCGCCTGGCCAAGGACGGGGCCCTTGTGGCCGGCCCGGCGGTCCCCTTTGCTCTCGGCTATGCCCAATTGGCCTTCGCCGGTGGTGCGGCCGTGATCGCCGTACAAAAAGCGGGCAGCCTGAGCTCCCCGGTCGCCTATGCCTCGCAAACCGGGGGGGCCTGGACGGCCTTACGCCCCCTGTCGGGCACGTGGAGCGTCGGCTACGCCCCAGGGCTGACGCAGACGGCGGCCGGCTTGCGCTTGGTCACGGCCACCGCCAACGCGTCCTACCAGCCGGTGGTTTCCGCCTGGACGGGCCACGGTTTTGCCGAGGCCTCGCCCATCGGTGACACCAGCAACTGCGCTCCCAACAGCGCTCACACCGGCAGCGACCCGAGCGGGCGCCTCACTGACGTGACCAACGAGTGCGGGATGATCACCGTCGACAACATGCCCACCTCCTCTCGCGCCGCAATCTTCCGTTTCCCGGCTAAGGGCACCGTTGCTGGTAGTGGCCCCGAGCTAGCGACCCTGCCCAGCGGGCGGGGCTGGGTGGTCTACGCCCTGCAGGACGAGACCGATTACGACCAGTTGGTGGCCGTCCCGGTCCTGCTGCCGGCGCTAACGAGCACCACGGCCACCAGCACGGTGGCGGGCTCGGTCCGTGTTAGCGGGCCTGTCTCGTGCTTGCCGGTGGTGAGCACGCCCGTGGCCGTGGCCGCCGCCGCCGCCGCTCATTGGCAGGTGCTGAGCAAGGCGCTCACCCTGTCGGGCAAGAGCCAGGGCAGTGTCCTCAACGGTGCCCGCCTGCGGCCGGGTGCCTCCTACAAGCTCGTCGGGCGCGTCGTGTTCGGTGACGGCCAGCGACGGCTCACGGTCAAGGCGATGCTCGCCTTCAAGGCCTGCCCCGCGCCCTGAGCTGCAGACGTTCCCGCACCCCCGTGGCGTTCATGGGTTGAACGACGGACTGCTCGTCCACTGGATGCTGTTTATGGCCGGGTCCAACCCCAGCGTGGCTACGTCCATGTCGATGAAACTGGGGTGGTCGAGCAGGGGTAACGAGGGGAAGGACGGGTCGTCTGGGCCTTCCGCCCATACGACGACAGCTACGCCGTCCTTGATGGCAGCCATGACCAGTATGCGATAGGTCACCTGCTGACCACCGGAACTATTGAGGTTGGCGTTAAAGACGGCGCCATAGCCGGGGGTGAGGCCAACCAGGGGGTCGGGCACGGGGTAGGCCAGTGATGCCGAGGCCACGTTCTTGGAGACGAGGACGTCCACCACCTGCTGAGCGGTAGCCCCTCCCAACCCGGAATAGTCCGCCACTTGAATTATGCCCCCAGACAGCTGTGTCGACCCTATTGAGACATTGGGGAAGTCGAGCGAGATCAACGACGACGTCTTCCCCCCCAGTGAGATTTGGGTTGGCCAACGGAGCAGCCCCAAGGCCACGCTGAAATGGCCGTCGGGACTGTTGTATACGCCCGGCGCCGGGTCCGCGCTACCTCCGACAGATATGTTCAACGCGGAGGTCAGCCCCGCGGCGGCCCGGGGCGTGCGGATTGGGGGGTTGGAGCAGATGTTGTCGGTGCACTTGTGCGCTGGCGTGGTATTCGGTTCGTTGGCAACGGCGGTAAGCACGACGGCCACGGCGATGGCGGCGAGGCCAGCTCCGAACATGGCGAGGACGAGGGCGTGGTGGGCGCGGTGAGTGCGCGCCGCCGGTGCCGGTGCCATGGGGAAGGCGGCCGCTGCTGGACTGGAGGTGGCCGCGGGCGCCAGGGTGGGCCACCCCGGAACGGCGACGCCGCCCTCCAAGGCGTCGAAGGGCTCGTTGTCGGCGGTCACGGCGCCCGCATCAAGGCTGCCCAGCCCGGTGCGACGGTCGCGCTTGCTGGTGGCCACCTGGGCCACGCCACAAGATGGGCAGAAGGGCATATGGGGCACGACGTGTTCGCAGTTCCCACAGGTCGCCGCCGGGCCTATGGCTACATCACGTTGCTCGTGCAGCAATATGTAGTGCAGGCCGACCCGCAGGGCGATGATGACCACGGCGGTGGCGCTCAGATGGATTACCAAAAGCGGGATGTCGGCTAATTGGGCCTGGTCAGCAAAGCCCAGCCCGACCTCGACGGCCAAGAGGGCCAGGATCAGGAGCAGTGGGTGGGTCAGCCAGCGGCCCCGTGACTGGGCCGCCTCCGAGCGGCGGACCCAGATAGAAGCGCCAACTACCCCCGTGGCCGCCGCGAACATGACGGGGGTGGCGATACCCCGGATGAGTGCCTCGGTCAAGGTGTTGGTGAAGGGCTCGTGGGTGACAAGGCCGGCCGACAGCTGCGAGGTCATGTCCGTGATCACTGCGGCGAAACTGAAACCGAGGGCGGACGCAGCGCCCAGGGTGAACCCGTCGAGCGACTCACGCCGGCTCCCGAACCCAGGTACGAGGGCCAACACGACCAACAAAGGGACGAGCATCAGGGCTTGTCCGACAATGGGCACGAACACAGCCGCATTGACCACGTCCCAACCGCCGAGGCTCTTGCCCAGTGTTGGCGCCAAGGCTTCGGAGACTATATGGCCGCCGATCAGCGCCCACCCCACGCCCAAGCCGGCACCGACCAGGAGGGTCTCGGCCGTTAGGAGCAGGTGATCGTCCTCATAGACGTCCACCTCCCATACATAGAGCTGGAACAGCAGAGGCACGCCGATGGCGGCTAGGGCGATGACGGGCGCCTGCAGGCCAGTGGCCGAGAAGATAGCCAGGAGGCCAACCAGGGCGGCGAACCCCAACCGGAACGGCGTGCTGGCCCGGTGGGAGAGGTGGGGGAACAGCGAGCTGATGACCGAAAGGCGCAGTACGGGCTCTCCGGGGTTGGCCGAGAACGAGTGTGGGCGCCGGGCCGCCAGCGGGCCACCGGCGTGGGCGAGATGGGCACCGCACACGCCGCAGTAGTGACCACTAGGGGTGACGTTGTTGCAGTGAGGGCATAGCTGGGTCGGCAAGGGCGCGAGCCCACCGGATGTCGGAGGCGTTGTCGTCGGCTGGTCAGTCATGCTCAGCGGCTGCTTTCTTGCGCCAGGAGGTCCCTGGCCAGGTTGTAGACGTCGGGCGTCCCTAACCCGGTGGACTGGTTGTAACCGTTGGTGTTGCGCCAGATGTTGTTCCCACCCGCAGTTACCAAATGTAGCGGCGCGTATATCTGCGGGTGGTCGGCGAAGTCGTAGAGGTAAGGGTTGAGGTAGCCCACAGGCGGTTTACCGTTGTGCTTGAGGTACTGGTCAATAAGGGCGGTAAACCCGGCCCAGATGGGCGTTGCAAGAGACGTGCCCCCGCCCTGTTCCCACTGGCCCTCGTAAATAGCCGTGCCCGTGATGGGGTCGCCGACGGCGGACACGTCAGGGACTTGGCGGGGCTCCTTGCTGCTCGGCTTGGGCAGGCCCTGGCCCACCTGCCAGGCGGGCTGGGCAAATATCGTCGAGGTCCCGCCGGTAGTGCCCTGGCCCAAGGCCGAGTAAAACCAAGCCGACTCGCCCAGGTAAGCCCCCGTGGAGCTGACCGAAAGGGCGGTGGCGCCAACCCCGGTCACTGCCGGCAGCACGGCGGGGGTCCACACGCCAACGTCGTTTTGCGAGGGCGCCGAGCCCCATTTGCTCGGGACGCACTCGAGGCCGCCCGTATCACCCGACGCGGCGAAAATAGTGGTGCCTTTGGCTACCGCTGCAAAAGCCGCTTCATCTTGAGCGCTGAGGTCGGCGAAGGTGAAGAGCTTTTCGCACGAGCCGATACTGAGCGTCCAAATGGCGCCCGGGTAGAGCTTGTTGGCGTTATTGAAGGCGTTTAGGATTAAGTCAGAAGAGCTCTGGCCGGCAGTCTTCTGGAAGATATTGTAGTAAACGATCTTGGCGCTCGGCGCTATCTCCCTGACTGTCTCCAGGTCCATGTCCGTCTCTCCCCCCACCTTGCCCGCCTCGCCCCCGTTCACCGAGAAATTAGAGCTACCGAAAGCAGGCAAACCGTACTTTTGGGAGAACGTATTGAGGTCGGAGGTGACGTAATTGTCGATCTCGAACGCCACCACCGTCTCGCCCGCCCCGTTGTAGCCCAGTGCCCGCAAAGGGTCGGCATCGTAGGCCTGGAGAAGGCCCGACGGGTTCAGGCCACCAGAGCCGACATAGGCACTGGAGATCCCCTGATAGTCGCTCACCCGCCCCACCGCGCTCACCACGCGGGAGAGGGCGGCCGGCACCCCGGGCTGGGTCGTGGCAGCATAAAACCTTTGCCCGTCTGGGGCGCGGAAGTCATCAATGTGGGCCCCCAATACCGCGCCCAACCGGGCCGGCGTGGCTGAGAGCTCAGCCACGGAACGCCCCACGAACCACCGGACGCGCAGCCCGTGCGCGGTGGCCCACGCCTGGAGCACCCTGCTGGCACGCCCGTCCAGGTCCACTATCACGCTGGCCGAGGGGGCACGGGACCGTCCCAGATCCTTAGAAGCAGCCAAGAACTGTTGCCACCACGTCGACGCCTTTGACTTTGTCAACTGGCCGGGGGCACTCAGAACAGGCTGGCCACTGGAGGCGGTTTTCAAGGGCGCCGCTGCCGTCGTACCGCCGGCGGCAATTAGAGCGCCGGCGAATATCACGGCCGCCCCTGACGCTCGCGGGTTCCTTGACCAGCGTAGGCGCTGGCCGGTTCGCCGAGTGGAGGCCGGACACGGAGTGTAGCGCTGGCCATGCGCTCTTTGCAGAGCTATCTTTTCCTGGGCATGCACGGCGCGGAGCTTAGCGCCTATGAGTGCGTGTGTCGCGAAAGCATTTTGCCGGCCGGACCGGAGCCGCCAGCGAGGGACCAGACGGGGTCGGGCGCTGGAATTTCTCCTCCGCGTGGAGGCTGGTGGTTTGGTCACCGATGTTGGCACACCGACCAGGAGATTCTCCCGACGCATCAGGCTGGTTGGCCAGCAGAGCCTCGTACACGACTGGCGAGACCACGGCGCCGGTACTGTGCCGCCTTGGGATGGGCGAAGACCTGGCCGACGCGTGGACCAGGTGCCCTCGGAGGTGCCCAACCTGGAGGTCCATGCTCGGCCCCCAACGAGGACGGTAGGCCACCGACGTGAAGCCCTTGGACTGGCCACCTAAGGCGGCCCAGAACTGTGACGCCGGCGCGGACGGATCCCTGCGAGCAATGGGGCCACGACCCCACTGGTCGAGGAAAGCGAGCACGCGATGTCCCCCACTGACAGGTCCGCGGCGTTGTTGGCTCTCAGGGTGGCCGCAATCAGGGTACTGCGCCCAGCCCCAAAGGGCGCTCCTTTGGGCGGGTCATCGGCACCGGGTTTGCCGCGCTGTCGTTGGCGGCGACAGCCATTGTGTCCGTGACCGCCCCTACGACGGCAAGCGCGCCGGCACGGCACCGGGTGCTGTTCCGCACCGAAAGGAAAGGACCTACGTGATCAGCGCCAGCGTGCGCATTGCCGCACCCCCCGAGGTGGTGTTCGCCTACTTCACCGGCCCCCAGCTGTTCGTCACCTGGACCGGCCAGCGCGCCGACCTTGACGCCCGGCCCGGTGGGACCTTCGCTTTCGACTTCGAGGGTACCGCCGCCCCGGGGCAGCTACGTGAACCTCACTCACCGCGACCTCCCACCCGACCGCGAGCCTTCCCACCGGGAGGGGTGGGAGGGCTGCCTGGCCGCGCTCGCCGCCGCCGTTCGCCAATAACGGTCACCGAGGCGTGACTTCAAAGCTAGGGCAGAATTACCGAAGTTAACCAAGCAGTTGGAGCAGTGCCCACGCCGAGGGGACCTACGACGGGCTGCTCGCAATGCCACGCCCGGCACGCCGTCGCGTGGCGTGCCGGGCTGGGACCTGTTTAGGCTGGCCTTCCTGCTCGGCTCGCGGACACGGGTGAGTCACGCGCGAGCCTTATCACAGGCCGGCAATTGCTCAAGCGGGCTCCACCATCGTCAAGTCGTTGGCCAGCTGTCGAGCCTCTCCTGACGTCGCCACGCCTGGCCCGGTGAGCTCGGTGAGGTCGATCGCAGGACCGCCGGCCCCGGCCGGGCCCAGTTCGGCAGCAGGGCCCGAGAGCAAAGTGGTCGGGTCCTTGGCGAGGTCGAGGGCGATGTCACCCAAGACGCCGGACCGGCGTCTGTTGGCGACGTACAACCAAGTTCCGCCGAGGAGCATGTAACCGAGGAAGATGTACGGGTAAGTGTCCACCGGCCAGGCCGGTACCGGGTAGAAGGTCCCTACGGTCGGCACGAGCAGGCACAGGAAGGCGGCGACGGCAACGGCGATGTGCCGGGCCCGAAGTTCTCCACGCTTCCAGAGGAACACGGGGGCGGCGAGGGATATGAGGAAGTAAGCCGTGAGGAACCCGAACGCGGCCAGAGACCCTGCGTCGTCGAAGAGCGTGAGGGGATTAGTGAAGATCTCGAGCAGGAGCGGCACTGTCACGATCATCGCGATGTAGACGGTGATGGAGATGTGAGGCGTACGGTTGTGAGGGTGCGCCCGACTGAGAGGTTTGGGGAGCACGTCGTGGCCCGCCATCCGGTAGATGATGCGAGCCCCCGCGTTCAGGCAAGTGAGTGTCAGCCCGAAGAAGCTCACCATGGCCCCGAGCGAGATCGGGGCCCGGAAGGCGCTCACCCCGTAGATCTTCGCCAAGGCGATCAGAGGCCCGTTCTGCCAGGACGTCCCGTAATTGTGGGTGCCAGCCACTTCGACGTAGCTCATGAAGACGAACCAACACCCGGCGAACACCAAGCTCCAGATGACGGCCTTGGGCACGTTGCGGAGCGGGTTCTGGGCCTCGCCACCCAACGCTGTCGCGCTCTCGAAACCGACCAGGCTGAAAACTGAGGCTACTATGCCGTAGCTAAGGCCATGAAAGTCCAGGCCCTTCAGTTTCAACTGAGTGGTGTCCACGGCAAAGCCGTGCTTGAACAGCACCATAAACGCAAGGACGGCGATACAGGCAACCGACACGGCTTCGAGCAAAAGCGTGAGGGCCGACGAGACATGGATGTCCCGGTAGGCTACGAACCAGCACACGGCACCACTGATGAGGAACAGCAGCACCGGGGGAACGTGAAAACCGGCGCCGATAGCGCTCAGGAACTGCTGGGAAAATATGGAAAAGCCCGTCAGCCCGGCAATACCGATGAAGAGGTAACACCAGATGAGGGTCCAGCCCGAGAGAACTCCGGTAGTTGGCCCCAGCCCCCGCGCCGTATACGCGTACATGGAGCCCGCCCCGGTGCTGCGACGAGCGAACTGGTTGAGGTTGAGCACCACGAACATCAGCATTACGGTGCCGAAGGCATAAACGAACCATGTCCCTTGGCCGGCGAACGAGAACGCGAAGGGTATGATAAGCACGGCCGTCATGGTCGGCGATATCACCCCGATGGACTCGGCCAGCACAGTCGGAAAACCCAGTGCGTTGGCGCGTAGGTTCTGGTTTGGGCGGGTGGTTGTGCCGGTTACCGCTCTGGGCGAGCGTGTTCGTGTGAGTGCCATCGCAATTAGCCTCCTTTATGAGAGGCGGGCACCGCCGCCATTTCGGTGACGTGACTGCCCGTCTTGGTTCTCCGGTCACCTGGTGGGTGGCCGGGTATGCCGAGGCCGCGACTACCTCAAAAACTCCCAACTCAGGAAAATGTAGGCCGGCACTAATGCTGGGCCATTACGCCCCTGTTGCGTTCGCGTGAACGTGCACTGGGACCTCAATCACATGCGACGCTGTCGGCGGAAAGCGCCCAGTCCGGGAACGACTGGTCTGTCAGCAGAAGGTCTGCCTTCCATCTGCGCGGCGGTCATTGTCATTTGCCGAGGATCTTCCTTTCTGTCGGTTCTGGCCAGCCTGTCACCGGTGGGCGCTCCAGAGGCCCTTGGGCCTATGTGCGGCCACTACCAGGACCTCGGTGGCCAAGCGTTCGGCGCACAGTTGATGGGGGCGCTCAGCATCGAAATGCGCACAGCTGCCTTTGGTGAGCCAGTAGGCGCCCGTCGTAGTCGAGCAACAAGGTTCCGGGGACCACGTACAGCCACTCCTCACTGTGGTGGCGCGCCGGCGAGGTGGGCGTGCGGTCGGCCGAGATGGTCACCCGCAAGGCTTCCAGAGCACTCGAGCCGGGGTAGCCGCTGCACGGCACGACGTTCAGAGCGGTCGCTGACGAGCTGCGCTGGAGCCATTGCCGCGACACTATGGGGAGGCTGCCTGAGAGACAACATCTTGTTGCCACACTTAACAGACCGTTAACCAGTCGGAGTTGAAGACGTAAATGTTGCGTCCGGCCCGCGAGCCGCGACGGGTGTGCTTTGGAGAGCCCGGTACGCCCAGCCAGCTGTCCCGAGGTGTAGCCGGTTTGTCCGCGCGCCGACCTGAGCCGCTCGGCGATCAGGGACAGGGCAGTATCGGCGAGAAAGGGCCCAGGCGCCATTTAGCCACAGTGTAAGACTGTGTTGCCCATCAGACAATATAGTGTGGCCAGACTCAACAGGCCGCTAGCCGGCTCGAAACACCTTTTGCATCAGGCTCGGGTCGTCGGGACCCAGTTGGTATGGGCGGTATAGGTGACCTCGAGTTCGCAGCCGCGCTCAATTTTGAGAGGGGCATTGTCGGTCATATCGCTTCGTAGCCGCATGATGAAGTTCTGGGTCAAGAAGATCTCGGTCTCACTGCCGTACCGGACCGTGTCAAGGTGCGTGCCCGTTCGGCCGAGCTTGCCCAGCGCCGAGCGTACGTGCGTCTTGCGTTCACCCGTCAGCTGGTCGGTGTCGGGGATGGGGCAGCGCCCGCAGGCTTTGCGCCTCTCCAGGACCAAAGGCCCTGCTTCAGTGGTGATCGTTATGGCCCCGACGTAGTCCTCGGGAAAGAAGTGGTCGTCACCGACGTCGAGGCCATCGAGGATGATCGTTGTCCGCGTCCTGTCGGTGGCTACGGCGGGGCGACCTATTGACACCAGGTAACTGTTGATCCTCTCGAAGGCAGCTGTACTGCCCACGGTTACCGGGTAACCGTCGGAGAACCCGACGCGGCCTAACGCTGGGTCGTCTTCGACGTACTTCGGCACTTCGTCACTTATAGCCACCAGCCGGACCGGCCGGCGCAGCACGGCCTCTCCCCACCGGGCCGCTTCGTCTCCCTGGTCGACCCCTTCGCCCTGCCAGCCCCACAGGCTCACCGGGAGCCGGTTGGCGGAGGTGTCAGCGGCTCGGGGGACAAAGAGACGCTCCCCGTCCCGCCATGACAGGGCTAACCCGCCCGCCTCGAGGTTGGCCGTGACACCCGTTAGCACCGGGTCCTCTCGCTGGGATATGAACCGCCCCGGGCCCGCTTTCGTCCCTGGCTTGTGATTAACGTTGAGGTGGGCCGCCCCCTCGACCCACATGTACTCACGGTCACCGAACAAACCTCGTTTGTCGATGTACAGAGCCGGCACGTCTCCCTGGGCTCTCATTGACTTGCCGGGAGCGTGCCGAAGCTCAGCAATGGTCACCATGTGTCGTTCATCATGGCACGATGGAGGACACAACTAGACCGACCGCAACGCCGGGCCAGCCGACGCTCTTCCTGCCGCGCTGGTCCCGGGTGCTCTTCGGGGCTGAACGACCTGGGATTGCGGTGACCGTCCAGCGATAAGCACTCAGCGGTGGCACTGTTGCCAATGGTCGAGGAGTTCGTCCGTGGTCAACTGAGCCAGAGCACGGCCGAGGTGCGCTTCGAGTGGGGGCCCACCGGTGCGGCGACGCTGGGGGCTGAGAAGCGGTGCCTAGTTGTCATCGACGTCCTCTCTTTTACTACCGCCGTGACGGTGGCGACCGGGCGAGGCACGACGGTCCTGCCCTGCCGGCCGTCCGACCCCGGCGCTTAGGCCCTGGCCGTAGCCAATGGGGCGAAGATGGCGGCTCGCCGTCGGGACATGTCCCCGGAGCGACCGTGGTCGTTATCGCCGTCCGCGTTGGCCGGCGTGCCGTTCACACCCGTCTAGTCCTCCCCTCGCCTCAACGATGGTCGCTCTGGTACCGAAAAGCGCCTGCTCGATCCGTTCCGCGCAGGTCGAGCTTGTTTTCGAGCATCATCGTCGCCGCCGAGTGGCCCTGATCGTGCAGCCTTCGCGCCGGGACATCGGCCTCCCCCTCCCGGCCCTACCTCCCACACTTCGGAGGCTAGGCGCTCGGCAACCTGCGCTCGCAGATGCGCCTTGAGCTCGGTCAGGGCGCTCGG